>JAEEGK010006801.1_pt1 | contig 27405 bp, 21 predicted proteins | sample 8958771 | NCBI WGS metagenome assembly JAEEGK01 (sample SAMN16246547, study PRJNA631951) | gut metagenome | biome: gut microbiome; feature: rumen; material: SC-attached | host: Bos | place: Iran: Karaj | collected 2018-10 | reverse complement strand
TTGAAGCGGAATTGTGGGAATCGGCGGATTTGCTGCGCCAAGGGAGCAAACTGACAAGCAACCAGTATTGTATGCCGGTTCTGGCATTGCTGTTCCTAAGATACGCATACAGCCGATACAAAATGGTCGAAGCCGAAATTTTGCAGAGCCGTCCTACGCGTGGCGGCCGTGTGATGCCGGTTGAACCAAGCGACTTTGCCGCCAAAAGCGCACTATACCTACCCAAAGAGGCGCAGTTTGCATATCTGGTGAATTTACCTGACAACATTGTGTCTGCAGGACTGAAAAGCAAGGATGGACACGACATCAACTCACTGGGCGAAGCCGTCAACAACGCCATGCAACTTGTTGAAGACCAAAGCGAGCAACTCACCGGCGTACTGCCAAAGACCTATACAAGCTTTGCCGACGACATCCTGCGCGAACTTCTGCGCATATTCAACAACAAGACAATAGACGATGTTGGCGGCGATGTTATCGGACGCATATACGAATATTTCCTTTCCAAGTTCGCCAAGGCCGTTGCAAGCGACGATGGAGTTTTCTTTACGCCAAAGTCGCTGGTAAAAATGCTTGTAAATGTGCTGGAGCCCAAACAAGGCGTAATGCTCGACCCTGCCTGCGGTAGCGGCGGTATGTTTGTGCAGACGGGCGACTTCGTGAGCCAAAACGGAATGAACGCCAACACCAACATGACATTCTTCGGACAGGAAAAGGTGGAATACAACGCCCAGCTCTGCCTTATGAATATGGCGGTTCACGGACTGAACGGCAAGATTATATCGGGCGACGAGGCCAACTCGTTCTATCACGATGCACATAATCTTGCGGGCAAGTGCGACTATGTGATGGCAAATCCGCCATTCAACGTCGATAAGGTGAAGGCCGAATCGGCTTCTGCTGCAGGTCGTCTGCCATTCGGGTTGCCGGGTGTAAATGCCAAGACAAAAGAAATTGGAAATGCCAACTATCTGTGGATTAGTTATTTCTATGCATATCTGAACGACCACGGACGCGCAGGTTTTGTAATGGCAAGTTCGGCAACCGACAGCGCCAACAAGGACCGCGACATCCGCGAAAAGCTTGTGCGTACGGGCGATGTGGATGTGATGGTAAGCGTGGGCAACAACTTCTTCTATACCCTCTCGCTGCCTTGCTCACTGTGGTTCTTCGACCGCAACAAGAACGCTGACATCCGCGACAAGGTGCTCTTTATCGATGCCCGCAACTATTACACCGTGGTTGACCGCACCCTGAACGAATGGACGGAGTGGCAACTGCGCAATTTGCAAGCCATCGTGCATCTGTATCGTGGTGAGAAGGAGAAATACAGAAAATTGCTCAATGATTATTTGGAGATACTTGACAATGTTTCAGCGCCTCTTACTGCTGAACGTCTTGAAGAAGTAATAAAAACAGGTGAAAAAGAGTATTCTATAAGATTCTCGGCATGTTTAGAGGAGGAAAAGAAACAAGCCAAAGAAGAAATAGCTTCGGCTGCCCGCAAAGAGAAAAAACAAGTGGAAGCAGAGTGGAAAGACACCATTGAGTATTGGGAAAACCTTGTTGAGACGGCCCGCCAGTTTGAATGGCTCACCGAGAAGTTTGGCGAGGGCGAATACAAGGATGTACTTGGTCTCTGTAAGGTGGCCACTATCCAAGAGATAGAAGAGAAGAACTACTCGCTGACACCAGGTGCCTATGTGGGCGTGGCCGAGGTGGAGGACGATGGTGTGGACTTCCATGAGCGCATGAACGAAATCCATGCCGAGTTGGCAAAGTTGAACCAAGAGGCCAATGTGCTGATGGATGAGATCCAAAAAGCATGGGAGGAACTGAAATGAGCGAGTGGAAGAAAGTGAAGTTTTGTTCCTTATTTGCAATTCCATCAAAAAATGGATTGACAAAACCAAGTAGAGTTCGGGGAAAAGGAAATAAAATGATAAACATGGGAGAACTCTTTGCTAATGGAAGAATATATGATATTCCAATGGATTTAGTTCCGTTGAATGAATCTGAAAAATGTAAGAACCAAGTACATCCAGATGATTTGTTATTTGCAAGACAGTCTTTAGTGCTTGAAGGAGCCGGTAAATGTAGTATTGTAATGCAAACATCTGAGATGACAGTTTTTGAGTCTCATTTGATTAGGATTAGATTGAACAAAGAAGATGCATACCCTTTGTTTTATTATTATTACTTTAATTCACCATACAATCCGGTAAAGACTATTGTAAGTCAGTGTGCTCAGGCTGGTATTAGAGCAACCGATCTTTCAGAACTGCAAGTTATTCATCCGTCACTTCATACTCAACATTATATCGCCACCATCCTTTCCCGCTACGACACCCTGATAGAGAACTATCAAAAGCAAATCAAGTTGTTGGAGGAAGCCGCTCAGCGGCTCTATAAGGAATGGTTCGTTGACCTTCGCTTCCCTGGATATGAGAATGTTAAGATGGTGGATGGTTTGCCGGAGGGGTGGGAGAGGAATAGAGTTGGAGAAATCGGAACTGTCATTACGGGAAAAACACCTTCAACAACAAAAAAGGAAAATTACGGAGGTTTTATACCTTTTATAACAATTCCAGATATGCATTCTGGAATATATCCTGAAAGTTCTTTATATTTATCTGAAATTGGAGCTAATTCACAAAGTGGAAAGTTTATTCCAAAAGATTCGTTAATGGTATCATGTATAGGAACAGCAGGATTAGTTTGTATTTCAAAAGAACAATGTCAGACAAATCAACAGATTAATTCATTAATCTTGAATGATAATGCAATATTGTACTATATGTTCTTCACATTCGTGTTATTAAAAGATCACTTGAATAATATTGGCAGCAATGGTGCAACTATGACAAATGTCAATAAATCTAAGTTTGAAAACATCGAGGTTATTCTTCCTCGAAAAGAATTGATTATTAGGTTTAACAGGTTTACTGAAGGGTCATTTGCAATTATTAAAAATCTCTCCTCTCAAATCCGTCTTCTCACCGAGGCCCGCGATCGTTTGCTGCCGAGGCTGATGGGAGGGGAGATAAAAATGGAAATATGAACCAATAAAATAACAAGTCTATGTTAGGAATAATTATTTCAATTATTGTAAGTGGCATTATCGCTTTTCTTATTGCTAAGTGGCAGATGAGGAAAAACCGAATTGATCATTATTTCATTAATTCTTATAACATTGGAAAAGGGTTGACGGACGATTTCCCAGACTTTCAACTTCATTATGGAGAAGAAATATTGTCAAATAATGTAAAAGTCCTACTAGGCGGTTTTATTAATACAGGAAAGAATGATATAGGCGACGAGGGTAAACATATAGACATTAAGTTGCTATTACCGGAAGGATGCGTGGTAAAAGCGGTCAAAATCAATCCTTTAGTATGCGGTTTGGCCGTTCAGCATATAGTTGATAAAAATGTAAACAATAATATTGCGATTTTTAGTATCGATGGCGTTTTTAAAACGTATGAATGCTTTGAGTATACAATTATTGTAGATGTACCAGAGGATATAGAAAACATAGAAGATAAACTATCGTTCGAACATAGGATTAAAAACACAAAGGATATTCAAAACATCTTTGTTGGACGGTTTCAGAACATGTCAAGAACTAGGAGAAGATTCAAATGGATCTTTTTTGTTTATGGAGTAATGGGATTGTTTTTTATGTTGTTGCCGTTATCTCCAAAGATGCGTTTTCAGGTATTACAGAAAGATACAAATAAAGAAGTTTATATGTTTATTAGTCCTCGTTCTGAAATATATGTGAGTGGGCATAGGTTTACCCCATATTTTTCAGGTGATAAAATAACACGAGAAAAATTTGATGAAAACTATAGAGTTGCTCCTGTTTTGTCTTTTGATTGGAGAATAATGATTGTCGAAATCGGAATGAGCGTGGCGATGATATTGTTCTGTGTTGTGGGATATATGTTATTATTTGGAAGTAGGAAAGGCCGTATTGTCAAGGTAATAAAAAAGTGCTACAATAAATAAAATTGATAATACTATTATGTCATATAACAATAGGGAAGTCTAACTGATACAAAAGTACACGGCGGAGACCAATGATAGGAAAACATCAAAATAAACGAAGAATAAAAACCACAACATGGGTGACAAACAACAATATATCAACTTTGATGAGTATATCAAAGCCCGAGAGCCTCAGAAGAGGGAACGTGCTGAGGCTTGGCGTGTGGCCATTGGCTTACAAGCCGTGGATGGACTGACAACCTCAGAATATCTGCAAGATACAGCACGTAGGAATATCGAAGGCGAAATCACTATCGACGAAGCTCGCGATCTTATCAAACAGTATTACATCACTAAAACCACACATGATGCCGACGATGCCGACAAAGAGGAAGCCGACGTGGTGTCGGGCAACATCTCGAAGCTGTTGCTGACCGATGCGTTCACTTATAGCGTGGCAGGTATCGCCGCCATCCATCGTGCCATCTTTGAAGGGGTGTTCAAACACGCAGGACAATTTAGAGAATATGACATTTCGAAGAAAGAATGGGTGTTGGAAGGCGACAGCGTGGTATATGCCCGTTGGCAGGATATACGCATGACCTTGCAGTATGATTTGGACCAAGAGCGGCAGTTTGTCTATACCGGACTGGAAAAAGACAAGATGGTGGAGCATATCGCCCGCTTTGTCTCGGGTCTCTGGGAGATTCATCCTTTCGGCGAAGGCAACACGCGTACCACATCCATTTTCATCATCAAGTACTTGCGATCGTTGGGCTTTACGGTCAACAATGAGCTTTTTGAACGTCACTCGTGGTATTTCCGTAATGCGTTGGTGAGAGCAAACTATAAGAACGCAGTTAAAGGCATTGACTATAGTCCTGTTTACTTGGAGCGATTTTTCCGTAATCTGCTACTTGGTGAGCAGTGGGATTTGCGCAACCGCTACCTTCATATTCATCCCATGGAAGAGTGGAGTGTGCAACCGAACCTGGCCGACCCGACAAGTATTGGACAAGCGCAGGACAAGTGCAGGACAAGTGCAGGACAAGTGCAGGATAAGTTTCATACAGATAATTTTGATATTATTAGCCTTATAAAAGTGATAGGCATTAATCAACTGTCTGTTAAAGATATGATGACTGGCTTGGGACTCAAAGGACGAGACAATTTCTTAAACCTTTATCTAATGCCAGCAACAAGGGAAGGCTATGTGCGTATGCTATATCCGAACTCTCCTCGCCATCCTCGTCAGAAATACCTGCTTACGGTGAAAGGCCTGGCATTATATAACGAACTTAACAAGTAGCAATCATGTCACACGACTATAGCGAAGACCAACTGATACAAAAGAGCGCGGCGGAATTCTTGGAGGAGGAACTCGGCTGGACGAGCATCTATGCCTTTGACAAGGAGACGCTCGGCGCAGAGGGCACTCTGGGCCGCAGCAACTACCATGAAGTGCTGCTCACACGCCATTTCTGCAAGGCACTCAAGACCCTCAACCCTTGGCTGACAGAAAAACAGTTGGCCGAGGCCGTGGAACGCATGACGGAACACATGAGTAGCCAAACGCTCATGCAAATCAACGAGCAGAAATATCAGATGATTCGTGACGGCGTGCCCGTCACCCGCGTGAAGCCCAATGGTGAGACCGAAGAGGTGCGTGCCAAGGTCATCGACTTCAACTCACCCGACAAGAACGAGTTCCTTTGCGTGCGCGAGTTGTGGGTGCATGGTTCGCTGTATCGCCGTCGTGCTGATATTGTGGGCTTTGTCAACGGCATTCCCTTGCTCTTCATGGAGCTGAAGAACCACGACGTGGAGGTCGAGGATGCATTTAATAACAATTACCGCGACTATCTGGACACCATCCCGCAGCTGTTCTATCATAATGCTTTCATCATGTTCAGCAACGGCTTGGAGGCACGTGTGGGCACCATCGACTCGAAGTGGGAGTTTTTCCATGAGTGGAAGCGCCTCAACGAGATGGAAGCGGGCAACATCGAGCTGCCCACCATGCTGCGCGGCATCTGCAAGAAAGAGAATTTCCTCGACTTGTTAGAGAATTTTATCCTTTACGACCATAGCGGTGGCACCACCGCCAAAATTCTAGCCCGAAACCACCAGTATCTCGGCGTGAACCAAGCTGTGGAAATGTACCGCAACCGCCAATACCTCAACGGCAAGCTGGGTGTGTTCTGGCATACGCAAGGCAGTGGCAAAAGCTATTCGATGTTGTTCTTGTCGCAGAAGATACGCCGCAAGTTTGAAGGCTCTCCGACCATCGTTGTCCTTACCGACCGCGATGAGCTGAACAAGCAAATCAGTGACACCTTCGAGAACTGTGGATTGTTGGGCAAGGTGAAAGCCAAAAAGTTCATTGCCACCAGTGGCGAGGACTTGAAAACCAAGCTGAAAGGTAACCCTTCGTTCATTTTCTCCCTTATCCAGAAATTCAACGACCCCGATGCCGAACCCATCTATCCTGACCATGACATCATCGTGATGAGTGATGAGGCACACCGCACGCAAAACGGCATCTTCGCCGACAACCTGATGCACCTGCTGCCTACGTCGCACCGCATCGGATTCACGGGCACGCCGTTATTGTCGAACGACAACATTACGGCGCGTACCTTCGGCGGCTATGTCAGTATTTATGACTTCAAGCGCGCGGTGGAGGACAAGGCCACCGTACCGTTGTTCTATGAGAACCGAGGCGAGAAACTGAAGGATTTAAAGAACCCTGAAATCAACGAAGAGATTGCAGCTGCCTTGGAGCAGGCCGGCGACATGGATGCCTCACAACTGGCCAAGTTGGAGCGTGAGTTTTCCAAGGAGGTACACCTGCTGACTGCTCCTAGCAGATTGAGGATTATAGCGAAGGATTTCGTCAAGCATTACAGCGACCTTTGGACTTCGGGCAAGGCCATGTTCGTCTGCTACAACAAGGTAACTTGTGTGCGCATGTACGACTATGCACAGGAATACTGGCAACACGAAATCAAGGCTTTGGAGCAGACCATCGCCGCTTGCACCTCGCAACAAGAAGTGCAGGAGCTGACGCGCAAATTGGAGTGGATGAAGGACACTGAAATGGCCGTGGTCGTCTCGCAAGAGCAGAACGAGATACAGACGTTCCAAAAATGGGGCTTGGACATCAAGACGCATCGCGAAAAGATGGAGAAACGCGAACTTGACAAAGAGTTCAAAGACAGCGACTCGAAACTCCGCGTAGTGTTCGTTTGTGCTATGTGGCTGACCGGCTTCGACGTGAAGACCTTGTCGTGCCTCTATATTGACAAACCTATGAAGGCTCACACGCTGATGCAGACCATCGCCCGTGCCAACCGTGTGGCCGAAGGCAAGACCAACGGCCTCATCATAGACTACATGGGTATCGTGAAGGCACTGCGACAAGCCTTGGCCGACTATACTGCCAATCCCGAGGGTGGGGAAGGTGGCAACGACCCGACCATAGACAAAAAGGAGCTTATAAAGCAGGTTATGGAAATCATTGCTGCTGCCACGGCTTTCCTGAAGGAACATGGCTTTGAGTTGCAAGAGCTAATTGAGGCCGAGAGCTTCTATAAACTCTCGTTGTTGAAAACGGCGGCCAATGCCATGTGTGAGACTTTGGAAATCAGAAAGACCTATTGCACTTTTGCCACCACCTTGTTGAAGCTATGGAAATACCTTGACCGGGAGGATATTACTCCAGAGATGAAGCAACAAAAGGATGCCATTGAAGCCATCTACAAGGAATTACAGAAGAAACGCAAGCATGCTGACATCACCGACCTTAGTGTGACCATCAACCAGATTGTGAATGAGCATCTTGAGGTGGAAGATTTGACATTCTCCGAAAATAGTTCTCGTCGTTTCGACATCAGCGGTATTAACTTCGATTTACTGAGACAAGAATTTGCCCGTAGCAAGGAAAAGAACTTGGTGATGAAGGACATCCAGGAGCTGTTGCAAGAACGCATTGCCCAAATGATGGCCGCCAATCCGTCGCGAATCAATTTCTATGAACGATACCAGCAAATCATCAAAGACTACAACCAAGAGCAGAATCGGGCCACGATAGAAAAGACGTTTGAGGAGCTGATGAAGTTGTCGCAGGAACTGACCGAGGAGGAAAAACGCTATGTCAGGGAAGGCTTCGAAAACGATGAGCAGCTATCAATGTACGATGTGCTGTTCAAGGAAGATTTGACCAAAGAAGATATCAAGAAACTGAAGAAGGTCGCCAAGGACCTTTTGGAGAAGATTAAAGAGCAGTTGGCTGGCATGGACCATCCTTTCGACAAGCAGGAGACTAGATCGGCCCTCATTGTCACTATCCGCGACCTGTTATGGGCAGAACTGCCGCAAAGCTATTCAGATGAGAACATTTCCTATTATCGCGATGCTGTGTACAACTTTGTCTATCAGCAGTATGGTGGAGTGGCATAGTTGTGACAAAGTAGAGGAATTGTTTGAAGTGATAAAAAAATAGAGAAATATAAAAATGGTATTGAATAGGATTATAAAAGCGAAGAACAAGGAGTTTGAAATAGCAAATCCCGACGAACCGTTTAAAGACGACAAACTAGGCAGGAAAGAATATGCTGAGGTGTTAACTAGTATCGTCGAGTTGTTTACTGATGGAGCAGTTGTCGCTTTGAATGGCGCATGGGGAACTGGCAAAACCACATTTCTTAAGATGTGGTCTCAACACTTGAAAAATCAAGACTTTCCTGTTGTTTATTATAACGCATGGGAGGATGATATATGTAATGAACCTTTGATGTCAATGTTGCGGGGACTGAAAGTGTTGGATAAAGGAGATGAGTTTGATAAAGTGTTGAGAAATGGCGCTAAAGTGTTGGTCGGTGCATTGTCAGGAGCACTTACGGCTGCAGCAGGTGTATTTGGCGAGGTCGCTAAAGGTGCTGTTGAAGGTGGAATGAAACAGCTGGAAGATTCTGTATACGAGTCGTTGAAAGAAGACGATAATAGGATGGCGTTGCTTCAGTCTTTTAAAAACAGTCTAACAGATTATATGACAGTGGTTTGTGACAAAGGTAAACCGTTGGTTTATATGGTGGATGAATTAGACCGTTGCAATCCTACATTTGCCGTAAAGGTGTTAGAAAGAATCAAACATTTGTTCGATGTGCCAAATGTTGTTTTCGTCCTTTCCATTGACAAGAAACAGCTGGCTTGTTCAGTAAAAGGGTTTTACGGAAGCAATGAGATTGATGCAGAGGAGTATTTAAGGCGTTTTATAGACATTGATTATTATTTACCAGAACCAAATGCTGAATTATTTTGTGAGTATTTGTATGATTATTATGATTTTGATGAGTTTCTTAGGAATAAGTTGCGTATAGCTCATGATTATGGAGGCAAAAGAAGTGAAAAGGCTGCTGAGGACAAGAATGATGTACTTTATATGGCTAAGACATTAGTAAAGTATAAGCACCTTAGTTTGCGTCAGATAGAACGAGTGTTTGCTAATGTTAGAATTGCTTTGTGTTCGATGCACATTAACAATGAATGGTTACCTCAATTGTTCCTGGTTTTATCTTACCTTAGGGTCTGCGATTCTGATACATTTAGAAGGATTGCAGATTTCAAAATGAGTATGCAAGAGTATGTGGATGTCATGGAACAAATAATAACACATGATATGCTTTTTGGAGAAGACGCTTGGTACAAGTTTCATTATCTGATGTCCACTGCTTTGTCCTGTTATTATGAAGGATGTAAGGAATTTTATAAAAAAGCAGGGATGCAAATTGCAGATTTGTATGGAAAAGATGGCAAACTGGCTGTGACATTTAACATCTTTGATTATGATTCAGTATCTGATAATATGTCCGCGTGCCGCATTAATAAAGATGTGGTTAATATCAGTTCCATCATCCGAAAATTGAGACTTTATGATGAATTAGCATATCAGGATGATTCTAACTTTGAGTTGCCGGTAGTTACACCAACTAATGCAGAGAAGCTTAAAGAGATATTCAAATCTAAATGATAATATCTAGACCTAAACACAAGTAAAGTAGTTATAATGGACAAACAGAAATACAACAACTATCCACTAGCCATCAGCCAGATTCTAGGACTGATCGAGGCCAATGATATTGCCATACCAGAGATTCAGCGTCCGTTTGTTTGGCGTAAATCCCAAGTCCGCGATTTGATGGACTCTCTCTATAAAGGATATCCTACCGGCTATATCATCATCTGGAAAAATCCTTCGGTCAAACTCAAGAATGGCTCTCTATCCGAGGGGAAGAAGGTACTCATTGACGGGCAACAGCGTATCACAGCGCTGATGACAGCCATTGCAGGCAAGAGCATTGTGTTTGATGACTACAGCGAAGGTCGAGTGAAGATTGCCTTTGATCCCTTTGCAGCCATTTCAGGCAATCCCGATGCGGAGTTGTTTGCTGTCCAAACGCCAGCCCACCTCAAGAGCAAACGCTGGATGCCAGATATCGCAGAGCTGTTCAAGCCCGACTTCTCCAGTTTTAAATTCATCAACCAGTATGTGGCTGATAACCCCGAGATGGACCAGGAAGAGTTGCATAAAGTTTTGGAAAGCTTGAAGAACCTCCAGCATTGCAACATCGGTGTGATTGAGTTGGATGCCTCCTTGGATATCGATATCGTCACAGACATCTTCATCCGAATCAACTCCAAAGGCACAGCCCTCAGCCAAGGTGACTTTGTTATGTCCAAGATTGCCGCTGATGAAATCCATGGCGGGAACACACTTCGCAAAGTGATTGACTACTTTGCCCATCTTTGCAAGGACGGCACTTTCTATGGTAAAATCAAGGGAAAAGACTACGCTTTCGCCAATTCTGGCTATCTCAACAAACTGGAATGGCTTAAGGACGACAAGGAGACTGTCTATGACCCGGAATGCGATGACGTGCTCCGCGTCGCCTTTATGCACCGTTGCAAGAGGGCCAAACTGGCCGACTTAGTTGCCATGCTGTCGGGCCGTGATTTCGAAACCCGAGAGTTCAAGGAAGAAATCGTTGAGGCTACCTATCAAGAACTGGAAGCTGGCGTAAACAACGTCATCAACGGTTACAACTTCAGTCAGTTTATGTTGGCCATTCGTTCAGCAGGCTTCACTTCCAAAAAGTTGGTGAACTCTGTAATGGCCATAGACTTTGCCTATGCCATCTATCTGCTCTTGCAGGAGTCCAAAGAAATCCCTGTGGATGAAATCAAGAGTCTGGTCCAACGCTGGTACGTTTTATCGGTCCTCACCGGTCGTTATAGTGCTTCGCCGGAAACATCCTTTGCCAAAGACATTCGCGCCATTGGCGAGAACGACGTCAAGGCTACGCTGAAAGCCATTGAGGATGCCACCTTGTCGGACAACTTCTGGAATATCCAATTGAACCAGAACTTGACTTATGTTTCATCTATCAACCCGACCTACCAAGTGTTCCTCGCTGCGCAGAATTTCTTCAAGAAAGACTCACTGCTGTCACACATCCCTGTTGGCGAGTTGGTCAACCTTGGTGGTGATATCCATCACATCTTCCCTAAGCAGTACCTGGTAGACAATGGCTTCGACAAGCACGATTACAACCAAGTGGCCAACTATGCCTATCTGGATACCCCAATCAACATTAAGATTGGTAAGAAAGCCCCCAAAGTCTATTTGAACGAAGCCCTTGATGCCATCAAGGGTGCGCAGGATACCTCCTTCAAATCCATCAAAAGCGAAGCGGAATTCTATCAGAACCTTGAAGATAACTGCATACCCGCCACTGTCCTGGAGATGGACCACACCAATTATCAAGCCTTCCTCGAAGCGCGTAGGGCAAAGATGACGGAGCTGATTAAGAAGTATTATTATAGTCTTTAGGAAAAATACATCAATATGTAATCTAAGTTATAGTAGGTATTAGAAAGATGAACCGCTCCCTTCAATACTACGACTACTCCTGTTGCTACGCCAACTATACGGAAAGGATAATATCCATCCGGCAGGCGAAGATCCAGGGCGAGGTGATTGTGGCCAAACCTGTCTTGATGCTTGCTTTGATTGACGGCATTGAGGAGGGTGTTTTTACCTCCAATAACTTCTCACTAAACGAGTGGCTCGAAGCCCGCTATCTGAAGCTGATTCTTCAATACAACCGCAAATCGCAATTTGATAAGCCAACAGAGATCAATAATCCCTTTTGGCATTTGTCTACAGATGGTTTCTGGCACCTTCAACTTAAAAAGGAGGCTGGCAAAAGGATAACGCCATCGAAGGCCTGGCTAAAGGAGAACGTCAGCAAGGCCTGCTTCGATGATGAACTGTGGGTGCTGCTCCAAGACAAGCAGTGGCGCACCCGGCTGCGGGAATTCATCGTGGAGCATAAGCTTAGTAGGGGACGGTAGAGGGAATGCTATACGTAGTGTTCCGTTTCAAAGAAAAACCACTATCTTTGCCCCAACAAAATACCATATCCCATGCCTCAAGACGCTAAAACAAACAACGCTATCACCTCCTACAAGCCCTCAGAGCTCATCGCCATCTTCAGCGCGGCATTGGGCAAGCAAAACGAATTCGCCAAACTTGTCAGCCTGCGTGGTATCTATCTGCAACGGCAGAACAATCCCAATTGGTCATACGCCTACGCAGGCCTGCATGACGAGTCCTCACAGGATGAGATCACGCTGCGTATTGCCAAGGATCTCTATGAGACCTTAACCGATGGCAACCTGATTACCGTGACAGGCATCCTCGAACGCAAAATTGACCCACGCGGCAGCGTGCAGATTACGCTAAACGTGACACGTGTGGAGAAGCTGCAGGAGCAAGCCGTCAGCCTCGCTGACCAGAAGAAAGCGGAGCTGCGCCGCCATAAGTCTCAGAAAGGCTTCCGCAACGTGGACGGCGTCATCGAGCAACGCCTCCTCGCCGACGAACGGCCAAAGGTGGCCTTGCTGCTGGCCAACAACTCCATCACGCTTTCGGATTTCGAGGCCGGCATCCAGGCAGCTCGGGCTGCCATCGACTTCACTGAGTTCCGCTCCGATTTCTTCAAGGCTGCACCTTTGTGTCAAAACCTCTGCGATATCGACAGCCAGGGCTTCGACGTCATCGCCGTGGTACGTGGTGGCGGCATCGGCATCGAACGCCTCGACAACCTCGAGGTGCTGGAGACGCTCAGCCACCTCAACACCCCCGTCATCTCCGCTGTGGGGCATCCTGAAGAAAGGCTCACCTTCAAGGAAATCGCCGACAAGGAGGTGGCCACCCCGACGGCATTAGGACAATACCTGAACGACATGGTGGAGCGCATCGCCGGCATGAAAGCCAAGTCGAAGGCCATGCTCGTCCAGCAGGTGAGCAAGCAATACGCCGACCAGATTGCAAGCCTCGAGAAGCGCCTGACGAAACAGGAGAAGGACTTCAAGGAAGAACGTGCGGGCTATGTGGAAAGAGAGAAGCGCAACGTGGAAGAGATGGCCAACATGAAAAGCAAGGTCGCTTGGATGGCCAACAAGCTCAATGAACGGAAACGGATTATCACCCTGCTGGCCGTAGGACTCGCGGTGGTCGTTGGTATAATGATTTGGATTGCTATACGATGAATAGGACGTACTTGTGTGATAGCAACACGCTCAAGGCGTTTGCTATCTATCTCTTCCTCATCAATCTTCTAGGCCTCGTTCTCTACGCTTTGGACAAGGCAAAGTCAAAGCACAAAGGTAGTAACCGTATTCCCGAAAGTACATTGCTGTGGGTGGCGCGCATGGGCGGGGGACTGGGCTGCTGGCTCGGCATGATGCTCTTCCGGCATAAAACCAAGCACACCCGCTTCATGGTGCTGGTGCCGCTGTGGACGGTGGTCTGGGCGGTCGGGATGGTGCTGCTTTGGCGGTATGGGTAAATCGTCTCCTTGCCGTGAAGGAGATTGACTCTGTCGAATCTTCGATTTGCGGGTCAAGCCCGCAAATCTTCGATTCGACGATGCGAAGCGAGTCAATGACGGCAAGGGGATAATGTAGTCCGTAGGAGCTGGGGACGCCTATCCTTCACTGGGTTGGGCGGGGAGGAATGGCCGACATGGCGGGGAAGCGCCCGCTTTGAGCGTTGGACCGATGATGTCGGCCTTGATTCTTTGGTGATTTCTTATCAAGAAGAAAGCACGAAAAAAAGGCCGCAGCCGTAGATGCCCGCTGTCGCACAAACCAACGTTGGCATGACATGGCTACTGACTGGCTCCGTGGCTGGGAATGCCAAAACAAGACCGGGTTGGGCGGGGAGGAACGGCCGACATGGCGGGGAAGCGCCCGCTGTGAGCGGTGGACCGATGATGTCGACCTTGATTCTTTGGTGATTTCTTATCAAGAAGAAAGCACGAAAAAAAGACCGCAGCCATAGATGCCCGCCACCGCACAAGCCCACGTTGGCATGACATGGCTGCTGGGGTTATGTGAGAGGATGAGATGGCTGCTGAGCTATTGGGGCACCGCAGCTATAGATGCCCGCCGCCGCACAAACCAACGTTGGCATGACATGGCTGCTGGGGCCATGCGAGAGGATGACATGGCTGCTTGATTCCAAACAAAAAGCGGACCCGGCTCGCAAGCCGAATCCACTTTCTTGCTTTGCACAAACAGTGCTAAACTATCTCATCACCGTTTCACCACCTTGTCCACCTTCACGCCGTCATCCGTGCAAACCCTCAACAGATACAGGCCTTGGGGCAATGCCTTCGTGTCAATCACAATTCCGTTGCCGGTGATGTCGCTGTCGTAGACGATGGCTCCCGTGAGGGAAATGAGGCTGACGTGGCGCAGGCCTTCGCCTTGCAGGGTCAGTTGGTCGCTGACGGGGTTGGGGTAGACCACAAAAGCTTGGTCTTGGGTCATGTCCTCTTCCACGCCTACGGTGGGCCCAAGATAAATGGTATTGGAGAGCTCGGTCTCGCGGCCGTCCCACATGGCGGTGACGTTGTACCTCAGGTCTTGGGTGGTGTTGTAGCTGGCTTGCGTGGTCGTGAGGGCACCATAGCCTAAGTTGAGCATTTCCTCGCCGCCTTCCTCCGGACCCCAATACACGTTGTAGGTGAAGTCGTTGTTGCCCTCGACGGGGCTGGTGTAGCCGCGCAGGAGCCACGAACGGTACATGCCAAACTGGGTGGCAGGTTTCCAGGTGTTTCCCTGTTTGAGCAGACAGCTGTTACTCTCGCCCGTGTAAGCGCAGCAAGGGATAGGTTCGTGGGTGCCCGAGGTGGAGACGCAAATCCACAAGGGGAGGGTCGGGTCGTAGGCGACAGGCTCGTCCAAGGCAAAACGGACAAACTCATAGCTGGCTTCCATATCGCGTTGCTGCACATAAAGGGTGGTGCTGTTGTTGGCCGATTCGCCATTGTAAATGGTGAAAGTGAAGTGTCCCGTGGAACAGTCGAACAGCTCGATATGCGTGAGCGGTTGGCCGTCGAAATGAGCCAGAAAATCAGGCTCGAACTTGACGCCCCATTTATGGTTGCTCGACCCAATTTGATCGAAGAACTGGTCGTCGTCATAAGCCAACAAACCTCGTCCGATGAACTCAGGGGCATTCCAGCTAAGCTCGACATGCCCGTCAGTGTAAGTGCCTTCGAGGTTCTGCGGCGGCTCGCAATAATAGTTTATCGTGGAGGCGTATGCGTTTTGGTCGGGGTCCCACGACGAGATGTTGTTGATGGTGCTTTCCACATGGTAGCGGTGGACACCTGAACGCATGATTTTGTTGTCCAAATACGCATAGCTGTTTTGGACGTTTTGCAGCAACCGGTTGTCTCTAAAGATGTTGAAATAGTGGTTCTCAGTGGGGATGGTCCAATTCAACTGGATTTGCTGACCATCTGAGGTGGCGGTCAGATGTTGTGACGAAATGACACCCCAAACGTCGTCGGCTACGGTGTAAGAGGCCAACACGCCCGCTTGGGGACGGTCTGCATCGAAAAGTGAAGTCACACCATCTTGGTTGACACGCTTGGCCGTCACGTGGATGCCTTCGCTTTCAGGATCGAAGCCTGGAGCCCAACTGACATTGACTTCGGTTTGGGCAGGCACGTAGTATTCTGCTTTGGCGCTCTCGCCTTCGTAGAGGGTCAGGTATTGTGGTGCCATCACATCGCCGAACGACACTTCCAATTCGCCGCCTTTGGTCCCGAAGGGCGAGGTGGAGGTGATGGAAAGGCGCAGGTTCTCATAATTGCCCAAGATGATCCATTGCGATTCGGACTGTCCCGACTCGTCACCTCCCACGACGGCACTGATGCTGTAGGTGTGATAACCCTTGTCGCTGTCCGAATAGGCATGGCTGTATTGTGGCTCGGTGATGCCTTCAGCGAAACGTACCCCGTCGCGATAGACAACATAACTCTCAGCGTTAGCTACTTCGTCCCATTTCAGCACCACTTGATGGCTCGGCGCTTCGACATGGGCAATCAGGTTTTGAGGAATCAAGGTGTGACCAACGGGGCCGTAGGTGAAACTCATGCGGTCGCCACGGCTGCTGATGTTGTAGATGCATATGCTCTCGTCGATTTGTCCGTTGGTGAGGAAGGGTGCAGGATTGGTCTCATAGTTGAACACAGTGCGCTCGCGTTCGGCACAAAAAGCGGCTTTTCCGAGGTCGCCTTCTTCGTTGATGTAGCCGTCGGGACGGAAAAGATACACCTCGTCGAAGGTATTTGTGCCGTTCCAACCTGCGTTGCCGTCAAAGCGGGTGTCGATACGATAGATGAGCAGACCACCGTCAGGGAGTTCCGTTTCAAACAGCTGATTGTCGTCACGGTACTCGATGACATAATACTGGTTGGGATCGTTGCTGGCAATCCTGTAGGCATTGCGGCGATGGCCCTCCCATGAGTTGGCTTCCAGCTCGTAGGTGCCATACTCGGTGATTTCAGGAATGTCATCAATCCAGTGGCCGTATTTGTATTTCATATAGGTGCTCATGTGTTGCGGTGGCTCGGTGTTGCTGCACATCAGGTCCCAGGAACCCACAGGGCTGGGGCCTCCATTATAATGGTACAGGTCGGGCGCACTCAAGGAATGGTTCATCTCGTGGCAGAGTGTGCTGACGGTGAAATAGCCGCCTTGCTCCAGTTGTAGGTTGAAGTCGTAGACTTGCAGGTCATGGAGTGGCACGTAACGGTCATAGATGCACCAGCGATGAGGCCAAAGCAGTGAGGCCCATTCGCCCGGCTCACCTTTGATGACAAACACCACATTGTCGACCATCCCGTCGTCGTTGTAGTCGAGGTTGAGGGTGTCGGGCACTTGGTTGGCCACGTAATAAATGGCACGCTCTAATAAGGAGAACTCTCGTTCAGCGGTCTCCCAATCTTGGTAGCCGAGAGGGTTAGTCTCAGGGTCGTAAGGCATGTAATACTCTTTCGGATATTCGTCCTCGTAGGAAAGGATAATCTCGCCGTCGGGTTCGGGATAGAAATAGGAACGCAGGTCGAGTTGGTTGTAACTGGCGTGGTGGAAGTAGTTGTGCAGCGAGATGGACTCATAGTAGGAGGCGTTGAACATGGAGTCAACGGTGGAGAAAGGCGTGGTGTGGTAGGTGTCGCCCGCAAAGCGGATGAAGACGACCAGATTGTTGTAAACGCCGTGGTTTATCTCTCGGTCGACAGGCCGTTTGATGGGTCTGATGTACTGCTCGCGTTCCTGACGACGTTGCTGGTATTCCTTCTCCGAAATCTTCACATAGGGTTGAAGCCCGGCTTCAGCCGGGTCGATGCTGTTGACACGATAGGGTGAGGGGACCACTTCACCTTGGCTGTTGTGCATGGCATAGCAGTAGTAGCCGCCTTCGCCTTTCACGATGGTGAAACCGTTGGCATCGTGCAGGTAGTTGTAGAATTCGTCGCCCGAGGCAAAGCATTCGATGACCTGGCCGTCGGGTTGGGTGAGGCGAATCGGGATGTTCTTCAAAGGGGCGGCAAAAGCCCATTGGAAAGCGCCCAAAACCAAGGCGAGAATGAGGAACAGTGATGCTTTTTTCATGGTATGATGGGTTTTTGTTTTTAATCTTTACTTTGTCAAGTCGATGAACGGCACTGAGTTGCCGAGCATATACTCCGGCAGCTTGCCGTCCCATTTCTGGACGGCCTCATAGTTCACCAACTTGGGGTTGCTCTCCAAAGCTGCTGCCTTGATGCTCATGGCCTCGGCCTCGGCTTGGGCCTTGATTTTGGTCTGTTTGGCCTGCTCCTCCACTTGGATGGTGACGTTCTTGGCCTTCAGGGCGTTCTGTTCGGCGACCTGCTTCTCCTTGATGGCTTTCTCAAAGTCGTCGTCGAAGTCGATGTTTGTAATCTGAAACTGTACATTCATGAAATAGTTGCTGTCCAATGTCTGACGCAATGAAGCTTCTATCTCACGACGGACGGCATCACGGTTCTCAACGATTTCGGTGGCCGCAAAGTTGCCGAAGCTTTGTTTCATGGACGAACGGATGAAAGGCACCACGATGCGGTTGTGGTAGTCGTCGCCGACGTTTTTCATCAGCTTGCTGACATTTTCTCGCACGAGGTCGTAGTTGATGGTGTATTCCACCTCCGAGGTCTGCACATCGCGGGTGTAGCTGTTTTCCTTGCCGTCAAACTTCTTTTGTTGCACGTTCACGCGCTTGATGGTTTGGATGAAAGGAATCTTCATGTGAAGGCCGTCGCCGATGACTTCGTCGCTCATCTTGCCGAAGGTGGCAAGCACGCCGCGCTCGGTGGAGCGGATGGTGTAGAACGAGGAGAAGAATACCAAGATGGCAAACAGTGCCAATACGCTCCAAAGGAAGTAGCGCCCGATTTTCTTGCTGTTGGGATTGATGTTGATGTTGTAAGGCTGGTTCATTTTGCTGATGTTTTGATGTTAAGTGTGGGCAAAAGTACATATTTTTTTGAAATATTCGTTTGAGGAACGAAAAGAAATGTTGTAATTCTGAATTGCAAATAATTGAAAGACAGTGGTCTGGTTTGGAAAAAGTTTGTAATGGCCCTGAAACTTGCATTTGGAGCCGAAATTTGCCATATTTTTGCAGTCGAAAACTTTAAACCGTGTCAAAATGAAAACGAAGAAACGATTTTTCAGAAAAATGACGGCTCCGGCGGTTTTCGGAGCCTTGTTGATGCTGTTCACGGCCTGTCCGCGCAACAGCAATCCCAAGTATGTCGATCTGGGGCGCATCCCCGAGCAGTATTTGCCCACCGTGCCCTACCAAGACGGCGATGTGTTCCGTATGCAGCATGAGAGCGACCGCCTCATCATCGACTTCAGCGTGTCGCGTCACCGTCACAAGGAAACGGGTTTCGACTACATTCCCCTTGAAAAGTATAAGCCCGCGCCGAACTATTATTATGATTATGAGGTGGATGTCACCACATGCACACCGAACTACCCGATTTTCAATGTGGAAATCAGTTTCTCAAATGCTTACATGGCTTTTGAGGAGGAGCAAGGCTATGATCCAGCATACGACCAACCTGTGGCAAAAACAGCGCAGATTTATGCTATGGAGGGCACTCAATTTCCTCTCTTTGGTGAAGACCATTCGGGCTATGAAATGCTTGATTCATTGAAAATTAATGATCGTTACTATCATGATGTCTTTAAGTTGAAGACGGAGAATTACTATTATGAGGAAAACGAGGAAATGATTCATGCCGAAACGATATTCTATAACTACGAGAACGGCTTGCTGGGAATCCTGATGTCTAACGGTGAAAAATATTGGTACTATGAAGACTAAACATTTGATTTTGATAGCATTGGCCTTTGTGATGGCCTCTTGCGTGAAGACCAAGAACTATTATGTGAACGATGCGACCCGCGTGTGGTTTGCCGACAGCACGAACAGCCATTTCACTATGCAGGACGACAACAGCGTTTCCTACTCGTTCCGAATGGATCCGGTGTGGCAAAACATGCTGGAGAACGGTACCTCAATTCTTTTCGTCCCGACGGAAAAGTCACTGCATGAGGAGCTTTGTCAGAACGGAAGGGGTTCGTATTCAGCGAGTTTGAGGTTCTGTTTGGAAATCGAGGCCTACAAACGGGATGACGAGCATGAAGGCACGGACTTGTTCATGATGTACTTCGGCGATTCGCGTTACGACATGCGCATTGACGGCGATCGGTTCTATCCTCGCGGCTGCTACGACATGGGATATGATGTGGGTGAGATGGAGTTTGAGGCCGAATACCTCGACCGATATTGGATCCACGATGTGGAATATCAAGGCGTTATGCGCCTCAAGCTCATCGATTTGGCCTATCCGCAAAGTCGCTTTTTCCCGACGGAAATCTATTATGCCAAGCATTACGGTCTGATTCAATGCACACTTGATAACGAGCTGACTTTGCGTCGTTTACCGAATTGATAATAGGCTGTTCTTGGGGTTAGACAAAAAGCGGAGCGGAAAACTCCGCTTTTTTTATCTTGTGTCGGAATTTTGTGTATCTTTGCCTTTTCATTCAAAACGAAAACAAAATTCTTAAAACAATGAATAACAAGTTATTAGACAACAAACTCCCATATTTGGTGGCCGATATGAACTTGGCCGCATGGGGTAGAAAGGAAATTGAAGTATCGGAACACGAAATGCCCGGGCTGATGTCGCTGCGCAAGAAATATGGCGACACGAAGCCGCTGAAAGGCGCGAAAATCATGGGCTCGCTGCACATGACCATCCAAACGGCTTGCTTGATTGAAACATTGGTCAAGTTGGGTGCCACGGTGCGTTGGTGCAGCTGCAACATTTATTCCACGCAAGACCATGCTGCTGCGGCCATCGCCGAGACGGGTACTGCCGTTTTCGCTTGGAAAGGCGAGACGCTTGAGGATTACTGGTGGTGCACCAAACGCGCCATCACTTTCCCCGATGGCACGGGTCCGGACCTCATCGTGGATGACGGCGGCGATGCCACTTTGCTGATTCACAAGGGCTATGCTTGCGAAAACGACCCCAAACTCCTTGACGCACCCACGGGCAGCGAAGAGGAGAGAGCCTTGATGAGCGTCATCAAGGCGACGTATAAAGAAAATCCGACTTTCTGGCACACGGTTGTGAAGGGTTGGAAAGGCGTTTCGGAAGAGACCACCACGGGCGTACACCGTCTATATCAGATGCACGAGCGCGGCGAATTGCTCGTTCCAGCCATCAACGTGAACGACTCGGTGACCAAGTCAAAGTTTGACAACCTCTATGGCTGCCGCGAGTCGTTGGCCGATGGCATCAAGCGCGCTACCGATGTGATGATTGCCGGTAAGGTGGTCGTCGTGTGCGGTTATGGCGAAGTGGGCAAGGGCTGCTCGCATTCCATGAAGAGCTATGGTGCCCGCGTTTTGGTCACGGAAATCGACCCCATCTGCGCCCTGCAAGCCGCCATGGAAGGCTTCGAGGTCACAACGATGGAGGAGGCCGTCAAGGAAGGCAACATCTTCGTCACCACGACGGGCAACTGCGACGTGATTACGCTGGAGCACATCTTGAAGATGAAGGACCAAGCCATCGTGTGCAACATCGGTCACTTCGATAACGAAATCCAAGTGGACCGCCTCGAAAAGACCGAGCATCTGAAGGAGAAAATCAATATCAAGCCGCAGGTTGACAAGTACGTTTTCGACGACGGTCACTGCATCTTCCTGTTGGCTTCGGGCCGTTTGGTCAACCTCGGTTGCGCTACGGGTCATGCCAGCTTCGTGATGAGCAACTCGTTCACCAACCAGACTTTGGCCCAGATGGACCTTTGGGAGAAACGCGGCCAATATAAAGTGGGCGTCTATTGCTTGCCCAAGTATTTGGACGAGGAAGTCGCCCGCCTGCACTTGGAGAAGATTGGCGTCAAACTGACCAAACTTACGCAGAAGCAGGCCGACTACATCGGCGTTCCCGTTGAGGGACCTTACAAGTCCGACATCTATCGCTATTGATGGATGCCATGAAAGTTGCTGTAAATACGCGCTTGTTGCTGAAAGACAGGTTGGAAGGCATCGGGTGGGTGGCCTATGAGACCTTGCGTCGCATGGTGAAAAGCCATCCCGAGGTGGAGTTTTATTTCCTCTTCGACCGCCAGCCTGACCCGATGTTCCTCTTCGGCGACAATGTGAAACCCATAGTGCTCTTCCCGCAGGCGCGGCATCCGTTTTTGTTTATCTGGTGGTTCGAGTTTTCGGTGAAGAAAGCCTTGAAGCAAATCCAGCCCGACTTGTTTTTCTCGCCTGACGGCTATCTGAGTCTTCGCTCCAATGTGCCGCAAGTAGCTCAGTTCCATGATCTTAACTTTGAGCATTTCCCCAAGGACATGCCTAAGATTCATCTTTGGCACTACAAGAAGTTTTTTCCGAAGTTCGCCCGTAAAGCCAAACGCATTGTGACGGTTTCGGAGTTCTCGAAGCAGGACATTGTAGAGTGCTACGGCATCGCGCCTGAGAAGATTGACGTGGCGTATAACGGTGTGAATGAGACCTTTGCGCCGATCTCTGAGGAGGAGCAGGGGAGCATCCGCGCAAAATACACGAACGGACAGCCTTATTTCATGTTCGTTGGTTCGTTGCATCCGCGCAAGAACTTGGCGAGGCTGTTCACGGCTTTCGATTTGTTCAAGTCGCAAACGCCGTCCAACGTCAAGTTGTTGATTGTAGGGGAGAAGCGTTGGTGGTCGGAGCCGATAGAGCAGGCCTATAGTTCGATGCGTTTCAAGGACGAAGTCGTTTTTGCCGGACGATTGTGTGCGGAGGACCTGCACAAGGTGACTGCAGCGGCCTTGGCTTCGGTGTATGTGTCTTATTTTGAGGGTTTTGGCATTCCAATTTTGGAGGCGTTCAGATGTGAGACGCCCGTCATCACCTCCAATGTGACTTCCATGCCAGAGGTGGCTGATGACGCGGCTTTGCTCGTTGACCCGTTCAGCGAAGCCTCCATCGCCGAAGGCATGACGGAGATGTTGGATGAGAACGTGCGTGAAGCCTTAATAGAAAAGGGCAGGGAACGCGCCAAGGATTTCTCTTGGGACATTGCCGCAGATGGCATTTGGAACTGTTTGATGCGGTCACTTGACCTTGACTTGTGACTATGACAATGACCGCTTCAACCGAGAATAGAACTTTGAACATATTGGAGAAAACTAAATGAGAAATTTTAGAAATTACGATGTATGGACAGATGGTGTCGATTTTTCGATTGACATCTACAAAATAACTGAAAGCTTTCCCAAAAAAGAGACCTACGCTTTATGTGACCAATTGCAGAGGGCAGCGGTTTCAATACCTTCGAATATTGCAGAAGGATGTTCGCGAAAATCTGTAAACGAGTTTGCGCATTTTTTGGAGTTTTCATTAGGGTCATCGTATGAAGTTGAAACTCAATTGGAAATAGCTGTTCGTTTAGGTTATATTGATAAATATCAATATGATAATGCAATAGAAAAAGTACAATCAATCGAAAAAAGAGTAACTGGGTTGATTCAGACAATCCGATCAAATAACAACATAGAATAAATAATAAAACGGATGATGCTCAACGCTATAGTCAATGTAGTCATAGTCATTGTCACAAGTCATTGTAGAAAAGTATGGAGAAGATCATAATGTATCCTGGCGAAGCCAGAAAAGAAACCTTAGATTGGAAAGCCGTTCAAGGGCAGCATATCACAGCGGTGAATCACAACATTTTGGTGCTCGGCTCAGGGGGGCGCGAACACGCCTTGGCGTGGAAGTTGGCGCAAAGCGAAGGTACGCATGTCTTCATCGCTCCAGGCAATGCTGGGACGGCTCAAGTCGGCACGAATGTCAATATTAAACTTTCTGATTTTGAAGCAATAAAAGAGTTTTGTTTAAACCGAAACATTAACCTTGTTGTGGTCGGACCAGAGCAGCCTTTGGTGGACGGCATCGTCGATTTTTTCAAGCAAGAGGAGGCTTTACGAGCCGTAAAAATCATCGGTCCTGACAAGCGCGGCGCGCAGTTGGAGGGCAGCAAGGCTTTCGCCAAGGATTTCATGGAGAAATACGGCATCCCGACGGCCAAGTGCATAAAGATCAACAAAGAGAACCTCAGCGAAGGCTATAAATTCCTCGAAACCGTAAAATCTCCTTACGTGCTAAAAGCAGATGGCCTCGCTGCGGGTAAAGGCGTGCTGATTCTCAACGACTTGCAAGAATCCAAAGAAGAATTGAGCAGAATGCTCGACGGCAAATTTGGGGCGGCTTCTGCCACGGTGGTGATTGAGGAGTTTCTTAAAGGTATTGAGGTTTCGGTCTTTGTTTTGACCGATGGCGAGCATTACGTATTGCTGCCCGAAGCCAAAGACTACAAGCGCATTGGCGATGGCGACACGGGTCTCAACACAGGCGGCATGGGCGCGGTTTCACCGGTTCCGTTCTGTACGCCTGAGTTTTTGGACAGGGTGGAAGATCGCATTGTGAAGCCGACCTTAAAGGGTTTGAAAGCCGAAGGTATCGATTATAAAGGCTTCATTTTCTTGGGGTTGATGAATGATGGCGGCAATCCATGTGTCATTGAGTACAACGTCCGCATGGGCGACCCGGAGACCGAAGCCGTGATGACCCGCATCGAGGGCGACTTCGCCGACTTGCTCTTTGCCTGCGCCGACGGTCGCTTGAACGAGGTGCATTACGCCAAGAGCGACAAGACAGCGGTCACGGTGATGTTGGTGTCGGGCGGCTATCCCGAAGCCTACGAGAAGGGCAAGATAATGACCGGACTTGAGGCTTTGAAGGATGTTGTTGCTTTCCATGCGGGGACATCGTTCAATGCTGATAACGAGGTGGTTACCTCAGGCGGTCGCGTGATTGCAGTGACGGCACATGGTAACGGTATAGAAGAAGCCCGAAACAAAGCTTACCAAGAGGCCGAAAAGATTCATTTTGAGGGTGTTAACTTCCGCCATGATATTGGACTTGATTTAATGAGAATGCAATGATTAAGTTCTTCAGACAGAGCTATGCTGTTCAGTATGTGGTGATTGCGTTGCTTGCCATTGCCCTTTGGGTACCATCATTCATGGCGGGAAAGGCACCTTTGGATTTGACCAGCCCTGTCACGCCGATTTTCAATGGGGTTGATGGTCTGCTCAGTTTTTCACCTATCGCGAAAATCATATTTGCTTTCCTGCTTTTGGTGTTCGAAACTTTGCTTTTTAACGCCGTTTTGGTTAATAATCAAATTGTCGGTAAGGTCAGCACCATGGGGGCTTTCACTTTTGTGCTGCTGATGAGCCTCACGCGAACCCAAGCCGATTTTTATCCTTTTGCTCTTTCTGTAATCTTTATTATATTGGCAATCAGTGCTTTGTACGAGGTCTATTTGTCGCAGAGTTCTGAGCTTGAATTGCTGAAGGCGGGCATTTGCATCGCTTTGGCTTCCATGTGTTATTTCCCTGCCATCCTTCTGATTGTGTGGGTGATAGTGGCTTTGCCGATTGCCAAAAAAGGTTCTCTCCGTTTGGAGCTGATTCCTTTGGTGGCTTTCTTGTTTGTGTATTTTTTCTATTTTGTCGGAGTGTATCTATTTGGCGACTTCTTGACAATGATTCACGGCTATAGAGATTATTTCCTTCAACTGAAACTTTCAGTAGATGGTTTTAATATAAAGAATATCATTTTGTTATCATTTCTGTTAATTGCTGCCATTGGCATGTTATTTGGCAATTCAAACTTGGAAAAAACCATCGCTGTCAGGGTGAAAATGACTATTAGCGTGTTACTTTTGGTGGTCGGTGTGTTGATGCTGTTTTTGGGCGGCAACGTATTGATGAATGGTCTGATTCTCATGGCCTTGGCTATCATATTCTCCTACGAGTTCACTTATATGGACAATACAGGTTGGGCTAATTTGGCGTTGGTGTTTTTTCTTTTATTAGTGTTTGCCAATCAGTATTACTTCAAATGGTTGTAAATCATGGGTTTGCTTTCGCATTATTCGGATTTGATAGAGGCGGGCTGCGATGAGGCAGGACGTGGGTGTTTGGCAGGTCCTGTGGTGGCTGCCGCAGTGATTCTGAAGAAAGATGCGGATTATTCCGAACTTAATGATTCGAAGCAACTAACAGAGAAGAAAAGGATGCAACTCCGTGAATTGGTGATGAAAGAGGCTTTGGCATACGGAATCGGTATCGTTTCGGCTGAAGAGATTGATAGAATCAATATCCTAAATGCTTCATTCTTAGCGATGCATAGGGCGTTGGATGAACTAAAGCTTCAACCAGAATTGCTACTCATTGACGGCAATCGTTTTAACCCTTACAAAGAGTTGAAGCATGTCTGTATTGTGGGTGGCGATGCCAAATATCAGTCGATTGCGGCGGCTTCCATTCTGGCCAAGACCACGAGAGATTTGATGATGATAGAATATGATGAGCAGTTTCCCGTTTATAATTGGAAGAGGAATAAAGGTTACCCTACCCGAGAACATAAGCAAGCCATTGCCGACTATGGCACAACGCCACTTCATCGCATGTCATTCAATATGGCCATTCAGATGCGGTTAGACTTTGATAACTGATTGAAGATGAAGAAATTGTTTTATATATTACTTTTTTGGTTGTCTGCTGTTTCCTTGTTGCCAGCGCAAACGGAATCTGATTTGGGTGATTTGGATTTCAACGACACTTCCTTGATTTCCAATAATGTGCTGAAAGATAGGATAGTAAGCTATCTGTATTCTACTGCTTGTATCGACGAGGCGCATTTTGACAGCCTTTCCATGGCGAGTTTGGATCGCGTTTTTGCTAAGGCAAAAGTCAATATGCGTGTATATGGGTATGTGCTGGAACTGATGTTGAACGGCTATACGAACATGGGGCGCTCTGCTGTAACGGATTATCTGCTGAATTATCCGCAACTTGCTGAGGGTGAAATTACTATGGAAGAAGGTCTGCGCTTGGATTCTATTACGGAACCGTACCAGAAGGTCAGAGTGGGAGCAAAAGCTCCTGATTTTTCGGGAATTACAATTGATGGGAAGCCCTATCACCTATACGATTCCAAAGCCGAGCGCATCATCGTTTTCTTTTGGTCAGCGGATTGTGAATATTGTCACGATTTCTTGACGGATATCCGAAAAAAGTTGGACTTGAAGTCTGATTTTGAGCTTATTACTTTTGCTTTAGCCGATAACTTGGACGAGGTTCAGGCTGCCGTAAAAAGAATGCGTTTGCCCGGATACCATTTTTATGATGAACAGCGTTGGGATGGTAAGGTCTTTTTGGATTATCACATTACTTCCACACCGACGGCTTTTGTGCTGGATGCCGACAAAACCATTGTTTGCAAGCCTTATGATTGGTATGAATTAAAACTTTATATAAATGAGAATAAATAATTAAATAATAAATAGTTATGAAATCAAGAATTTGTTTTTTGTT
>JAEEGK010006799.1_pt1 | contig 27417 bp, 14 predicted proteins | sample 8958771 | NCBI WGS metagenome assembly JAEEGK01 (sample SAMN16246547, study PRJNA631951) | gut metagenome | biome: gut microbiome; feature: rumen; material: SC-attached | host: Bos | place: Iran: Karaj | collected 2018-10 | reverse complement strand
AGTCGGGGGTGATGGACTTCGACGACATCCTCCTGTACATGAACATCCTGCTTAAGCAGAGTCCGGACGCCCTGGCCTCGATTTCCGGGCGTTTCGATGCCATCATGGTGGACGAGTACCAGGACACCAACTATGCGCAGTACCTGATCCTCAAGAAGCTGGCGGCGGAACACCGGAACCTGTGCGTCGTGGGAGATGACTCCCAGTCCATATACGCCTTCCGCGGGGCCAAGATCGAGAACATCCTGAACTTCAAGAAAGACTTCCCGGAGGCGAAGACCTTCCGCCTGGAGCGCAACTACCGCTCTACAAGGAACATTGTGAACGCCGCTAATACGCTGATTGCCAACAACGAAGGCCGGATTCCGAAACAGTGCGTGTCCATGGGCGAGGAAGGGGAGAAGATCCGTCTCGTGCGGGCCTACACGGAGCAGGAGGAAGCGGCCCTCATCGCTTCCGCCATCCTGCAGCGGATGCACGAGGTCCACGCCGAATACGAGGACTTCGCCATCCTGTACCGCACGAATGCCCAGTCCCGCGCGCTGGAGGAGCAGCTCCGCAAGCGGAACATTCCGTACGTGATCTACTCGGGGAACTCTTTCTTCGAGCGGGCGGAAGTCAAGGACATGATGGCCTATTTCAAGCTGGCCGCGAACACGAACGATGACGAATCCTTCAAGCGGGCGGTGAACAAGCCGGCCCGCGGCATCGGTGACACGTCGCTGGCAGCTTTGGCTGCGGCGGCGCAGGCGAAGGGCACTTCGCTGTACGGCGCCGCCTGGGCGGAGGACCTGGAGACCTTCGGCCTCCGCGCCGCTGCCGTCGGCAAGATCCGCGGTTTCTGCTCGATGATCGCCAAGGTGGCGGAGACGCTGGAACAGACGGACGCCTACGAGGCGGCGAAAACCCTCGCCAGCGAGTCCGGCCTGTACCTTTTCTACAAAAGCGATAATTCCATCGAGGGCCAGGCCCGCGCCGCGAACGTCCAGGAACTCCTGGACAGCGTGGCGGGCTACGTGGAGGAAGTGCAGGGAGAATACCGCAACGAGATGCTGGAAGACGGGCACGGGGAAGTGCCGGATTCCGAACTGCCGCTCGTCACCCTGCCGGCGTTCCTGGAGAACATCTCCCTCCTGTCCAATGTGGACGTGGCGGAGGACGAAACCTCCAACAAGGTGGCCCTGATGACGGCCCATTCCGCCAAGGGCCTGGAATTCCCCTATGTCTTCGTGTCCGGCATGGAGGAAAACCTGTTCCCCTCCGGCGGATGGATGCTCACGGAACCGGAACTGGAAGAGGAACGCCGCCTGTTCTACGTGGCCCTTACACGAGCCAAGACGGCCGTAGCGCTCACTTTCGCCCAGACACGCATGCGCAACGGCAAGCATGAAAGCAACGCCCCCAGCCGTTTCCTGCGCGAAATTGCGCCGCAATATCTTCAGAATCCCCTGCGGAAGGAGGACTTCTCGGTGGAACGGTCGGTCGATGACGATGACCATCCGGGCTTCCGGTTCGGACGGTTCGGGGGAGGAGGGGAGATTTCTCCACGCGCTTCGCTTGGTCGAAATGACAGGGGGGGATCGTTTGGTCGAAATGACAGGGGAGGAACGTTTTCCCGGAATGACAGGATCCCGCCCCGGGGAGCGAATAGTCCTGTCGGGACACCCCGGCCGACCACCCGGGAGGCCGTGCTGAACCGGCCGTTGCCGCCCAAGGTCCCGGATGCGGAATTCACCCCGGACCCGATGCCCAGCTTCCGCGTGGGGGACCGGATCGAACATAATCGATTCGGGGTTGGAAAAGTCCTAAAAATATCTGGGGAAGTGCCAGATGTCAAGGCAAATATCGTTTTTGAGAAATATGGCGAAAAAATTTTATTACTGAAATATGCTAAGATTCGTCACATTTGACTTGCGAAGTAGAAAAACTTTCGTATATTTGTCACGAAGTTTTTCATAGTTTAAGTTTAGGTTAAGTAGCGGGCCCGACGCAGTGATGCGTCGGGCCCGTGAAATTAGGACTCACTTAGAATTGAAAAATCCGACCCTGATGGGGCCGGATTTCATTTTCATAGGTAAGATTAGGACTGACTTTTTCAAAATGCTACCCGCAGTAGAAGTACTGGTCCACGAGTTTCCGCATCAGGGCCGGGTCCTTCTTGGCATCGGCATGGAGGTGCTTGTCGTGGTGGCTCTTGAGGGCCGTGATGATTCCGTCGATCATGCGGGGCTTGAAAACGCCGGCTTCCTCATAGGCGGCACGCGCTTTTTCCAGGCAGGCGGCGGATTCTGCGCAGCAGGTCGGGAGGGAGTCCAGGGTCGCGAGCCGGGCGGCGTTCTCGCTCTTGTGGATGTCCATGTCCACATACTTGTCGGCCGCAATCTTCAGCGCTTCCTCGGCGGGCATTTCCAAGCCCTTCCGGGCGGCGACGCACAGGCCGGCCATCAGTTGATAAATGTCGGCGGAGCAGTCCGGACTGCGCATCTCGAAAGTCTGCTTGTCCGTCGTGTCGGCCGGGACCGGCTGCTCGTGCGGATTGGCCCGGGTGCACATGTCCACCCCGGAGGACCAGCCCAGCGGCACCCGGACCAGGGCGGAGCGGTTGCAATCGCCCCAGCATACATTGGTCGGCGCTTCCTGGTGCGGGACCAGGCGGAAATAGGAGGTAGGATTCTTGTTGCCGAAGGCCGTGATGGACGGGGCCATCAGCATCAGGCCGGCGATGGCGCGGCGGGCGACCTCGGACAGCTTGCCGTCCGGGCCCAGGGTGACGTTCTTGCCTTCCTGCATCAGGCGCATGTGGATGTGCATGCCGGAGCCGGCCTTGCCCACGGTGATCTTCGGCGCGAAGGACACGTCCAGCCCCCACTGGTAGGCGAGGTTCCGGATGACCCATTTCGCCAGCAGGAGCTGGTCGGCGGCCGTTTCCACCGGGTTCGGAAGGAACTCGATCTCGTTCTGCTCGTAGATTTTCCCGTCCAGGGTGAAATTGCCCACCTCGCTGTGCCCGTACTTGATCTGGCCGCCGGTCTTGGCGACGTGGACCATGCAGGCGCGGCGGAAGTCGTTCAGCTTGGCGAAGGGTTCGGACTCGTGATAGCCCTTCTGGTCCGTGGCGGGGAACAGGGACTCCGCGTCGGTGATGACGTAGTATTCCAGTTCGCCCATGGCCTCGAAGGTGAGGCCGGTGGACTGGTAGAAGGCATCCTCGGCCCGCATCAGGGTCATGTATGGGGCGCAGTCGAACGGCTCGCCGTCCTTCGTGAAGAAACTGCACAGGAAGCACAGGGTCGGAATCTCATTGAAAGGGTCCACGAACGCGGTCCGGTACCGCGGAATGACGTACAGGTCGCTGTTCCCTGCCTCGATGAAGGAAGGGAACAGGCTGGATCCGTCCACGCGTTCGCCTTCGGTAAGGATCGTCTCCACGTATGCGAGATTGTTCACGGTGAAGTTCAGCGTCTTCACGCGCCCGTCCTCGGCGGGATACATGAAATCCACCATCCGGATCCCTTTCTCCCGGATGAACTTGATCAAATCGGCGCGGGTGAATTCCTGCGGCAGCTTGCCCAGGAAGGAAACCACCTCGTTGGGGTTCAGTTCGATGCGATGGTCCATTATTATTTACGTGGTTTGTTCTACACAAAGATAATGAATCATTATTGAAAAGCAAAGACTTCCTTTCAATTCTTAACTTGGCGGCGGGCGCCCTTGGTTTTTTCGGAAACTATCCGTACCTTTGTCATCCCATGCGGAATTAGCTCAGTTGGTAGAGCGTTGGCTTCCCAAGCCGAAGGTCGCGAGTTCGAACCTCGTATTCCGCTCATGCAGCGAGGACCGGAATCATCCGGCCCTCGCTTTTTTCATTTCAGGACATAGTCGGAGACGGCTTTGAGGCCGGTGGTGCCGAAGTAGGAGGTGACGAGGCTGCCCTTGAGGTACACGCGGGTGCCGACGAGGTCGGGATGGTCCACGAGATTGAGGGCGTCGCGGACGGGACCTTTGGGGAGTTCGACCGCGATGCAGGAGGCCTTCGTCGTCACGGAGGATCGGGCGGCGATCGCGAGATGCGTCGCCTTCGTGAACTTGGAGGTTTTCACGGTCGTGCCGGCCGAGGAAAGGTCGCCGCCGACGATATAGCCGAACACCCAGATCTCGTCCTCGCCGATGTGATCCACGGCTTGCGCGACGGAATAGGCACTGTCGAGGCCGGTTCCGGAATCGTCGTCTCCGCCCGAGCCTTCGCTCCCGGATCCGCTGCCGTATCCGCCTCCGCCGATGACATAGGATTCGCTGTTCCAGATTTTGGCCGTGTCCACGGCGACGGTGATGGAACTGGTGGCTGCGGTGCCGCCGTACGGGGCGGAGATGTTCAGGGTGAGGATGGTCCGGGCATCGAGCGTGCGGGTGAGCAGGATTTCGTCCGCGCCCCGGTCGTTCAGGATGAGGGAGATGGGCCCGGGCTTGAAATAGGCGATCCGCTTTTCCGAGTAGCCGTACATGAGGCGGGTTTCGCCGGATTTGAGAAAGAGCACCCCGTCGGGATAGGAAGTAAGGAAGTCCGGTGCTACCTGGAGGCGCACACCGGCATTCTCCAGGGTGCAGTTGAGCCGTACCGTCACGGTGGCCCCGGCTTTCACGACGACCACTTGCTCGTCGCCATACACCGGACGGGAGAAGCCCGGTGTCGTGAATTCGATGGAGTGGACGGCCACCGTGTAGCTGCCCGCATCCACCAGGAGGGATTCCGGTGAGTCACCATAGGACCCTTCATACAGGATTTTCCCCTTCGCGTCGGATACCTTCAGGATAAAGTCGTTCGTGTCCGGGATTTCCGCCGACGCGGCCCGGGTATCGGCCCCGTTCCCGGCGATGATCCACCGCAGTTCCCCTTGCCCTCCGGACCGGAGCCCGAAGTCGTCACATGCGCCCAGCACCGCCACCAGCGGCAGGAGCGCCCACAGTCTTTTGAGTCGCATAGCCTTGATTCTTTTACCGGCCGGACACCGCGCCCGGCCATGTGCGAAAATAACCGGCCCCGCCGGGACCCAGGGCAAGATTCATAAAAATGTGGCGAAATCTTTCCGGTTGTTTCAAAGAAACATTTTTCCTGCCCGTTTTTCCCCGTTTTTTCGTTATATTTGTTTCTCCGGAAGACGATAACCAAACCCTTTATAATCATGAAGAAACTGCTGTTCGGCGCTGCCGTCTGTCTCGTCCTCGCAGGGGCGGCGGTCGCTTGCAAGAATCTCGCGGACAAGCGGGCGGCGCTGCCGCGGCCCGAAGGCCCGTGCGATGTGTATGAGCGGGGCGGCGCCCCCTGCGTGGCTGCACACAGTACGACGCGCGCCCTGTATGCAGCCTATGACGGCCCGCTGTATCAAGTCATGCGGGAGTCGGACGGAAAGACCCTGGATATCTGCGTGGTGCGCGCCACGGCGGACGATCCGGGCGGTTATGCCGATGCTGCGGCGCAGGACGCCTTTTGCAAGGATACCTACTGCTGGATCACGGTCCTCTATGACCAGTCCGGCAAGGGAAACCACCTCTACCAGGCCCCGCGCGGTGGTTTCAGCGGTCCCGCGATGGGCGGATACAACAACGTTCCCGTAGCCGACTGGGCGCCGGTGAACGTGATGGGCCACAAGGTGTACGGCCTGTTCATCGCCCCGGGCATGGGCCTGCGCCTGAACGATCCCACCGGCACGGCCGTGGACGACCAGGCCGAAGGCCAGTACTGGGTGTTCAGCGGACGCCACTACAACTCCGGCTGCTGCTTCGACTACGGCAATGCCGAGACCGACAGCCGGGACGACGGCGACGGCACCATGGAGACGACGTATTTCGGAAACTCCCGCGGCTGGTATTATGGCGAGGGCGAAGGCCCCTGGATTATGACCGACCAGGAGAACAACCTCGTCGGCTGTGTCAATCCCGACCCGAACGACAAGTTCTGCGAGGGCCTCGAATCCATTTCCTGGCGCTTCGTCACGGCGACCGCCGACGGTGAGCCGCACCACTGGCGCTCCATGGGGGGAAACGCCCAGGAAGGCGCCCTGAAGGTCTATTATGACGGCGGCCGCATCCAGAACGACCGCAGCAGCTACGATCCGATGCGCAAGCAGGGCGCAATCCTGCTGGGCAACGGCGGCGACAACAGCAACGGCTCCGCCGGCACCTTCTACGAGGCGGCGATGACCGCCGCCGGCACCTTCCCGACAGAGGAGGTCAACCAGGCCGTCCAGGCCAATGTGGTCGCGGCCCGCTACCGGGAGGCGACCCTCGAAGTCTTCCCCTCGCTGAAGGACAACCGCCCGTCGAATGTGCAGACCTTCCTCCCTGGCGGTTCCGCCAAGACCGTGGTCCGCTTCGTCAATACGACCGACGCTCCGGTCGAGGGCCTCACCCTGTCCCTGAACCTGCCGAAGGGCTGGAAGGCGACGGTCGATGGGAACAAGCAGCTGCAGGTCAAGTATCCGGTCGAACCCGGCCAGACGGTTGTCGCCGAATTCGACGTGGAGGCCGGATCCGCTTCCTTCAACGGTGACCTGGAAGCCGTCGCTTCCTGGGACGGCGCCGCCGCCCGGGAACGCGCCCGCCTGAAGGTCCGCGCGACGGATGCGGTGAAGATCAATGAATTCAGCGTCACCGACGGCTTCATCGAACTGTATAATGCCGGGGACGGGGAAGTGAATCTCTCCGGCTGGACCGTCCGCCAGCACGCAGCGAACATCCCGGCCTTCTCCGACATCCGGATCCCGTCCGGCACCAAGCTCGCCCCGAAATCCTTCTATGTCCTGGGCATGGCCGGTTCCGGCCTGGCCGTGGACGCTGCGAAAGGCGACAACGTCATCTATGTGCGCAGCGTCGAGGGAATCAAGCCTGGCGATGAAATCGTCATCGGCCAGGAAAAGTACACCGTCAAGGCGGTGAACGCGCCCGCGGAAGAACCGGCGGCCCCGGGCCGCAACCCGTTCGGCCGCGGTTTCCAGCCCGCCGGCGCGCCCACCACGGTGTGGCAGCCGCTTCCGGGCGGCCACGGCATCGAGTTCCCGGCCGGATCGACCAACATCCCCGTCACGTCCACTGCGCATTTCCAGGTGGGCCAGAAGATGGCCATCGGCTACGGTACGGACCGGCCTGCCGTCTCCCGCGTCCTCGAGAAATATGAGGTCGTAACGGTGACGGAAGTGGGCAAGCCCGGTACGCAGGGGTATCTGTCCATGGACGCGAAACCCGGCGACACCAATATCAAGGTCTCCTCGACGGCCAATATTTCCGTGGGAGACCGCATCCGCCTGGACATTGCCAGCGAAGGCCATGGCATTGAGACCGTGACGGTTACGGCTGTGGGAACGCCTTCCGCGCGTAACACGCTGAACGGCCCGCTGCGCCCGGACGAGGATCCGGGCACCGGCCTGGACATCGCCGAGCCGCTGCAGTTCGCCCACGCTTCCAACATGCCGTACAGCGTGAACGGAACAGGCATCACCTTCGAGCCCGCCACCCAGTACGCCCACTACAGCAACGAGCCGGTCCTCGCGCTTTGCTTCTCGCTGGAGCTCGAGCAGCCGCTCAAATCGGCCCACGCCATCAACGAACCTGTCGTGGGCGGCACCGCCGGATTTTCCGGCAAGGCCGACCTTCTGTTCGGCGGTCCGGCCCTGTCCCAGAGTGCCGGCAACATCACCCTCCGCGACGCGAAGGGCAACGTCGCCGATGCGCTCAACTACGGCCTCGTCGTGGATCCCTATCTCGCGGAAGGCTACCAGGCCGACTCCGGTCCGGAGGAGCCGGGCAACTTCGTCGCCGCCCCGTATCCGGCCCGCCGCTTCGGCTCGCCGGCCGGTGCCGTCGCTTCCCTCAGCGCGGGCCGTTTCCCGGACGGCGCGGACCTGGACGACAACCGGAACGACTTCACCGTCCAGAAGTCGCAGAATCTTGCCCTGGCCGCCGAGGCCGGCGCGACCAACCTCAAGGTGACCTCCGTGGAGGGCCTTGTCGAAGGCGGCCCCATCGTCGTGGGTAATGCGGAAGTCCTGACGGTGGCGAAGGTGGGGACCTCTGGAGGTACGACCCTGCAGTTCCCGGCCGGCATCGGCACAAAGACGCTCGTTGTCGCTTCGGCGATGAACTTCACCCCGGGACAGGAGGTGCTGGTTGATGGCGAACAAGCCGTCGTCGCTGAAGTGTCCTTCCCGCGCGGCTGGTGGGTTCCTCGCGATCAGCAGGTCCACAAACTGGTCCTCGCGTCGCCGCTTCGCAAGGCGCACAAGACCGGCGAGCCTGTTTGCGGCTCGGGTGTGACGCTTACCGCTCCGCTGAAGGCCGCTTATCCGGCCGGTGCGGCCGTGGCTTCTGCCCAGCCCACGCCGGGCGCTGCGAACCGCTACTAGCATGACGCTCCGCAGGTTCAAGACCGCGGCGCTGCTCCTTTGTGCCACCTGCCTCGTACTCGCCGGATGGATGCTGTTCCATTCCCTGACCGGTGTCCGGATGGTGGGCTGCGGGGTAGGCAGCGGGTGTGACAGTGTGATGGGGAGCCCCTGGGCCTATGTGCTCGGGGGCATTCCCGTCAGCCTGCCCGCGGCCGTGGCCTATCTCCTGCTGGCGCTCTGCCTCTTTTTCCTGGGTGGGGAGACAGCGGAGGACCGTTCCCTGGACCGGCTCCTGTGGCCGATGATGCTCGTCCTCGGCGGGGCAATTGCCGGCGCAGCCCTTTGGTTCTGCTACCTGCAGCTCTTCGTCCTTCATGCTTTCTGCAAATACTGCTCGCTGCTGCATTTGCTGGGAATCGTGCTGGCTGTGGTGGTAATCCGACATTCCGGGCTTGCCTCGGAATCTTCCCGCCACCGTTACGGCTGGTTCGTCGCCGGTATTCTGGCAGCTGCCCTTTTCGCCTTTGTCCAGTCCCGTACCCTGCCGTCGGCCGCGTACGACACGGGCCGGACGGAGGCGGCGCTTCCGGCCTTCTCGGACGGGGAAATCCCCGTCCTGGGCGCTCCGGACGCCGCCGAAGAATTGACCTTGCTCTTCGATTTCCAGTGCATCCATTGCCGCCGCCTGCACCGGGCCCTGCCGGATCTGCTGGCGAAGGCGAACGGCCAGTACCGGCTCCGCCTGTGCCCGGTTCCCCTGAGCAGCGCCTGCAATCCCTACATTCCGGCTTCGGGCATCGACCGTTTTGCGGGCTCCTGCCCGCTTACGCGCTACGCGCTTGCGGTCTGGTACACCCAACCGGAGGCCTGTGAAGCGTACTGGGATTATCTTTTAGGTAGTGGCGATGAGCATGCCGCCGTCGCCCCGGCCGAAGCGGAAGCCCGTGCCCGGGCGCTCCTCGGTGACCGTTTCCAGACCGCCGTCTCGGACCCGCGCATCGACGCGTATATCCGCAAGGTGGAGGAACTATTCGGCCGGACGTCCAACGCGGAGAAGAGCGGCGTGCCGCGCCTCATCCACGGCCAGAAATGGCTCGTCCCTGAAACGGACCAGGCGGACGAGCTGCTGGAGCTCATCCGCCTGTCCATCTAAGAATCAAGTAGTTAACTACCGAAGCACCTGCGTGAAGACCGGCTCCTTGCCGTCTTCCGCCAGGACGTACACCTTGATGAAGTGGTCCGGTGCGTCTTCGGCGGCGGGGCCCATCGGGAGGTCCTTCGCGGTGAACAGGTACTCCTCACCGCCCGGAACGGCACGGCTGGCCACCTCGGTCGCCGCGGCGTGAATCATCGGATAGCTGCCCACGGCGGCATCGAAGATCGCCGCGGCTGCCTCGTCGGCCGGCTGCGGCTCGGAGAACGCCGGCAGGGGAGTGAATTCACCCGCGAGGAAGCCATTGGCCTTCAGGAAGTAATCGACCTCGGCCTTGGCCGCGTCGATGCGGGCGGCGCGCACACCATAGCCCGGCAGGACCTCCGTATTCGGGAGTTTTGCCTTGAGGTCTTTCGTGCTGGTGTCCAGTCCGCCGCTGCCGAAGGTGCAGAAGGGGACGACTTTCTTTCCGTCCAGGTTGACGGTTTGCAGCACGGTCTCCACCGGCGGGGCGTAGGTGCCCATCCAGATCGGATAGCCGAGGAAGATGATGTCGTAGGCGCTGACATCTACGGTAAAGGGCTTGAGCTCAGGAAGTTTTCCTTCCGCGGCATCCTTCGCGCAGCGGGCGGCGACGGCCGGAATGTCCCCCTCGTAGGGGATGACAGGGAGGATGGCCTCCAGGTCCGCACCGAGGGCGTTGGCCATTTCTTCGGCCACGACTTTCGTCGTGTTCGTCTGGGAATAATAGAGCACCAGGACCTTCGGTGCCTTTTTCTGGGAACAGGAAACCGCCAGCAGGAGGGCGGCCGCCAGGATAAGGATCTGTTTCATACGTATCGTTTTTATGGTCTTCCGTATTTTGAATCATGCAAATATAGCAACAGATTTCGGTTTCCGTCGTTTTTTTCGTACATTCGGGGGCGAACTTTGATCCCTGGACCATGAAAACCCGGAACAAACAACTCTTCTGGTGGCTCGGCGCGCTGGTGCTGGGTACCGTGCTCGGCCTCCTGCACAACGGAGCCGTGGACGCCGTCTGCAAGTTCATCGCGACCGTTTATACGCGATTGTTCCAGTTCCTGGCGGTCCCCACCGTGGCGCTCGCCATCATGACGACGCTCATTTCCTTCGGCAGGCAGCGGAGCACCCGGAAAATCTTTGCCCATACGATCACCTACACGCTCCTGACGACTTTCGTGGCCGCCCTCGTGGGCATGGGCATGTACCTCTTGATCGCTCCGGAAAACCTGCCGCCGGACATGCTTTCGTCGGCCTCGGAAATCACGGACGGGGGAGCCTCCTTCTACGATCATATCATTTCGGTCATTCCGAACAACGTCGTCCAGCCCTTCCTCTCCGGGAACGTGCTCTCCATCCTGCTGATTGCGATCGCCGTCGGCCTGGCCCTGGCCTGGATGCCGGACAGTGAGGGGAAAGGCGTGGTCGTCAAGGGAATCCAGGGACTGCAGGAATTGTTCTTCACGCTGATCAAGGCGCTCATCTGGACGCTCCCGCTGGGCATTGCGGCCTTCGCCGCGCAGCTCGCCGGACAGCTCAGTGGCGGTGTCATCCTGGGTTCGCTCGGGAAATATGCGGCGGTGATCCTCGCCGGGAACGCCATCCAGTTCTTCATCGTCCTGCCCCTGTTCCTCCTGGCCCGCGGCATCAACCCGCTGAAGGTCTTCCGGGCGATGAGTCCCGCCGTGGTGATGGCGCTCTTCACGAAAAGCTCCGCCGCCACCCTACCTGTGACCCTTTCCTCTGCGGAGAACCGGCTCGGGGTGAATCCGAAGGTTTCGCGCTTCGTCCTTCCCATCTGCACGACCATCAACATGAACGGATGCGCCGCTTTCATCCTGGTCAGTTCCCTGTATGTGATGCAGAACGGCGGCCTGTCCCTGGGCATCGGGTCCATGCTTCTGTGGGCACTCATTGCCGTGGTTTCCGCTGTCGGCAACGCCGGTGTGCCCATGGGCTGTTTCTTCCTGACGGTATCCCTGATGACCGGTATCGGCGCACCCGTCGAGGTGATGGGCCTGATCCTGCCCATCTATACCATGATCGACATGATTGAAACGGCCGAGAACGTCTGGTCCGATTCCTGCGTCTGCGCCATGACGGACAAGGACCTCGCCGGGGAACTGGAACAGGCCGGTTAATCCTGGCCTTTCCGCTGCATCTTCAAGACCAGCATCGTCAGGTCATCGCTCTGCTCGGCCTTGCCGATGAAGCGGTTGACCGCCGCAGTCATGTCTGCGACGACACGCTCGGCCGAGATGTCCTCGCCATGGCTGGAAGTACAAACATACAAAAAAAGTTCATTCTTTGCTTTTCCTGTGCAAATCGGAGGGCGTGACGTTGAATTCCTTGGTGAAACACCGGGTGAAATATTTCGGGTCGTTGAAACCGACCTCGTAGGCGATTTCGGAGATGTTCATCTCCGTGTTCGTCCCGTTGCTGATCATTTCCTTCGCGACGTTCAGCCGGTAGGTCCGGATGAACTGCGCGATGGACAGGCCGAATCCTTCCTGGATCTTCTCGTTCAGGAGGCTGCGGCTCATGCCCAGGGCGTCGGCGAGCTTATAGACATCCAGATCCGGATCCTTGTACATCTTCTGGATCGCTTCCAGGAGTTGCGTGGAGAAGTCGGAATCGCGGCTGGAGGTGGTGCTGGACATGAGGGTATGGTTGCTCGCGATCATCTCGTTCTGCTTCTGCAGCAGCGCATTCTGCTCCGCCAGTGCCTCGGCCTTGCGCTCCAGCTCTTCTTTCTGTTCCTTCAGTTCCTTCGTCTGCCGGTCCACTTCCTGCTGCAGGAGGTCTTTTTTCCGGGAGATGGACCGCGTGTACCAGCGTACGAACAGGTAAACGATGACGGCGAACACCAGCAGCGCCAGGAGCCGGAACCACCAGCGATTGTACAGGACCGGAATCACGACCAGCGTCTTCCCGTCCTGCGAGAGGACCTTGCCTTTCTTGTCCACGGCCCTGATCTGGATCTGGTACTTGCCGCCGGGGATATGCCCGAATTTCACGTGGGTGTCTTTGCCGAAAATCGGCGACCATTCCTTGTCCAGGGGCCAGATCCGGCTCTCGTAGGCTATGTCCTGCCGCTTGCCGTAGGACAGGTCCGCGAACTTGAGCGTGAAATCGTTGTCCTTCTCACCCTTGGTGACCGTCTGGGTATAGGCGAGGCTGTGGAACTCATCCTTCGAATAATACCCCGAAATCACGACATTCGGCAGGTTCCCCCATTCGTTCGACACGTAACTGGACCGCAGGATGCTGAAACCGCCTTCTTTCTGGCCGATGTAGAGGGTTCCGTCGCGGCCTTTGGCGACGCTGTTCTCGCAGAAGGACATGGACTTGAGCCCATCGGTCCGGCCGAAGCTGGTCAGCTCGCCTGTCTGCGTATCCAGGCGTGAAAGGCCGTTCTCGGTCGTAATCCACAGGTACATCCCGTCCAGCAGGAGGCCGTTGATCTGGTTGTCCGCGAGGCCGTCCTCCTCGGAATAGACGGTGATGTCCGGTTTTTCGGCCTGGCAATGGTCCAGCCGGTAGAGGCCGCTTCCGTACGTCCCGGCCCAGATGGTGTCCCCGTCCGGCACGAGTGACATGCACATGGGAAATCCTTCCGTTATCCGGAAATCCATGGTTTTCAAGTCGATGACGTGCAGCCCTGCCATACAACTCACCCACAGTTTTCCGTCCGCCAGGCAGGCGCCCAGGCAACCGGGAAGCTTGGGGGTGTATTCCGAGAATGCGGAACGCTGGAGATCGTAGATATACAGCCCGTTCCGGACCAGCAGCCAGATGAATTCATGGATCGGGTCGTACACCATCCCGAGGATGACGTCGATGTTCCGGGCGATCTCCGACTTGTACCCTTCCGGAGTGCGGACGATTTCCGGGCTCGACAGGTCTATATAGTTCAGATGTCCGTCCACCGTGCCCATCCAGAGCCTTCCGTTGCCGTCTTCGCAGAAGGCCGTGACGGAATTGCTCACGAGCGCAGAATTATCCGTGTTATAGTTCCGGAACTTCAGGTCGCCGACTTGCCGGCACACGCCGAATCCCGTAGCCGCCAGCCACAGCCTGTCCTGACTGTCGATGAACATGGCCCTGACCGGGGTGGTCGGGATCGGGGAAGCGGTGGTTTCAATGCGGGAGATATTGGTGAGCTGAAGGCTCTTTTTCTGGAGGATGACGAGCCCTTCCGCTTCCAGGCCCACCCAGATCTGCCGTCCCCGGGTGGCGATGCTCCGCACGATCTCGCCGGGGAGGATCTGGTTTCCGTAATCATTGGCCCGGGAGCCGTAGGTGTCAAAAGAATGGCGGGCGGGATTGTAGATGCTCACGCCGCCCAGGGTGCCGATCACGACTTCGTTATCCTCCGTCAGGCACAGGCCGGTGATTTCGTTGTTGGGGATGGAGTGCGGGTCGGTGTCGGAATGCTGATAGCAGGTTTTCTTGCCGGAGGTGAGGTCCACGCGGTACAGCCCGTCCATGGTCCCGATCCATACTTCATTACCCGCGCGCACGAAAGCGGTGGCGCGGTTGTCTTCGCCGATGTACAGGTCAGGCAGTATCTCGGACTGGGTGAGACCTTTGCCTTCGATGGGGCGGACCTTGAAGAAGCGGCCGCCCAAGGTCATCCATACGGATCCGTCCTGCTCCACATCGCCCACTTTGGGCATGAGGTTTTCGTTGGGTACGTCGCACTGCAGGGAATCTACGAGGACACGGCTGCCGTCGTTGGAGAAAGCTACGCGGAAAAGCTTGTTGGCGGAGGTGAACCAGATGCAGCCTTTATCATCCTTCCGGAGCGCTGCCGGCGGATGTGTGCGGCGCCAGACCTTGGACATGCCGGGGAGGTCGTCCAGTGGAGTGAGGGATTCCATGTCCATCACTTCCAGCGTCGTGCCGGGGATCCAGATCCGGCCGAAATTGTCCTCGCGGCACTGGCGGACGATGTCTCCGATGGACCGCGCGCCCGTCTTGCTGGAGAAAGTCAGGAAGGAATCGCCGTCGTACCGGACAAGACCGCCGCCGAAGGTGCTGATCCAGGCGTAACCGTGGTTATCAAAGTAGATGCCGTTGATGTCCTGGTCCGGCAGCCCGTCCTCGCGCGTGAGCCGGTTTACGACCATGTAATCCTCGGCCTCTGTCTGGGCGTTGAGCCGGCCGGGGAGGGACAGTGCCATGAACACCGCCAGAATAAAATCCACCCGCCTTGAAATTTTTTCCACCATTTAGTGTATTTTTTCCACCGTAGCTACGGGCAAAGATATGTATTTTTGTCAAAACGACCAAAACAAACACTCAACTAAATACTGATTTATGAAATTATTCAACTCTTTCCGCTGCCTTTTCCTTTCAGGAATGGTGATGCTTTTCGGCGCGAATTCTTTCGCCCAGAATGTCACCGTCAAGGGAAAAGTGTCAGACTCGAGTGGCGAACCGGTCATCGGTGTCACTGTCATGCTCAGCAGTAACAACACTGTGGGCACCCTCACGGACGGGAATGGTAATTATGCGATCACCGTTCCGGCGAACTCCTCCCTCACGTTCTCCTGTGTAGGCTTTGCGACCCAGGAAGAACAGCTGAATGGGCGCACGGTCATCAATGTCGTGCTCCAGGAAGACACCGAGTTCCTCGATGAGACGGTCGTTATCGGTTACGGTACCCAGAAGAAGCGTCTCCTCACGGGCGCGACGATCAACATCACGGGTGAGGATATCCAGAAGCAGAGCACGACGAATGCGCTCGGCGCCCTGTACAGCTCCGTTCCGGGTGTGAACATCGTCCAGTCCAGCGGTGGTCCTGGTGCCGGTTACAACATCACTGTCCGTGGTATCGGTACCACCGGTTCCGCGAGCCCGCTCGTTGTCATCGACGGTGTGGCTGGAGGCCATCTGGAGGATTTGAACCCGGCCGACATCGAGTCCATCGACATCCTGAAGGATGCTGCCTCCGCAGCTATTTACGGTGCCCGTGCAGCGAACGGTGTTGTCCTCGTGACTACCCGCCAGGGCAAGATCGGCGAGAAGAAGGCGACCGTGACCTTTGATGCGTACACGGGTTTCCAGCAGCCGAACACCAACGGCGTGCACGGCGTTACCGCCTCGGAATATCTCGACCTGATCAGCAAGGCGGGTCTGCATGAATTCGACAATATCGAATCGACCATGCCCGTTCAGATGCAGTGGATCCGCGAAGGAAAGTGGAACGGTACGGACTGGTTCACCGAGTCCATCAACAAGAATGCTCCCAACAATAATATGGTTGTGGGCGTGACCGGCGGCAGCGATTCCGTCCGTTACTCCTTCAGCTTCTCCAAGTCCTATCAGGAAGGTACCCTGGGCGTGCCGAAGGTGACCTATTATGATAGAACGACCGTACGCGCGAATACGGATTTCACCGTCTTGAAGAAGAACAACCGCGATGTCATCAAGCTCGGTGAGAACGTGACCGTTTCCATCACGGACTCCCGGGGCATGAGCACCGGCGGCCGTGGCAGCGATGTTTCCAACCTGCTGACCAAGACCCCGCTCCTCCCGGCCTATGACCTGGATGGTTCCATCTATACGTATGACAAGCAGGTGCGGGACCATTGGGATGCCCGCGACAACGAAGTGAACCTGCTCCAGGAACGCGAAATGAAAGAAAGCGAAGGCAAGGGCGTGCGTGTCCAGGGTAATGTCTACCTGGAGGTGTCTCCCATCCGCGACCTCCGGTTCCGCACGGCGTTCGGTTTCCGTGCCAATACCAATTTCTCCCGTTCCTATACGCCGATCTATCAGCTGACGGCCTCTGACTTCAAGGAATACGACAGCGTGAGCCAGAGCTCCAGCGTCTCCACCAACTGGACCTGGGAACTGACCGCCAACTATCGGAAGACCTTCGCCAAGGCCCATACCGTCGAGGCGCTGGCCGGTACCTCCATCGAGGCGACGGGCTGGGGCATGAGCGTCAACGGCACCCGTTCCACGACCAAGTTCGGCACCTGGGAATCGGCCAACCTCGGTTCGGTCGAAGGTGCCCTGACGAGCGACGAGCACGCCAGCATGGGTGGTGGCAACACGATCCCTTACAACAGCCTGCTCTCCTTCTTCGGACGTCTGAATTACAGCTACAAGGATAAGTATCTGCTGACGGCCATCGTCCGTTCCGACGGTTCCTGCAACTTTGCCAAGGGCCACCGCTGGGGCGTCTTCCCGTCCATCTCCGCCGGTTGGGTGATCTCCTCCGAGCCTTGGATGGCGTCCACGAAGGACTGGCTCAGCTTCTTCAAGATCCGCGGCAGCTGGGGACAGAACGGTAACTGCCGTATCGACAATTTCCAGTACACCGGTACGATCTCGCTGAACGGTCAGTATGACTTCTCCTACGACCAGACGAACCCGGTCTCGGCCGCTTACCCCGACAAGATTCCGAACTCCAAGCTCTCCTGGGAGACCTCCCAGCAGCTGGCCATCGGTTTCGACTCCCGCTATTTCCGGAGCCGGCTGGGTGTCATCTTCGACTGGTACCAGAAAGATACCAAGGACTGGCTGGTGACTCCTCCGTCCATGGGTATCCTCGGCGCGAGCGCCGCTTCCATCAACGGTGGTGCCGTGCGTAACTCCGGTGTGGAGCTCAGCTTCACCTGGAACGACAAGGTCGGTGACCTCCGCTACAGCGTGGGCCTCAACGGTTCCTACAACAAGAACAAGGTCCTCTACATCAACAATGCTGATGGTATGATCCACGGTGAAAAGAAGATCATCTCCGAGAACGTTGCCAAGGAAGACGGTTTCCGTGCCGAACCCGGCAAGCCGATCGGTTACTTCCTGGGTATGGCCAGCGAGGGTATCTTCCAGAACCAGGCCCAGATCGACGAGTACAACGCGAAGGGCTATCTCTTCATGAACGGTTATGAGAACGCCCAGCCGGGTGACGTCATCTGGATCAACCAGAACGGGGATGACAAGTACGACGAGAAAGACTGCGTCGAGATCGGTAACCCGCATCCGGACTTCACGATGGGCTTCAGCATCAGCCTGCAGTGGAAGGGAGCCGACTTCAGCATCAACGGTTCCGGCGCCTTCGGTCAGCAGGTCATGCAGAGCTACCGCCAGTTCGCCCTCCAGGACCTCCAGAGCTTCACCAACAACCTGGTCGCCCGCTACTGGACCGGCGAAGGTTCCACCAACAAGTTCCCGCGCTACTCCTCCGGCTCGCACAACAACTTCAAGTGCAACAGCTACAACAGCGATATCTTCATCCAGGATGCCGATTATGTCAAGATCCGCAACATCACCCTGGGTTATGACTTCAAGCAGGTGTTCAAGCGGCTTCCTTTCCAGATGCTCCGCATCTTCGTGACCGGCCAGAACCTCTTCACTTTCACCGGCTATGACGGCATGGATCCGGAAGTCGGTACCGGCGCCCCCGGTTACAGCTGGTCTTCCGGCATCGACACCGGTTTCTATCCTTCTCCTAAGGTTTACATGGCTGGTGTCAGCATCAAATTCTAATTCCGAAAGCATATGAAAAAGATTATATTCATCCTGACCGCTTGCATCCTGGCCGTTGTCAGCTGTGACAAGATCGACAGCCTGCTGGATACGAAGAACTATCAGAAGGCGGACACCTCCTCCTTCCCCCAGACCGAGAAGGACGCGGAACAGCTGGTCAACTCGGCCTACTCCACGATGCATTCCCTGTACACGGGCAGTATCTTCCGGATCAACCTGTTCCGGCGCATGATCGCCAGTGACGACTATTACGGCGGCGGCTCCACGAGCTCCAAGGAAACCACGGCTGCGGACCGTCTGCTGGCCCCGTCCATGGATGAGGACAACTCTCCTTGGAAGAGCTACTACAACGGACTGTTCCGTTGCAACTTCGCCCTGGAAGCCATCACCGCCATGGATGACGACAAGTTCACGGGAGACAACAAGGTCTGGTACCTGGGTCAGGTGCACTTCATGCGTGCTTTCTGGCTCTGGGAGCTCGCCGAGCGGTATGAGACCTTCCCGCTGACGCTGTCCACCGAGGTGGAGAATATGCCCAAGGCCGAGGTTGATGATATCTACAAGGCGATTGCCGACGATCTCACCGAGGCCATCAAGCTCATTCCGGCCAAGTACGGTTATTCTCGGGACAACAATCTCGCCGGCCGTGCGACGAAGTATGCTGCCGAGGCGCTGTTGGGCCGTGTCTGGCTGTTCTACACCGGTTTCTACAAGAAGAGTGAGATGGCGGGCATCTCCAAGGCGCAGGTGATCAGCTATCTGGAAGACTGCGCCAATACCAGCGTCTCGAAGTTCGACCTCGAGGATGACCAGCGCGAAATCTGGCCTTACACCAATACGTATTCCAGCGGTATCGAGTATGGCGCCGACTTCGACACCTACGCGAACCACGAGAATCTCCGCTGGGTGGGCAACCACAGCAAGGAGACCGTCTGGGGCGTCCATTTCTCGCTCACCGGTAACGGCTACAACCGTCTCCCGGAATGGATCGGCATGCGTAATTCCGCCCAGCGTCCCAACAAGGACAGCTATCCTTACGCCGCCGGTTCCAACGGCAATGCTCCCGTCAATCCCCTCGCGGTCAAGGAGTGGTATGAGGATCCGGATTACGGCCCGCAGGACAAGCGTTTCTACGGTACCCTCCTCGCCGCCAACGAGAAGAAGGTCAAGGCCGGAAATCCTTGGTTCGCGGATGGTTATGTCGAGCTTCCGAATTTCCCGGGCCACGACAGCAAGGAAATCGAAAGAACCTGGTTCTATCCCAAGAAGTATCAGGCTGTCGCCTGCTATTCCGATGGTGCCAAGTCCAGCCTGCTCAACAACTTCTTCAATGCCGTGAACGGCGCCGTCTCCAACAACCCGAAGAGCGGCAACAAGAACGACGCGATCTACATCCGCTTCGCCGACGTGCTGCTGATGCTGGATGAGCTGAAGGAGACCACGACCGGCATGAACCGGCTCCGTGCCCGCGCCGGCCTCGCGCCGTACAGTGGCTACACCCTCGAGCGGCTTCAGAAGGAGCGTCGCTGGGAACTCTTCACCGAGGGCATGCGTTTCAACGACCTCCGTCGCTGGTATCCCGAAAAGGCCGGTGAAATCATCCAGAAGAACCAGGATGGCGGCTACATCGAGTTCAAGGGAAAGCCGACGACCTATCAGGAGCTTCCGGGCCGTTCCTTCTCCCAGCGGTATGCGCTCACCCGCGGTTTCTGGATGATCCCGCAGGAGCAGATCGGCCTCCAGGAAGGCATGCTCACGCAGAACAAGGGATTCGAAGACCAGGATAACTACCTCTTCGTCGACGGAGACCTTCCGTACTAGGATGCCAAATCATTGACAGCAAATAAGCAGTCCTTCATAGGCGAATTTGATTTTTGATTGGTTGGTGTCGGCGCCCGCTGTTGCAGCGGGCGCCGATTGTTTGCAATATGCGTATATTATTCACGTATTCGCATAATATGCACCGAAAACACAAAAATTTTAAAAATATATACGATAATTGGCGCTTTTTTCTATCTTTGTAGAAACAGTTAGTTAGTAGCAGTCATGAGAATTGCGGTTGTGGGCGCCGGCAATATGGGCGGCGCCATCGCCCGGGGGCTCGTCAAGGCGGGAACGGTCCGGGCGGCTGACGTGACCGTCAGCGACATTTCGGAGACCGTGCTCCAGGGTTTTTCCGAGCGGGGATGCAACACCACGCACGACAATCTGGCGGCCGTGCAGGGCGCCGATGTCGTGTTCGTGGTCGTCAAGCCCTGGCTCGTGGAGGAAGTCGTCAAGGGCCTCAAGCCGGGATTGGATTATTCGAAGCAGATCTTTGTCTGTATCGCCGCCGGCATCACGCCCGAGCAGCTCTCGGAGTGGCTCGGTTGCGATGCGGACGGGGTGGCCCTCCAATCCTTCCTCGTGATCCCGAACACTGCCATCGACGTCCTCCAGAGCATGACCTTCATCACGCCCGTCCATGCGGATGCGGCGTCCGTCGACACCGTCAAGGGCCTTTTCGATACGATGGGTTCGTCGATGGTCATCGATTACGGCATGATGTCCGCCGCGACGGCCCTGGCTTCCTGCGGCATCGCCTATGCCATGCGCTACATTCTGGATGCGGCGCGGGGCGGTGTCGAGATGGGATTCGACCCGTCCGAGGCGGTCCCGGTCGTGTGCCAGACCATGATCGGTGCCATCGGCCTGATGACGAAGGAAGGGGCTGATCCCGAGGCGGAAATCGTCAAGGTATGCACGCCGGGCGGCCTTACGCTCAAGGGCCTCAAGGAGATGGAGGATGCCGGTTTCACGTCGGCCGTCATCCGCGGCCTCAAAGCCTCTGTCAAATGAAACGGATCGTCATCAAGATCGGGTCCAATGTCCTGACCCGGGCGGACGGCACGCTGGACGTGACCCGGATTTCGTCCCTCGTGGACCAGGTCCAGGCCATCCGGGCCGACGGCGCCCAGGTGCTGCTGGTGTCCAGCGGCGCCGTGGCCTGCGGACGCAGCCTGCTCGGGCGCCGGGGAACGGCCCACAAGCTGGATCCCGTCGAGCAGCGCCAGCTGTATTCCGCGGTGGGCCAAGTCCAGCTCATCGGCCTGTACAGCAGGCTGTTCCAGGATTGGAACACGACGATCGGGCAGGTGCTCACGATGAAGGAAAGCTTCTCCACCCGCCGGGAATACCTGAACCAGCGGGCCTGCATGGAGGTGATGCTCGCCCACGGTGTGGTCCCCATCATCAACGAGAACGACACCGTGAGCGTCACCGAGCTGATGTTCACGGACAATGACGAACTGTCCGGCCTGGTGGCCTCCATGATGGATGCGGATACCCTGATGATCCTTTCCAACGTGGACGGCATCTACGACGGCCCTCCGTCCGACCCGGCTTCGAAGGTCATCGCCAAGGTCCATCCCGGGGAGGACATCAGCGGCGGTATCGGCGCACAAAAGAGCGGTTTCGGCCGCGGCGGCATGCGTTCGAAGTATGCGATCGCCACCCACGCCGCCGAGGAGGGCATCCGCGTCCTCATCGCCAATGGAAAACGCGAGGGGATTGTCAAGGACCTTTACTTCGGTGTCCCCGGAACCGTCTGTACCGAGTTCGTCCCGGTCCAGGGCGGCGTCTCCAGCGTGAAGAAATGGATCGCACACAGCAGCGGCTTCGCCAAAGGCACGGTCACGGTCAATGCGGCCGCGTGCGAAGCCCTGTGCGGCGAACAGGCGGTGAGCCTGCTTCCCGTGGGCGTCGTCTCGGTCCAGGGGGATTTCGAGGAAGGGGACATCATCGGTATCCTGGATCCTTCCGGCGTCCAGTTCGCCGTAGGCCGCAGCGCATACAGCGCGGCCCAGGCGAGGGAAGTGATCGGCCAGCATGACTGCAAGCCGCTGGTCCATTATGATTATCTCAGTTTGCTGTAGCGGATGGAAACGTTATTCATACAAGCCAAGCAGGCCGGCAAAAGCATCGCCGGCCTTTCCGACGAATTGCGGAACGACGTCCTGCGCGCCGTTGCCGATGAACTGGTATACTCCCAGGGAGAACTCCTCCGGGCCAATGCGGAGGACCTGGCCCGCATGGACCCGGCCTCGCCGCTCTACGACCGGCTGATGCTGACGAATGCCCGCATCGAAGCCATCGCCGCGGATATGCGCAATGTGGCATCGCTGCCTTCGCCGCTGGGACGTATCCTGCTGGACCGCACCCTCCCGAACGGGCTGCACCTGAGGAAGGTCGCCGTACCTTTCGGGGTGATCGGCGTCATTTATGAGGCGCGCCCGAACGTGACGCTGGACGTATTTTCGCTTTGTTTCAAGAGCGGGAATGCCTGCGTGCTGAAGGGCGGGAAGGACGCGGACGCGTCCAACCGCGCCGCCGTGGCGATCATGCAGCGGGTGCTGCAGCGCCGGGGCATCGCCCCGGCGGCAGCCACGCTGCTGCCCGCCACGCATGAGGCGGCGAACGCGCTGCTGAACGCCGTCGGCTACGTCGACGTCGTCATCCCGCGCGGCGGCCGCCGGCTCATCGACTTCGTCCGGGACAACGCCCGCATCCCCTGCATCGAAACCGGCGCCGGCGTGGTGAACACGTATTTCGACGCGGCAGGCGACCTGGAGATGGGCAAGGCTATCGTTTTCAATGCGAAAACACGGCGCGTAAGCGTTTGTAACGCCCTGGACTGCCTGATCGTGCACAGCGCGCGCCTGCAGGACCTTCCGGCCCTCTGCGCGCCGCTGGCGGAGAAGAACGTGACCATCTATGCCGACGAGCGGGCCTACGCGGTACTGAAGGATGTTTATCCTTTGGTTTGCCCCGCCGGCCCGGACAGTTTCGGTACCGAATTCATGGACTATAAAATGGCTATCCGCACCGTGGACAGCCTGCAGGAAGCCCTGGACCATATCGCCCGGTACGGCTCCGGTCACAGCGAGAGCATCGTGACGGAAGACCCGGCGGCGGCCGCGGCCTTCCAGGCCGGCGTGGACGCCGCCTGTGTCTACGTCAACGCCCCCACCAGCTTCACGGACGGCGCCCAGTTCGGCCTGGGCGCGGAAATCGGCATCAGCACCCAGAAACTGGGCGCCCGCGGTCCCATGGGCCTCGAGGAACTCACCACCTACAAGTGGCTCATCAACGGGCACGGCCAGACCAGGCCGTAATCCCTACATCTAATTCATGACCTTCGGGGTCGGAACGGGCACCTGGGAAGGGGAGTAGCCGGTTGCCTTGCCGAAGACGGAGAAGTCCAGGATGCTCAGCGGGCTGGTCCTGGGCCAGTCGAGCATCGTCAGGCGGACATAGCGGCACTCCACAGGGGCGATTTCATCGAACAGCACGTTCCTGGGCACCTGGTTGCCGGATTGATCCAGCGCGGTGCGCCAGTCCTTCCCGTCCATGGACACTTCAATCTTATACTTATAGACCGGCGCCGATCCGGCCGCCCCCGAGAATCCTCTCCGGGCACCGCCGCCGAACAGCAGCCGGGCGCCGTCGACCTGGAAAGTCTGCACCCGGTCACGGTCCACGGCCGGAGACAGGCTGATGGTGAGGACCGGATTCACGTCATCCTCGGCCGGTTCCCACCAGGTCGCGGTGGAGTTGTCCAGCGCATACTCCGGGCCTCTTCCGGGCTTGGCGCTCGAGGCGACCTTGGCCTCGCCGGGGAATCCCTGTCCGGTGCTCATGGTGGTCTTGCCGATGGACACGATGATGGATCCGGAATCTCCCTGCGCGGGATCCTTCACCACACCGGGCGCCCACTGCGGCGTGTCCGTCACGTTACAGGTCAGGTTACCGTCCTTGTCCACCGTGACGCGGTCCATGCCGATCCGGCGGCCGCCGCTGCGCAGGACGACCGTATAGAACTGCCAGATGTTGCCGTCCGGACCCGTAACCATGCTCCCGTGCGCCGGACCCGTCACGATACCGTCCGTGCGGCGGAGCAGGGGATTGTTCGGAGCGTACTCGTACGGTCCCTGGACGTCCTTGGCCTTATAGTAGCCTTCCGCATACGTCCTCCACTGCGTTCCCGAGGCGGAATACTGGAGATAGTAGGTTCCGTTGTGCTTGTAGATCCACGGGCCCTCGATCCAGGCGACGTCCGTGAACTCGTTCTGCTCACCCTGGCGCTCCCAGACATGGGCGGGATTGAAACTGAAATGGTGCGTGACGGGGCCCACGAACTGCGTGATGTCCTTCGGATCCAGCTTGACGGAATAGATGCCGCTGATGGCCATGCCCGGCCAGAACAGGTAGGGCTGGTTGTTTTCATCGACATAGATATGCGGGTCGAAGCCCTGGCTCCAGCCGTGCTCGCGGTCCGGCGTACCCTTCCATTGGCCCAGGACCTCATACGGTCCGAGCGGATTGTCGGCCACCCACACGTTGGAACTGTTGCCGGTCATGTAGAACTTGCCATTGTAGGGGCACACATCAGGCGCAACCGGCACGCCGGCCACATAGTGGTACTCCCAGTTAAGCATGTCGGACGACACCCAGGCCCCGCCTCCGGTGCAGAACATGTAATACTTGCCTTCCCATTGGAAGACACTGACGTCTCCCGAGGCGCTCCCTTGTCCGATCTCCATCGGCAGCGGGTTGCAGTAGCGTGCATCCTGGCCCAGCGTCTGGGCCTGCAGCAGTCCCGCGAAGAAAAGTGCGGCGGCTGCCCAAATGATCCGTGTTTTCATGTCCATGTGGTATTTATCACAAAGATAATCAATTATGCGGGAAAAAGCAGTATCTTCGCAAGTGTATCAATCTCAATGACATGCAACTTATGAAGCACATTCTGGTCACGCTTGCGCTATGCCTGGCTTTCACGGGGCTCGGCGCGCAGGGTTACAAGCAGGTTAACGACATCAGCTACACGCACAAGACCGACGATTACTCCCGCGAGCGGCTGAAACTCGATGTCTATTACCCGGAAGGGGAGGAGGATTGCCCGGTCATCGTCTGGTTCCATGGCGGCGGTCTGGAAGCGGGCAATAAGGAGATTCCCGACCGCCTGAAGGAGAAAGGCTGGGTCGTCGTGGGCGTGAACTACCGGCTGCTTCCGAAAGTGACCATCCGGGAGACGTTGGACGATGCGGCCGAGGCCGTGGCCTGGGTCTTCCGTCACGCCGCCGACTACGGCGGTGACCCCGCCAAGATCGTCGTCACCGGCCATTCCGCAGGCGGCTACATCGGCATGTTGCTCTGTCTGAACAAATCCTGGCTGGCCGCCTACGACACCGATGCCGACAGCGTGATGATGTATGTGCCTTTCAGCGGTCAGGCTGTGACGCACTATAATGTCCGCAAGATGCAGGGCCTGAAGCCCCTTCAGGTCACCATCGACGAGTTCGCCCCTATCCACTGGGTCCGCCCGGACTGTCCGCCACTCGTCCTCATCTGCGGCGACCGCGAGCTGGAACTCTACGGCCGCTATGACGAGAACCAGTACCTCGCCCGCCTGATGAAGCTCGTCGGTCACCAGGAGACCTACCTCTATGAACTGGACGGCCATGGCCACGGCACGATGGTCGATCCCAGCTTCCACATCCTGGAGACCCACCTCAACCGCATGCTGGGAAAACGGGTGAATCCGTAGGGGTTCGCCCTGTCTTTGGCGCAGGTGGTCTGTGTTTTTGGCGCAGGTGAGAAAAAGGTTGGTGACCTGCGCCAAGAATCGCGCTTCTGAGCCCTATAGTGGCGCAGGTCTTCCCCCTAAAAACCCACCTGCGCCAAAAACACAGACCACCTGCGCCAAGATGGCCCGCGACCTGCTCCAGAGCAGACGATTGCACCCTTCCGTCCGGTCAGCTGGCCACTTGTCTCGCCGTCGGTGGTACAAGGGTGGTACAGTAAAAAAGAAAAACCCCGCTAGAACTATCTCTAGCGGGGTTTTATCGTGACTCCAACAGGATTTTTATAATAAAAGCATTTGCAATCTTGGTAAAATGTATTACCTTTGTGTATCAGATTGTTACGGTTGTGAATTCTCATTGGATTGCAACTGAATTGAGGTAAATTGCAACTTGGTGGTTAAGTTTTGAGTAAACTTAACCACGCTATAATGAGGCTGTTAAATGGAGAAAGTTACGTTCTATCCATGCAAAAAGAAGGGTGAGGTCAGGGTCAAGTATCGTATCCGGGACGGCCGTTCCGGTCAGGTCTATTATACTACGGACATACTATGTAGTGAAAAGGATCTGGAAAAACTGAATCCGGATGGCTCGCGTAAAGACCGCGTCAAGTTGTTCAACGTAGATTTGTCTGAATCGCTGAAGAAGGAATATGAGGTGATGATGGCTGCCTACGCGAAAATGAAGGATGAAGGTCTGGATGTAACGACTGATGTCCTGGAACGCGAGATAGCTGCACTTAAGAGCCCTATAGTTGAAGTCCGCGCAGAGAATCCTGGAATCGTTGCCCGTTTTCGCAAGTATGCCGATGGAGCTCTTCGTGCCGGTATTGTCGGAGAGGCAAGGCATAAACACATCCTCGTGGTCGCTGACAAACTAGAGCGTTTCCTGATTATAAAGGGCATAAGTGGGATAACCGCCGATGAGTTTGGCATCGACCATTTGATGGAATTCCGTGAGTTCCTCTTTGACGAATATCTCTATGTCAAGAAGTATGAGAGGCTGTATAAGGAGGTCAAGAAGCAAAACAAGCCTCAAGCCAGGCTCTCCATGAATACGGTGACTTCCCAGATGAAAATGTTCCAGACTTTCTTCACTGAGTTGGAGGATATCGACGAGATCCGGAAATCTCCGTTTAGGAAACTAGGTAAGGAGAGGAAGAAAGCTGTAATGAGGACCAAGTATGACGATCCTTTCTTCCTCCGGAAGGATGAACTACTGACGATTCTTTCTGCCCAGGTCCCGACGTCGTTGGAAGGTACTCGGGATGCATTTGTCGTGCAGTGTGCATTTGGTTGTCGAATCAGTGACTTCTTGGATCTGAACATGGATTCCATCGCAGTCAGCGAAGATGGGATACCTTACATCCATTATATCCCGAAGAAAACAGCTGATTCCCAGGAGGGGAACGTTGAGGTTCAGACTCCGATTGTCCGTTACGCCTTTGATATCATTAAGCGAACGGGATTCGGTTTCCCGATATTACGGAACATCTATGGGACGTATGGCTATAACGCCTGCATCAAGAGTCTCCTTCAGCATTGTAAGGTTGACCGGATGGTGGCTCAGTACAACGAAGAGACGAAGAAGAACGATTATCTCCCGTTGTACAAGGTTGGTTCCAGCAAACTGGCCCGCAAGACCCACGTTGATATCATGAACAAGGTTCAGGTGGACATGTACGCTGCCGGCCTGCATAAGGTAGGTAGTTCCGCGGTAACTAGATACACGAGTATGGAAATCA
>JAEEGK010006796.1_pt1 | contig 27426 bp, 20 predicted proteins | sample 8958771 | NCBI WGS metagenome assembly JAEEGK01 (sample SAMN16246547, study PRJNA631951) | gut metagenome | biome: gut microbiome; feature: rumen; material: SC-attached | host: Bos | place: Iran: Karaj | collected 2018-10 | reverse complement strand
ATCTTCTCGATGTCGAAGGTGTTGGAGGAGTCGGACCTGACGGTCTTGACCTTCTGCGCCATTCCGGGGTAAAGGGTGGTGTTGTATTTGGCGATGGTCTCGGCGGTGTCCTTGATCCCGACGACGTCGTCGAGGCATCCGAGGATCACTGCGATGTCCATGACCTGTGCGTAGCATCCGGAGATGTTACCGCTGAGAGGGTAGCTGACGCTGCATCTCTCTCCGTACCAGTTGGAGTAGTACATGGTGGCGGACTCGCCTTTCAGGAACTTGTTGACGAGATCGACGTCTGCAGAGGTTATCTTTCCGTCTCCGTTGGCATCGGCTAGAGGGTTGGCGGTCTTGTCCCAGGTGGACTTTCCGTCGACGATCGTCTGGATGAAGCTCACGTCTTTATCATTCAGGTAATCGTCGTTGTTGGCGTTACCGTACACCAGATTCCTGGTGCTGCTGAACGATTCCGAGTCGGTGTTGCCCGAGTCTTTATCGTTGTTCCCGTTGTTGTTCATGAGTAAAAAGGCGGCGGCGGCCGCTATAATCACGATAGCAGCAACGGCAGCAATTATCAATGTCTGTTTGCTTGCCATTGAATCCCTTGGATTTAATATCCAAGTTAAGTTAAAAAATCAACTAAGATAATGGTTGTGTAAGTTGGATTTATTAAACATCGGTTTTCTAGTAAATTATAATTTTACTTTTGTTGTTAATTACACATTTAAACATCCAACAATATTTATCTTAATGAATAAGAATAGATAGTATAACGTGCTGAAGCATCCAAGATGGGAGAGGATGTCAGGAGAAAGGATGTCGAGACTCTGCTGGGAAATCCTCGCAAAGCCGTCCTGGCGATGTCCGTACCCCTGTTCTTCGCCTTTCTGGTCGAACAGGTCCAACTATTTGTAGACACGGTATGGTGCTCCGGCCTAGGTCCGGATATGCTCTCGGCGCTGACCATCGCCAGCCCGGTGTACATGCTCGTGGCGGCTGTAGGGTCTGCTATGGGCGTGGGCATTTCGGCTTCGGCGGCAAGGGCTCTAGGCGCTAAGGACAAGGACAGGGCCGACAGGCTCGTCTCCCAGGCGTTCGCTTCCACCGTGGTGCTGTCCATATTGTCCTCTATGATCCTTTATATGGCCAGCGGGACCATCATAGGGATATCCGGAGGCGGCAACAACCATGATCTATGCATGCAGTATGTGACGCCGTTCCTTCTGATGTCCATCCCGATCACCCTTTACAATGTGGTCCTGGGTTCTCTTCGTGCCGAAGGAGCGGCAAGGATGTCGATGATCCTCTCCGTTTCTGCTTCTCTGATAAATCTGGCTCTTGATCCTCTGCTCATCTATGGATTGAACATGAGCATACTAGGGGCCTCAGTCGCCACATGCATCTCGTTCATGGCGATGATGTTCGTCGGCCTGTGGTGGTTCATGTCCGGGCATGCATACCTTCGTCCGTCCTTCAAGGGATTCCGCTTCGACAAGCATCTCCTGAAAGACATCGGGTCTGTGGCGGTTCCTCAGTGCGTCATGGGCGTCGCCATGCCTTTGATGGTCACTCCCGAGTACTACATGGTCGTCAGCTGCGGCGGTCCGGAGGGGCTGATCACATACATGGATACCTTCAGGTTCGTCCATATGGCTATGATCCCAGTCAGCGCGATGGCGGCCGCGATGCTTCCTGTGGTCTCCGCCGCTTATGGGCAGAGGGATCTCGCCAAGATGCAGGAGGCGTACCGCTTCGCGTTGAAGGCGGCTCTGGCCATATCGCTCTGCTTTGGGCTGGTCATGCTCGTGTTCGCGGACCAGCTGGTCCTGGTGTTCACCTATTCAGACGACATGGTGCACCTCAGGGGAGAGATGGCTCTCGCCCTTCGCATATACTGTCTGATTCCAGCCGCGCACACCATCACCCGCATCAGCAACTCGTTCTTGCAGGCGGCGTCCTACAGCAAGCTGGCCATGCTGTCCACGTTCTTCCAGGACGGCCTGTTCCTCTTGTTCTTCTGGTTCGCGTCGAAGATTTCCATGACCGCCATCTATGCATCCGCGACGATCATCGATATAATGCTGGCAGCATTCGTGTTCCTGCTGACGATGTGGGTCATCCGCAGGGTGAGGGAGAAGCTCGGATCCGTTGTTGCAGAATCCGCATGAGCCCTTTTTTTCCTGCGCAACCCTTTAAGTATAGTTCAACATAAAGGGTTTCATAGTGTGCTATTTGATAGCACGGAACAAGGTGTGAACATGGCTTTCTGGCACAAAGAACTTGAGACGATGCCCCGCGAGGAACTGGAAAAGATGCAGCTTGAGCTCATCAAGGCTAAGGTCCGCGAGATGTATGGCCTCTCCGAGTTCTTCCGCAAGAGGATGGAGTCCGTCGGACTGACCCCTGACGACATAGACAGCTTTGAGGCGTTCAGGAAGATCCCCTTCATGAAGAAGTCCGACCTCAGGGACAACTATCCCGACAAGCTGTTCGTGGTTCCCTACGACGACCTCGTCAGGATCCATGTGTCCTCCGGTACGACCGGGAAGCCCACCGTCGTCGGATACACCAAGAACGACCTGGACAACTGGACGGACGCCCTGGCCAGAGGGATGACCTCCTTCGGGATGACCAGGAAGGACGTCATGCAGAACTGCCACGGTTACGGCCTGTTCACCGGCGGACTGGGAGTCCATTACGGAGCCGAGAGGATAGGAGCCACCGTCATCCCCACCAGCACCGGGAACACCTCCAGGCAGATCCAGCTCATACAGGACCTGCCCGTGACCGCCATCGCAGGCACCCCTTCGTACATGTTCCACATCGCGGACGTCTGCGACCAGATGGGCGTCGACATTCGCAGGGACACCAAGCTCAAGCTGGCCATAGCCGGAGGAGAGCCCTGGTCGGAGAGCATGAGGCAGAAGCTCCAGAACAGGACCGGAATCAGGGTCCACAACTGCTACGGGGCCAGCGAGTACTACGGCCCCATGTTCCTGGAGTGCGACCAGCAGTGCGGCCTCCACATCTGGGCGGACCTGTGCTACATGGAGATCCTGGACAAGGACGGAAACCCTTGCAAGGACGGGGAGAGGGGAGAGATCGTCGTCACCATGCTCAAGAAGGAGGCGTTCCCTCTAATCAGGTACAAGATCGGAGACATCTCCGCTCTGGACTGGACTCCCTGCAAGTGCGGAAGGACCCACCCCAGGCTGATGAGGATCTCCGGACGCACCGACGACATGCTCGTGGTCCGCGGAGTCAACGTGTTCCCGTCCCAGATCGAGAGCGTCATCGGAGAGCTTCCGTACCTCTCGCCGTTCTACCACATCACCCTGGAGAACAAGAACTACATGGACTCCATGACCGTGGCCGTCGAGCTCGCCGAGGAGTACCTCACCGAGGACACCGTCGAGATCAACAGGATGACCAACGAGCTCTCCAGAAGGCTCAAGGACGTCTTGAACATCAAGGCAGATGTGAAGCTGGAGCTCCCCGGAACCCTAGAGAGGTTCGAGGGCAAGTCATGCCACGTCACCGACAACAGGAGCTACGAGTGATAAAGGAGGGGGTTCCCCCTCCATCTTCCATCCTGTTACGGTTCACTCCAGGAACGGGATGCTGTCCTTTATGAAGTCCGACCTGAGCTCGGCAACGGACACGCCTGAAGCCTCCTCCATGCTGCAGAACATGGCGGCGCATCTCTCTCCGTTGGGGGTGAGGTCGTAAATCTCCCTTCTGGAGCCGACCTCCTTAGGTCTTTTCGCCACCAGCCCGTGGGCTTCCATGAGGTCCAGCTTCTCCGCCATCCGAGGATTGGTGGATACGGCTCTGTAGATGTCTGATTTCGATTTCGGTCCGCACAGGTGGAGGAACACCAGTATGCGGAGCACGTGTTTGGTTTCGAACAGTCTGAAGTTAGCTTCGGATGTCATGTAATGAGAAACATGGAAGCACGTTAAAACCAAGGGCGGGCGGAAATAAGGTTGTTAAAACAACAATGGGTTTCAAGAACCTTCGAAGAAGATTGAAACGTGAAGAAAAAGGGGAAGGTGCGGTCCCGGAGGACCGCTTTAAAAATCACTCTTCGTCGTCCTCGTCCTTGGAATCGATCTTGACGAAATCCTCGTCGTCCTCATCATCCTCGTCGTCGAAGATGCTGCCGGTCATGAGGTCGTCGTAAAGCTCGGTCAGGTCGTCGGTGGTGAGGCTGCGGTGCAGGTCGGAAGCGTTCTGCTTGACGAGCGCGGTCAGCTCTTCGGCCTTGTCGGGATCGATGTTGATGTTCAGGGTGCTCAGGGTGTAGATCACGCTCTCGACGCTGCAGTGCTTACCGAGGACGATCTCCCTGACTCCTCCGACGACGGCGGGGTCGTAAGGCTCGAGGACGTCGTTGGAATCGGCGTCTCCGGCGGTGTTGATTCCGCTCTCCTGGGCGAAGCATCCGCTTCCGAAGACGGGCTTGGACTCCCAGATCTTGCGTCCGGAGGCCTTGGCGAGGGCGACAGCGACGTTCTTCAGCGCGGGAAGGTCGATCTTGGTGTCGATGTTCAGGAGCTCCTCGGCGATCAGAGCGACCTCCTCGAGGGGTGCGTTTCCTGCCCTGGATCCGATTCCCATGATGGATGCGTCCACGAACCTGGCCCCGGCCTTCATGGCGGACAGGGTGTTCGCGGTGGCCATGCCGAAGTCGTTGCGCATCTGGACTCCGACGTCCATCTCGGTGACCTCTCTCAGCATCTTGATCTTGTCGTAGGTGGCGTTGGGCTCTCCGACTCCTACGGAATCGCTGTAGACGATGCGGTCGACGCCCAGCTCCTTGGCGTCCATGGCGCACCTCATCAGGAACGCGGTGTTGGCGCGAGGGGCGTCCTCCATCACGTAGGACACGTAGAGGCCGTGGTCCAGAGCGTATTCGGCGGTCTCGTAGAATTTGTCCAGGACCCATTTGCGGGTCCACTGCCTGACCTCCAACTGGATGTCGGAGATGGGGAGGGCGATGGAGACCGCATCCACTTCGCAGGCGAGGCTCTCATCGATGTCCGACTTCTCGGCCCTGTTGGAAGACATTATGGAAGCCTGGAGGCCCATGCGGGCGATGCGCTTCACGGTCTTCTTCTCTTCGGCGCTGGCCATGGGCATTCCGACGTTGATCTGGGCGATTCCGGCGTTGTCGAGAAGCTTTGCGATCTTGTACTTCTCGGTGTTGGAAAGGACAACACCAGATGCGTTCTCAGAATCCCTGATGGTAGTGTCACATATGCAGATATCTCTGTTCAGGCATGCGATGACTTCGTCTTTGCTTTTCATTGGATTTTGCCCCCGGAGTACGCCCACTCTCCGAGCGGGGTATCGGAATGGAATCGGTATGGTCAGGCGAAATGATAACTGTTGCGGATTGTGAACGGTTGTATGCTGCTTCACTCCATTCTGTATCTCAGCATGGCGGCAACGCCCCCGAGGGCAGCCAGCTCCTTCCCGCCGTCATGCTGGCCAGACACCACGACAACCTCCCCTTTCTGGGATTCGACCGCGCGGACCATATCGTCCAGGTTCTGTTCCCTGAGCTTGCTGTCCAGCACCAGAAGCTTCTCCACGGCGCCTGCCAGCGCTGCTTCCATCACCTGGTTGGGGCCGTAGGTGGCGAGTCCGTTCTTCCCTATCGCCGTCATGAGGGCTTCCACGGCTTCCAGCTCTCCGCCCACTGCGGACTGCCTGAGGACGTCCGCGCCCATCCCGGTCTTCATGAGCTCGTTTATACCGACCATGCCTGACTGGCCTGTGTGGTAGACGTACGTCTTCTCGCCCGTCTTCTTAAGGTCTTCCGCCAGGGACTCCTTCTCGAACCCGGGACCGAGCAGCACCAGAGGCATGTTCGGGCCCATGACGGCCTTGAGCTTCTCCATTATCTCGGCGTGGTACCCGTCTACCTGTGGCTTCTCGGAGTACTGCTTCCCGGACCTCCCGGAACGCACGGAGGCGATCTCCTTCAGGCCAAACTGCCTCAGGACGGCGATGGTGGCCTCGTCCTGGTCCAACGAGACGAAGACTATGCGGGGCTTGTTGGAGTCCGAGACGGCCCTCCTGACCCTCTCGATCTGGGTCTCCCTCCAGCTCTTCTTGGAGATGGTCATGGAGTCCCCCTCCTCAAAGATGAGGGTGTGGTGCTGGCCGATGTCCTGAGGGCCGTTCTCTATAGTTCCCAGAAGCTTCAGCCTAAGGTCGTCCTCGGAGAATTCTATCTTCTCTATGCGTATGCCGAGCGTCATCCTCTTCTTCTCAGATCTCTCGGCGCGGATCTTATCCGTGGCCTTCTCCTCGCGTCTGGTCGTCGATGCGGTGACAAGGTCTCCAATCTCGACGATGTTGTAGAGGTGCCACAGGTCCTCGTCGCTCTCCACACGGAGCGTGACGTCGCCTGTCGAGGGGTCTTCGTGCAATACGCGCATGCTCGAGCAACAGTTTTCCGATAGTTATGCTTATCCAGAAACGGACGGTCCGTGCTGCAATTTCGTCGCATGCACGCATAACTCTAACACTAGTACGATAGGCAGATGTTTGTCGGCTATTGGACAACCTTTCGATTTGGTTGTCACATCAAAATCATAGGGATTATATACGGTATCCGAATCTGATTTAATCCCGATGGCATGCGGTTATTTGGTCCTCGAAGACGGGACAGCTTACAAAGGCGAGCTGTTCGGTTCCGAGGCAGATGCATTCGGGGAGGTCGTCTTTTCCACTGGAATGGACGGTTATCAGGAGAGTTTAACGGACCCCTCCTTCAGGGGTCAGATTCTCGTTACTACGTATCCTCTGGTCGGAGATTACGGTACTGTGGACGAGTTCGATCAGTCGTCCGCGGTGCACACTCGCGGCCTGGTCGTCAGGGAGTACTGCAGGAACCCCTCGGCCATGTACAAAGGGGATACATTAGATTCTTACATGAAGAGGCACGGAATACCCGGAATCTCAGGTATCGACACCCGCGACCTCGTCATCAAGCTCCGCACTAAGGGAACAGTGAGGGGAGCCATCGTCGGAGACGTGGACGTCGAAGAGGCTATCAAGAAGGTCAGGTCCATGCCTCTGCCCTCCGACGGGAACCTCGTCGCAGAGGTCTCATGCAAGAGCGTCCAGTACTACAACGACGGAAAGGGATGCAAGGTCGGAGTCCTGGACTGCGGAACCAAGTCAGGGATAATCAGGGACATGCGCGCCAGGTTCGACGTCGTTCAGTTCCCTTACGACACCCCTGCCGACGTCATCGTCGAGTCCGGAGTGAAGGGAGTCCTGATCACCAACGGACCCGGGGACCCTTCTCATCCCGCCATCGGCAAGACCGTCGTGAAGGCAATCTCTGACCTGAGCTCCCAGATGCCCCTGTACGGCATCTGCTACGGAAGCCAGGTAATCGCGCGCGCCCTCGGTGCGACCACATACAAGATGAAGTTCGGCCACCGCGGATGCAACCAGCCCGTGAAGTACGAGGGACGCGTGTACATCACCTCTCAGAACCACGGATACGCTGTGGACGAAGCGAGCCTGGACGGCACCGGATTCGTCGCGGACCAGATCAACGTCAACGACGGCACCGTGGAGGGCGTATGCCACAAGAACCTGCCCATCTTCACCTCGCAGTACCACCCCGAGGCCTCTCCCGGACCCACCGACACCGCGTTCCTGTTCGACAAGTTCGCCAAGATGATCAAGGAGGCGAAACAATGAGGAAGGATTACAAGAAGCTCCTGGTCATCGGATCGGGACCCATCGTCATCGGGCAGGCCGCCGAGTTCGACTTCTCCGGAACCCAGGCCTGCCGCTCGCTCAGGGAGGAGGGCTACAAGACCGTCCTCGTCAACTCCAACCCCGCCACCATCCAGACCGACACCGACACCGCTGACAGCGTCTACATCGAGCCTCTCCTGGCCGAGAACGTGGCCCGCATCATCGAGAAGGAGGGCGTCGACGGAGTCATATCCGGTATGGGAGGGCAGACCGCTCTGAACATCTGCTCCGAGCTCGCCGATTCGGGTGAGCTGGAGAGGCTCGGGGCCGTCCTCGTGGGAACCCAGCCCGACGCCATCGCCATGTCCGAGGACAGGGAGCTGTTCAAGGAGACCATGGAGAGGATCGGAGAGCCCATCCCCGTTTCCAGAAGCGTAAACTCCATCGAGGAGGCCAAAGAGGCCGTCAAGATCATCGGGAAGTACCCTGTTCTAATCAGGCCCGCGTACACCCTCGGAGGAACCGGCGGAGGAATCGCCCACAACGAGGAGGAGCTCGAGGAGATCTGCGCCCGCGGTCTCGCCTACTCCAGGATTCACCAGGTCCTCATCGAGGAGAGCGTCCTCGGATGGAAGGAGTACGAGTACGAGGTCATGAGGGACTCCAACGACAACTGCATCATCATCTGTAACATGGAGAACCTTGACGCCATGGGGATCCACACCGGAGAGAGCATAGTCTGCGCTCCGTGCCTCACGCTGTCCGACAAGGACCATCAGCGCCTCAGGACCGCCGCCATCAAGGTCATCCGCGCCCTCAACATCGACGGAGGGTGCAACGTCCAGTTCGCCTACAACCCCGCGAACGGCGACTACCGCCTCATCGAGGTCAACCCCCGCGTGTCCCGTTCGTCCGCTCTGGCATCCAAGGCCACCGGCTACCCCATCGCCAGGGTGGCCACCAAGATCGCCGTCGGATACACCCTGGACGAGATTCCCAACAGGATCACCGGCACCACCTACGCCGCCTTCGAGCCCGCTGTGGACTACGTCGTAATCAAGATCCCCCGCTGGCCCTTCGACAAGTTCCGCACCGTGGACCGCCACCTGGGGACCCAGATGAAGTCCACCGGAGAGGTCATGTCCATCGGAAGGACCTTCGAGGAGGCGCTGCTGAAAGGGCTCAGGTCCCTCGAGATCGGGGTCAAGGGTCTGGACAGGGTCCAGGTCGACGAGGACGCCATCAAGGAGGAGCTCCTCAACGCCACCGACAAGCGCATCTTCGTGATGGGAGAGGCCCTCAGGATGGGATGGTCCGTCGAGAAGGTCGCCGATATGGCGAAGTGGGACGCGTTCTTCGTCCAGAAGCTCAAGAACATCGTCGACATGGAGGAACGGATCAAGAAAGGCCTCACCTCCGAGGTCCTGCTCAAGGCCAAGTCCATGGGATTCTCCGACGACACCATCGGAGAGCTCTGCGGAATGCAGCCTCTCGAGGTCCGCGCCAAGCGCAAGGTCGAGGGATTCGTGCCCGTGTACAAGATGGTCGACACCTGCTCCGCGGAGTTCGCCGCACAGACCCCTTATTTCTACTCCACCTACGGACGCTCGACCGAGGTCGTGCCTTCCAGCAACAAGAAGGTCGTCATCATCGGAGGAGGGCCCATCAGGATCGGACAGGGAATAGAGTTCGACTACTGCTGCGTCCACGGAGTCATGGCTCTCCAGGAGGAGGGCGTGGACGCCATAATCATCAACAACAACCCCGAGACCGTCTCCACCGACTACGACATCTCCGACAGGCTGTACTTCGAGCCTCTGACCCTGGAGGACGTCCTCAACGCCATCGAGTCCGAGGATGCCGACGGTGTCATCGTCCAGTACGGAGGGCAGACCTCGGTCAACCTGGCCGTGGACCTCGAGAAGGCCCTTGCGGGAACCAAGACGAAGATCCTCGGAACCAGCCCCGACAGCATGGATGTCGCAGAGGACAGGCGCAGGTTCTCCAAGCTCATGGACGATCTCCAGATCAAGCAGCCTCAGTCCGGAACCGGATATTCCTTCGAGGAGGTCAAGGCCATCGCCGAGGACATCGGATACCCCGTCCTCGTCAGGCCTTCGTACGTCCTGGGAGGAAGGGCGATGGAGATAGTCTACTCCACCGCGGAGCTCAAGACCTACGTCGAGACCGCTGTGAAAGTCTCCAGGAACCATCCGATCCTCGTGGACAAGTATCTGACCGAGGCCATCGAGATCGATGTGGACGCTCTCTGCGACGGAACCGACGTCTATGTCGGAGGGATCATGGAGCACGTGGAGTACGCAGGATGCCACTCCGGAGACGCCACCATGGTGCTCCCCCCGTTCACCCTGTCCAAGGCCATCGTCGAGGAGATCATCGACATCACCAGGAGGGTCGCCCTGGCTCTGCATATCCATGGGCTGATGAACCTCCAGCTCGCCGTGAAGAACGGCCAGGTCTACATGATCGAGGCCAACCCCAGAGCGTCCAGGACCGTTCCGTTCATCTCCAAGGCCACCGGGATACCTCTGGCCAAGATCGCCACCAAGCTCATGCTCGGCAAGACCCTGAAGGACTTCGGCCTGAGCGGATACCGCGCGATCGACCACTACGCCATCAAGGCTTCCGTGTTCCCGTTCCTGAAGCTGCCCGGAGTCGACTCGATCCTCACCCCCGAGATGAAATCCACCGGAGAGGTCATGGGAATCGACGAGGACTTCAGCAAGGCCTGCTACAAGGCGCTCATCGCCGCGGGGAACAAGCTCCCCACCGAGGGCGGAATCTACGTGACCGTCAACGACCAGGACAAGGAGAAGATCCTCGCGCCTGTCAAGGCCCTCAAGGAGATGGGATTCACCATCTACGCCACCAAGGGGACCTCCACCTACCTCAGGGGATGCGGAGTCGAGACCACGACCGTGTTCAAGCTCGATGAGGGCCAGAAGCCCAACGCAGTCGGCCTGATGAGGGACGGCAAGATCAACCTGGTCATCAACACGCCTTCCCAGAGGTCCGGTGCGATCCGCGACGGATACACCATCCGCAGGCTCGCAGTGGAGCTCGAGATACCCTTCATGACCACTGTCCAGGGTGCGGACATCGCCGTTCGCGCCATCAAGGTCGCCAAGTCCGGCGGTCTGGGCGTGAGGAGCATGAAGGAGTTCCACGGACTGGTCTGATCCGGTCCTGCCTGCGGGATAGCCATCGTCTCGCAGGCTCTCCTTTCCTTCTATTCCTTTCCTTTAAAGAAAACAGCGACTTTTATCGCATTCTGATTCGGGAGTTTATAGCTTACGCTGAACAATCTCCGCCATCGGCTCAACGACAGGAAAGTACCAACACAATTTCCTTACACGGCTGATTCCGTACTATGACTTTTAGAGCCTGGTCTCCGTGGCATCTCCGTAATTTCTAAACACGGCCTTCACCCGTAAAAGGAAACAACGGCAGAGCCCTTCGACCTCGTATCTCATATCGGCGCCGGTGGTCGGAGATCAAGCGTGCGGCCAGATTGGCCGCACTCACGGCCTGAAAGGGGTTCCCCTCTTCAGAACCGCGTATATGACCTCCAGCATCTTTACCGATGCCGTTATGAGTGCTTTCTTTGTCCCCATCCGCGGCTGAATGCGGTTGTAGTAGCGGGTGATGGAGGAATCGCAGTTCCTGATGTGCGACTCCGTCACCCTCTCCATGATGGCCCGCATCATCCTGTCCCCGTTCTTGGACAGCCCGCCGTGATGCTGCTTTCCGCCCGAATCCCTCACCCTGGGGACCATCCCGAAGTATGCGCAGAGCTTCTCCGCATCCGGGAACCTTGAGACGTCGATGATCATCGACATGATCTGAACGGCTGTCTGATCCCCTATTCCTGGGATCTGCGAGAGGAGTTCGACGTCCTCTGAATCCGTCATCCGGGACTCTACCTCCTTCTTTACGCGGTCGCGCTCGACGAACATGTCGTTAAGCGAGCGCATCCTCTGCATCAGGGTGAAATCGGAGGGGTAGTTGTCCGTGACGTATTTTCTCGCCTTGACGGTCTGGAAGTTGTCGCATCCGTTAGGGAGGATCTGGCAGTTCCTGGCCATGTGGGACTTTATTCTCCTGGTTTCGTCGGATATCTTCTTCGATATCTCCTCGCGGTATCTACACAGGTCCTTCAGTTCGCACTGTTCCCTGGTAGGGATGTATGACATCTTCAGCTCGAGGTCTCCCTTCTTCCAAAGGCGCAGCATCCTGGCTATGGTGAAGGCGTCCTTCTTGTCTGTCTTCTTGTCCGTATCCGTTATCATCTTGAGGCTCTGGGCATGGACGACATGTGCCTCATATCCCATGTCCGTAATGATGCGGTACGGCAGATACGCGTACGTCCCCGACTCCATCATGAAGCATAGGTCGTTCCCATTCATCCCCTGGATGTAGTTCCTGAGGACGGACCATTCTTGGTCCGTCCTCTTGAGATCGACCTCGAACTTGGGCTTCCCTGCTGGTGATAACCCGCAGACCGTTATGTTATCCTTATGTACGTCCAATCCAATGTATTGCATGCGACATCAGCTCCTTTTTCTTAGGCGATTAATGAACCGATGTCGCACTTCTAAATCCATCGGACCATCAACCGGGATGTCGCTGTTTTCTTTTGCTGGTCATTTCTAAGCCTTCAAGGGGCTTTTTTTTGAATTTCATCCGTTCTGGGTAGCGTTTCGAATCGATGATCCTGTTCGATCGCACGACGTTCTTCCTCATTTTTCCTCGATATCGGCACATTGACTGTTTATCTAAAAATCAAAATCTGATTAGACAAATGTCTAATGAATTATTCTGATTTAAGATTCATGACTGCACGTTTAATATACTAGTTATACCATCATCGTCTAACAACCATAGAGGTTACAAAATGGCAATCAACAACGAGTACCTTCAGTCCGTTTTCGACGGCCTCAAGCAGCGCAACGCAGACCAGCCCGAGTTCCTTCAGGCAGTCGAGGAAGTCCTCGAGTCCCTCGTCCCCGTCGTCGAGTCCAGGCCCGAACTCCAGAAGGCCGGAATCATCGAGAGGATCGTCGAGCCCGAGAGAATCGTCATGTTCCGCGTCTCCTGGGTCGACGACCAGGGCAAGGTCCAGGTCAACCGCGGATACCGCGTCCAGTTCAACTCCGCTATCGGACCTTACAAGGGCGGACTCAGGCTCCACCCCTCCGTCAACCTCTCCATCCTGAAGTTCCTCGGATTCGAGCAGATCTTCAAGAACAGCCTCACCACCCTCCCCATAGGAGGAGGAAAGGGAGGATCCGACTTCGATCCCAAGGGCAAGTCCGACAACGAGATCATGCGCTTCTGCCAGTCCTTCATGACCGAGCTCCAGAGGCACATCGGGCCCGACACCGACGTCCCCGCAGGAGACATCGGAGTCGGAGGAAGAGAGATCGGATTCATGTACGGCCAGTACAAGAGGCTCAGGAACGAGTTCACCGGAGTCCTCACCGGAAAGGCCATCCCCTCCGGAGGATCCCTCGCCAGGACCGAGGCTACCGGATACGGGCTGTGCTACTTCGCCGACGAGATGCTCAAGGACAACGGAAAGTCCTTCGAGGGCAAGAAGGTCGTCATCTCCGGTTCCGGTAACGTCGCAATCTATGCCTGCCAGAAGGCTACCCAGCTGGGAGCAAAGGTCATCGCCGTCTCAGACTCCAACGGATACATCAGGGACGACAACGGAATCGACTACAGGACCCTCCAGGAGATCAAGGAGGTCAAGAGGGACAGGATAAAGACCTACCTCAACTACGTCCCCTCCGCTACCTACACCGAGGGCTGCAGAGGCATCTGGACCATCCCCTGCGACATCGCTCTCCCCTGCGCCACCCAGAACGAGCTGGATGAGGCTTCCGCTCAGGCTCTCGTCAAGAACGGGGTCATCGCCGTCGCCGAGGGAGCGAACATGCCCAGCACCCCCGGAGCCATCGCATGCTTCCAGAAGAACGGAGTCCTCTTCGGCCCCGCCAAGGCTGCCAACGCCGGCGGTGTCGCTACCTCCGCTCTCGAGATGTGCCAGAACAGCGCCAGGCTCTCCTGGTCCTTCGAGGAGGTCGACGAGAAGCTCCACGGCATCATGAAGACCATCTACAAGAACGCCTCCGAGGCCGCCAAGAAGTACGGAATGGAGGGCAACCTCGTCGCCGGTGCCAACATCGCCGGATTCGAGAAGGTCGCCAACGCCATGCTCTGGCAGGGCATCTCCTACTGATCCAGCCGAGGGGGCCAGCCCCCCTTTCCAAACCTTTTATACCACTATATTTTTCCAGGTCTCGCACAGATTATATACGGTCGTGCGATTGAGAACGGTGATTGCCATGAAGAAGCAGATTAAGGCGTCCAGAAGGTCCTTGGGAATGAATTATGCGATCCGCGAAGTCACGGTTCCCGCCGCCGAGGCCGCCGCTGCTGGCATGAAGCTCCTCAGCCTCAACATCGGGGACCCCAACAAGTGGGACTTCGAGACCCCCGAGTACTTCAAGCAGACCTTGAGGGAGGCGGTCGACCAGGTGGACAACGGATACGGCGACTCCCAGGGCCAGCACGACCTGAGGGAGGCGATCGAGCGCAGGGAGTTCAAGAAGAACGGCGTCTCCATCTCGCCCGAGGACGTGTACGTCACCGCAGGCGTGAGCGAATGCATCAACGTCATGATGGGCACTTTCATCGAGCCCGGGGACGAGGTCCTCGTTCCCGGACCCGGATATCCCTCGTACGCGCAGTACATCAATTTCTACGAGGGGAGGACGGTGCCTTACAGGCAGATCGAGGAGGAGGACTGGAGGCCCGACGTGGACATGATCCGCAAGAGGATCACCAACAGGACCAAGGCCCTCATCGTCATCAATCCGAACAACCCTACCGGGGCGGTGTACGACCCCAAGGCAATCAAGGAATTCGGGGACATAGCCGCCGAGTACGACATCCCTCTGATTTCCGACGAGATCTACGACAAGATCGTCTTCGACGGGGAGTTCTACTCCGCATCCAAGCTCCCGTCGGACGTCCCCAGGATAATCCTGAACGGGTTCTCCAAGGTCAACCTCATGCCCGGATGGAGAGTCGGATACTGCTACTTCATGGACGAGGCAGGGCTCATGGACGAGATCCGCACCGGGATGATGAAGCAGTTCCGCGCGAGGATATGCCCGAACGTCCCCTGCCAGGCAGCCGCAAGGGCTTCTCTGGAAGGGCCCCAGGACTATATCGTCGATATGAACAGGAAGCTCAAGGAGCGTGCGAACTACACGTACAAGAGGTTCAACGAGATCCCCATGCTCAGCTCCAGGAGGGCGAAGGGGGCGCTGTACATGTTCCCCAAGGTCGACCTCAAGGGAACCAGCTGGAAGGACGACAAGGACTTCGTCGTGGACCTCATCAAGGAGGAAGGCGTGGTCTACGTCCACGGTTCCGGATTCTGCGAGGAGTTCGGCAAGGACCACTTCCGCACGGTGCTTCTGGCTCCGATAGACACTCTCGAAGAGGCGTTCGACAAGACCGAGCGTTTCATAAGGAAGCACAACGCCCTTTGAAGGACGGCTGGTGCAGAGGATGGGATTTGAACCCATGAACCGCTAAGGACAGGATCCTAAGTCCTGCGCCTTTGACCAGGCTTGGCAACCTCTGCACTGACCGCCCCATAAGCATGACACTTATTTAAAAGTCCGTCAGATGACGTATTTGGAGATGCTGGCTTTGGCCTTCTCCGACGGCGGAGCCGACTTCACGCTCCCTATGGGACAAGACGAGACGCATCTTCCGCAGGGGGATATCCCTTTCTTGGCCAGCTCCTCGTTGCAGTCCAGGCATTTGTTCACGTCTATCCTCCAATCATCGGAAATGGCCCCTGACGGACAGGCTTCGGCGCAAAGGCCGCATTCGGTGCACAGAGTGTCGGACATGGGATTCTGACAAGGAAGATCGGCTGACGTCAGCACGGATACGAACCTCATCCTGGGCCCGTGCTTCTCGGTCAGGATCAGCCCGTTCATCCCGAAGGTCCCCATCCCAGCGTAGTACGCCGACAGCTTCTGCGAGAACATCGAGTCGTTGTTCATGCGGAGGCCCTTTATCCCTCTGTATCCGTCGCGAGGGGTGTACACGGCATCATATCCCAAGATGTTCAGCTCCAAGGCGATCCTTTCGGCTGCTTGGTCCAGGCTGTTGTTCACTACGCTGTACAGGTGGCTGTAGTAGATGGAAGGCGCCGTGTCGACGATGGTCTTCTGCAAGGGTATCCCCAGCACAACGACGGTCTTGCAGGAGGGCATGATGTCCTTCGGGCGCTTGCCTTCTATCGCTCTGCCGTCGTCCCAAGCATCTGCCGAAGCCACACCGACATCGACGATTCCGAGGAAGCGTGCTATGGTTCTAAGATTGTCCAGCGTCTCTTCCGGGTCCACATCCGGTCTATGGACTTTATTTCTAAATAGGTTTCCAAATTATTAGAGACATTAGGGCAACTCTAATTTGCTCTAATCTGCCCTAATAATTTCAGCGATTATTGCGGGGTCAAGATGCGAACCAATTATAACAGTGTTCTAAGATACGCACGTATAAGAGGTCATGACAGATGGTGAATCTGCTGAGCGATGGAGGAAAACAGCTCCTCCTCGGAAACGAGGCTATTGTCCGCGGTCTCATCGAGGCCGGCATCGGTTTCGCCTCGACGTATCCTGGTACTCCCTCTTCAGAGATCGGTAACATCCTAGAGAAGATATCCTCTGAAGCCGGATTGTATTTCGAATTCTCCACGAACGAGAAAGTCGCCATGGAGGTGTCCGCGGCCGCGGCGTCCTCCGGCGTCAGGTCGTTCGTTTTCATGAAGCACGTCGGACTCAATGTCGCCGCCGACCCCATGATGACCCTGGCCTACGCCGGCGTCAGGGGTGGAATGCTCATAATGAGCGCCGACGACCCTTCTGCGCACAGCTCCCAGAACGAGCAGGACAACAGGTACTACTCCACGCTGGCTCTCATCCCTATGATGGAGCCGTCCACCCCTGCCGACGCCAAGGAGATGATCGCTGAGGCGTACAGGGTTTCCGAGGAGACCCAGCTGCCTCTCCTGTTCAGGACGACCACCCGTATGAACCACGCCCGCGGAGTCGTCTCGTTCAAGCCCGCCCCCGCGCCCAAGGCCAAGGGGCACTTTGACAAGGACGTCGCACGCTTCGTGAACATCCCCGCGTACGCCAGGCTCAACAGGAACATCCTGCTCGAGAGGTACGCCAAGGCGGCCGAGCTGTCCGAGAAGTCCGCTCTCAACTATGTCGAAGGAGAGGGGGACATCGGAATCATCGCTTCCGGCGTGTCTTACGCATACGTAAAGGAGTTCGTCTCCGGAGTTTCCATCCTGAAGCTGGGGTTCACCAACCCGCTCCCCGAGAAGAAGATCGCCGAGTTCGTACGCTCCAAGAAGGCCGTCATAGTCGCCGAGGAGCTGGAGCCCTTCGTGGAGGACCAGGTCCTCAGGATCTGCGCCCAGAACGGCATCTCCGTGCCCGTGTACGGCAAGAGGACCGGACACATGCCCAGGGCCTGGGAGTACTCTCCCGACACCCTCAAAGGGATCGCCGGGCTGGTCAAGGTCCAGAGCTTCCCCGAGCCAATGTCCGCTCCCACCATGAAGCTGCCCAGCAGGCCACCGACGCTCTGCGCAGGATGCCCACACAGAGGAATGTACGCCGCAGCTAAGAGGGCAGTCGGCAAGAAGGACGTCGTATACTGCTCGGACATCGGTTGCTACACTCTGGGAGTCCAGCCTCCGTTCCAGACAGCGGATTTCATCATCTGCATGGGAGGAGGAGCCGGAGCCGCGGGAGGATTCGCCACCGCGACCGACCAGAAGGCCATAGCGTTCATGGGAGATTCCACGTTCTTCCACGCAGGGGTGCCGCCTCTTGTCAACGCGCTGTTCAACGACCACCACATCGTCATGGTCATCCTGGACAACCGTACGACGGCTATGACCGGCCATCAGCCCAATCCCGGAACAGGAAGGGAGTTCGGCGGCATCACCACCCAGCCCATCGACATCGAGTCCCTGGTCAAGGGCGTCGGAGTCAAGTTCGTCAAGACGGTCAACCCGTACGACGTCAAGCTGGCCACCCAGACCTTCAGGGAGGCCCTGGAGTTCGACGGCGTCGCTGTCATCATATCCAAGTGCCCCTGCCCGCTGGAGCTCAAGAAGCAGAAGCTCCTCGTCCCCGGCAAGTGCGAGGTGGACGCCTCTAAGTGCATTCTGTGCGACACCTGTCTGAAGACGATCGCCTGTCCCGCCCTGTTCAAGAAGGACGGAAAGATCACGCCCGATCCTGTGCAGTGCATCGGATGCGGAATGTGCGCTTCTGTCTGCCCCAAGGGAGCCATCGAGGTGAAGAGATGAAGTATACAGTCCAGATAGTCGGAGTAGGGGGACAGGGAGTCCTCCTGGCCTCCATGGTCCTCGGAAACGCCGCTATGGCGATGGGATACGACGTCGCCATGAGCGAGGTCCACGGAATGGCCCAGAGGGGAGGGAGCGTTCTTTCCACCGTCCGTTTCGGAGACGGCGTCGTCAGCCCTCTGGAAGCCGCCGGTTCAGCCAACATGATCCTCGGGTTCGAGCCCGTGGAGACCTGCAGGAACCTTCCTCTCGGTAACAAGGACACCGTCGTCCTGATGAACCTGGATCCCGTGCTGCCCTCCATGGTCGCCGCCGGGTTCGAGGAGTACCCCAAGATGGAGGAGCTGACAGAGTGCGTCAGATCCAAGAACCCCAACCTGGTGACCATCGATGCGACCGAGATCGCCATCAAGGCTGGAAAGGCCGTGGCTGCCAACGCGGTCATGATCGGCGCCGTCGCCGCCATGAAAGGATTCCCCATACCCAAGGAAGTCCTCCACGAGACGCTGATGTCCCAGGTCCCCGAGAAGTTCAAGGAGCTCAACTCCAAGGCCTTCGAGATGGGATATTCCGCGATCGCCAATTGAAACTCATTCTCCGGGGGCTCGTCCTCCGGAGTCACCATCTGTCAGACAGGCTCGTCTGGACTTTCTTCTTCCTTTCGTCCAGCGTGCTGAGGTATCTGAATATCTCGTCGTTGTCGTGCATCATCCCATGCTCCTCGCAGAAGCTGTGGAACAGAGCCATGAGCTCCCTGTTGCGAGGGCTGGACAGCACGTACCTGTCGCCGTACGACCGGCGGTACCTCTCGGTCATCCCCGGGAATACGTCGTCCAGACAGCTGTAGAAATGCTCGCGGCTGCCTTCCCTGAGAGTCAGGCCCATGCCGAAGCAGACGACTCCTTTCACGCCAGCGTCCGCGCAGCATTGCAGGATCCCTCTGACGTTCTCCTCGGTGTCGTTGATGAACGGCAGTATGGGGCATAGCCAGACGATCGTGGGGATGCCGTTGTCGCGAAGAGTGCGGAGGACCTCCACCCTCCTCTTCGTGGTGCACACGTTCGGCTCGACCTTCTTGCAGAGCCCCTCGTCGTACGTCGTCAATGTCATCTGCACGACGCACTTCGTCCTATTGTTAAGCTCTTCGAGGATATCCAGGTCCCTGAGGACCAGGTCCGACTTCGTTATGAGCGTGAACCCGAACCCGTGCTTCAGGGCGATCTCCATAGCGCCGCGGACATATCCGAGCTCGGATTCCAAAGGGATGTACGGGTCGGTCATGGAGCCGCATCCGATCATGCCCTTCGTGCGTTTTCTCCTCAGAGCGGCATCCAGAAGCTCCAGGGAGTTCGACTTGACCTCCACATCCTCGAAGTCGTGGTCCATGCGGTAGCAGGCGCTCCTGGAGTCGCAGTAGATGCATCCGTGGGTGCACCCGCGATAGATGTTCATCCCGTTGGAGGACGACAGAATGGTCTTCGCCTGGACTTGATGCATGCGTCTTCCCGCGTAAGGCATGGAGTCTAGGGTACATAACACCGAACGGGACAGGAGAGGAATATACAGGGAGAGCGACGCCCTCCCTGCGAGGGGAAAAAATGAATCGTTAATTTCAAGCGCTGACTATCATGCCGATTGGCAGCACCTCTGACTTCTCGGACTTCCGAGGCTTGTCCTCCACGCTGCGGGACATGGTCTTAGCGCTCTTGCTGATCCATGCCACGCAGTCGCTGATGTAGTTGACGACGCTCTCGTTGACCTTGTCGAACGCCGCCTTCATGTCGAGATCGTCCATCAGAGGCATCAGGAGGTCGTTGTCCAGCAGCATCGTGTTGCGGCACACCGCCTTCACGCGCTGGTAAGCCTCCTTCGCCACAGCCTTCCTGCTCCCTTCGAACGAGAAAGGACTTACAGCGATGGTATAGACCTCGGCGCCCCCGACGGTCGCTGCATCGATGACCGTCGGAAGGGCGCCAGAGCCGGTTCCCCCGCCTAAACCCGCGAGGACGAACACGAAGTCGTACCCGAGGAGGGAGTCCTTGATCTCCTCTCTGTGGATATCCGCGCATCTTCTGCCGAGCTCGGCATCTCCGCGCGTGCCCTCTCCTTTCAGGACCGCCTTGCAGATGTAGATCTTCGTGTCGGCGGTCGACCTGTGGAGAGCGTCCTTGTCCGTGTTGATCGCGATGGTGTCAACCGGGCATCCCGACCCGGCGAAGGCGCTGACTATGTTGCAGCCGGCGCCTCCTACTCCGACAACCGCGACACGGGGACTCTCCGTGTTCGTCTTCTCGCTAGGTAACATTTGTGCATCCCCTTCTATGCGGACGGCCAAGGATTCGGATATTCCCATCTGATCTTCCTCCTTACTTGAGCTCCGCAGACATCTGGGCGGTCTCGAACGCGTTCCTGATAGCCTCTGCCTTCTTCTCATCGGATATCAATACGTCCAGGACGCTCTTTCTAACGAACTCTTCCTCGGTCAGGCAGATGCCCAGCTGAGTGAGGTGCTTGAGTGCCTGCAGCTGCAGATCGTTGAAGCGGACAAAGATTCCACCCTCCATGGGGACACCAGTGTTCTTGGTCTCGTTCCTCTTGAACTCGACGTAACCCCTGATGGCATCACGGATGAAATCGGAACGGTTTCCAATACCGTTGTCGCTCATGAAATCCTCCATGAGCTGGATCTCTTCAGGTCCTACCCTGAGGGTGATCTTGGTTCCGTCTTCAGCCATTGCGTCATTCTCCTAGCCTTACCGTCGGTTTGTGACCTTCGGCTCCGCTTAGTAAGACAATGTCTGTCAGCATATATAATAATGACTGACGAAACGTAAGCAAACTGTCCGACGCAATAGGACACTATAATCGCATATTGCTGCGATTTTTCAATTTTTTTCTTGAAATAATTACAGTCATCGGAGGGTATAATAAGGTTTTCTTCATCCTGCGGGAAGGAAGGAAGTCGACATGGGAATCGATTACGCAGACATCGAAAAAAAGTGGCAAAAACGTTGGATCGAGGCGAATTTGGACAAATCCGAGCGTGACGACTCGAAAAAAAAGTTCATGATCATCTTCGCCTACCCGGGTGTCACGGGGTATCTCCATGTCGGACACCTCAGAGGATATTCGTACGTCGACGCCATCGGCAGGTACAAACGTATGACAGGATACAACGTCCTCTTCCCCGTGGGAACCCATGCCACCGGGAACGGCGGGATCAGCCTGGCGAAGAAGATCGCCTCCGGCGACGAGAAGACAATAGATTATCTGAAGAGGAACGGTTGTCCCGAGGACAAGATAGCAGAGCTCGGCAAGCCCATGTCCGTCATCGAGTTCTTCAATAATGTCTATGTAAATGATTATTGGAAGAGGTTCGGATTCCTGTCCGACTGGCGCAGATTCACCTGCACCCTCTATCCCGATTACGCCAAGTTCATCGAGTGGCAGTTCAAGAAGCTCATGGACGAGGGGCTGCTCATACAGAAGCCCTACTACGCCTCCGTATGCCCCAACTGCGGCCCTGTGGCCGTCGACCCTTCCGAGACCGACCTCTCCAAGGGAGGCAAGGCGGAGACCCAGGAATACACCCTGCTGAAGTTCAGGCACGGTGACGAGTTCCTGGTGGCGGCCACCCTCAGGCCCGAGACCGTCTACGGACAGGTCTGCTTCTGGGTGAACCCCGAGGTGGAGTACAAGAGGGTCAGGAAGGGATCCGAGGTATGGGTCGTATCGCCTCAGGCGGCTGAGAAGATGGAGCTCCAGATGGACGACGTCGAGGTCGTAGGCTCCATACCCGGAAAGGACATGATCGGATGGATGTGCGAGGCCCCCATGATCCACAGGGAGATCCCCGTCCTCCCTGCGACCTTCTGCAACCCCGACGTCGGTACCGGACTGGTCACCTCCGTCCCCTCCGACGCGCCCGACGACTGGGTGTCCCTCGAGGCCATCAAGAAGGATTCCGCCATGGCCGAGAAGTACGGGCTCACCAAGGAGCTCCTCGATTCCGTCGTTCCTATATCTATTATAGAAATGAAAGGATATGGCGAGTTCCCTGCCAAGGACATCATCGACCGCATGGGCATCAAGCAGTCCGGCGATCCTAAGCTCGTCGATGCCAAGAAGCAGGTCTACAAGGACGGCTACCACATGGGCCGCATGAAGGACATCTGCGGACCTTTCGCCGGTATGCGCGTCGAAGAGGCCAAGGACAAGATGAGGCAGGCAATGATCGACACCGGAGAGGCGGAGATATTCTACGACCTCACCGAGGAGGTCGTCTGCAGATGCGGAGCGCGCGTCCACATCAAGAGGCTGGATGACCAGTGGTTCATCAACTACGCCGACGAGGAGCTCACCAGGAAGACGTCCGACCACTGTCGCACCATGAACATCAACCCTCCGGAGTACAGGGAGAACGTCCACGCCGTCCTCAACTGGTACAGGGAGAGGGCATGCGCCAGACAGGGCAACTGGCTCGGAACAAGGTTCCCGTTCGACGACAAATGGATCATCGAGGCCATATCCGACTCCACACTGTACCCTGTATACTATCTGATATCCCTGTACGCCAACGACGGCTCCATCAAGCCCGAACAGATGACCGAGGAGTTCTTCGACTACGTCATCCTCAGCAAGGGAGACGCCAAGGCCGTGTCAGCTTCCACAGGCATCTCCCAGGAGCTCCTGGAGAAGATTCACAAGGACGTCCTCTATTGGTACCCCCTGGATATCAACCTCGGAGGAAAGGAGCATATGACCGTGCACTTCCCCGGATTCCTGATGAACCACGTGGCCATCCTCCCCCAGGAGATGTGGCCCCGCGGAATAACTGTGAACTGGTACGTCACCGGAAAGAACTCCGACAAGATCTCCAAGTCCAAGGGAGGGGCCCAGCCCATCCCCGGAGCCGCGGCCAAGTTCGGAGTGGACGCCATGAGGCTGTACTACGCTCACATTGCTTCCATGTTCGTGGACGTAGAATGGAGCGAGGACGCCGTCATGATGTACAGGCAGAGGGTCGAGAGGATCTCCACCCTGGTCCAGGACCTCATCAACTCCGAGAAGGACTCCGAGGAGACCCCCATGGACTCCTGGCTCATATCCAGGTTCAACACCCATCTCAATGAGATCCGCGAGGCCATGGATTCGTACGACCTGAGGCAAATGTGCACCATCGTGTACTTCGACATGCTCAACGACATGAAGTGGTACAGCAGGCGCGGAGGATGCCGCAAGGAGACGATCATCGAGGCCCTCAGAATCTGGATACAGGCCATGATGCCCGTGACCCCTCACACCGCCGAGGAGCTGTGGGAGCACGCCGGATTCGAAGGCCTGGTCTCCGCTGGACAGCTTCCCGAAGCCGATTCCGCCAAGATCTCCGCCGGCGCCGAGTATGGCGAGAACCTCATCCGCGACATCATGTCCGACATAGGGGAAGTCAGGAAGATCGCCAAGATCGAGCCTTCCCGCATCATCCTGTACACCTCTCCCAAATGGAAGAGGGACGTCATGTCCCATGCTGTCGAGATGCTGGACAAGGGAGAGCTTTCCGTGCCCGCCCTCACCAAGGCGTGCATGTCCGACGAGGCCATCAAGAAGAACGGCAAGGCCGCTTCTGAGCTGGCCAAGAAGGTCGCAGTGGACTTCGCAAGGTCCTCCGCTGATTCCAAGAGGCCTCTCTTCGAGACCGACGAGTTCGCTCTCCTGTCCGGAGCCAAGGATTTCCTGGCTGACGAGACCGGCCTTCCCGTGGAGATCATGGACGCCGACGCAGAGGGAATCTACGATCCCCAGAACAAGTCGAGAGCGGCAGTTCCCGGAAGGCCTGCCATCTTCCTCGAGTGATTTAACTTATCATGGCGGCTTCGGCCGTCATCTTTTTTGATTAGGGCAATAGGGTTGCTCTGATTGAGTCCCTAATTGCCCTAATTATTTTTACCATTCTTCGGCAGACTTCGCTTCTTTCCGAAAAGCCTGCGGACGCCCTTGTCCCCCTCCTGAGGATTCGCGTCCTTGCCGTAGTCTTCCGGATCCATCGGCTTGTAGCAAGGAAGTAGCTTCGTCCCATCCGCAAAAGCTCCTTGTTCCATAGCCGGCTTCCCGTAGACGTATGCCCTGAAGCTGCCTTTTCTTTTCTTGCAGAAAATGGCCTGCTTCCCTATCCTCTTAACCGAGGGCGGAACCACCAGCGTCCTGAGAAGAGGCGCCTCTCCGAAAGCCTGGTCTCCGATCTCCTCGACGCCGTCACGGATAGTGACATCATTCAGCTTCTTGCATCTGTAGAAGGCACGGGTCTCGATCTTTTTGACCTTCGAGGGTATGACGATGGATTCCAGGTCGCTCTCCATGAAAGCCTCCTCCCCGATGCTCTCTAGCTCGTCCGACAGGATTATGTCCGTTATCCCGCTGGATTCGAAGCAGCGCTTACCGATGCTGAGGACGTTCTTGGCATCTACTCTGAACTTGCCTTTGCATTTGTAGAAATCGTATTCCGACAGCTCCGACAGCTTGTACGGTATGCGTATGCAGCCGTCTCCGGTAAGGACCGACACAGGGACGTAGGTCGAGTCCACGACGTCCGTTCTGCTGACCAGGTCCTCCGTCCTGAGCGTGGTCAGGCTCAGATAGAAGAAGACGGCCTTGTCGTAGTCTATGTCCGTCCCTATGCCCAAGCCGTAGCAGAAGGTTGTCCACCTCATGGCCATCCAGTTTCCCATCCTCGCCATGGCCTCGTAGAGCGGCAAAGATTCCTTCGGGAAATCGACCTCCTTGCCGGAAAGTGCGGCATAGTTGTAGAAGCAGGACATCGCCTCCTTGGTGGGCTTCAGCGAATAGGACTCCTTGCTGTCCCTGTCCCCGTCGATCCTGAAGCCGTCCCTCAGAGCCAGGCACATCCCGCGCATGTACCAGACGTCCGCATCCGCCGCGTTCTCCGAGATCAGCCTGTCGCTGTATTCAAGAGACTTTTCCAGCTTGCCGTCCTGGAAGCTCTTCTCGACGATAGGCTTGAGGTTCGACAGCTGGGCGCTGACGGATGATTCGGCTTTCACGTCCTTCTGGACCATTATCTTGGTCCCGCAGTAGAGGCAGAACCCGAACTCGCGGCTGTCATCCAGCGCTATGTCTCCCGAGCAGTTCGGACATCTGAGAGCGATGAGCGTCATATCACCTCAATTCGCCCTCAATGCCGTCTGCGGATAAAACGATAGTTCGTCTTACAAGAGTCTTAGCATCTTTCTGGCCTTCTCGTGGCCTTGGTCGGCGGCCTTCGTGTACCACTCTCTTGCCATCGGCTTGGACTTTTCCACCCCGTTCCCTTTCTGGTACGCCCAGCCCATGTTGTACTGCGAGTCGGAATGCCCTTCCTCGGCAGCGAGCCTCCAGAGCCTGACGGCTTCCTCTTCCGATTTCTGGACTCCCCTGCCGTAGAAGTACATCGTGCCTAGGTTGCATAGGGCGATATGGTACCCCTGGTCGGCGGCCATCCGGTACAGCTTTGCTGCCTCCTCGTCCGACTTGGGCGCGCCCTCCCCTTTCTGGTACGCAACGCCGAGATTGCTGAGCGCGGGAGGGAATCCCTGGTCGGCGGCCATCCGGTACCATCTGACGGCATCGTCGTACGACTGCTTCACGCCTCTTCCGTAATAATGCATCCAGCCGATGTTGTACTGCGCGCGGGCATAGCCCTTCTCTGCAGCCGAGCTGTAGAGCCTCAGGGCTTCCGTATCCGATTGCTCAACGCCGATTCCATGGAGGTACATGCTTCCGAGGCTGCATTGGGCGTCTAGGTTTCCTTGCTCCGCCGCCCTACTGTACCATCCGAACGCTTCCGATGGGGACTTCTTGATTCCGAGCCCTTCGAAGTTCGCCAGGCCCAGGAAGGTCATAGCATCGACGTTCCCGCCATCCGCGCAGTTTTTCAGCTAGTCCAGAACATCGGTATCGGATTTCGGAAAGTTCCAGCCCTCCTCTGATAGTTTTAGAAAGCGTTTGGCGGTCGTCGACGACCCTCTGTTCCTCTTGCACCAGGCCATCAGGGCTGGGACATCTGCGGAACCCTTCTCCGCTGCTGATCCGTCGACTTCTGGAGGAGTCCTAACCTCGTTCTTTCTGCGGAAGAAACCTAATGACATGATAATCGCCGAAGCGGATTTCGGAATATTGGTTTTTTTCATATGTAGGTTTTATCGTTCAGCTCTTGAAATGCAGACAAGTACGCAATTGGAATATGGCGCTCATTCATTTATAACGAAATTACTAACGACTGGAAGAATATGGTTATAATCTCCAATGCACATTCTCCAATATGGAGTCGAATTCTGTAAAAAGTAATGCAACTTCATGGACCGGGATTGCGGTTTTGGCAGTCCTGGTAGCTATTTTATTAGCAGTCGTTCCCGCGTCTTTCGATTCGGACGCAGAGGGCGATAACGAATACCTGATTTATATCGACCTCGGAGGAGAGGTGGCTAGCAAGATCCTCTTCGATGAAACCGTCGTCGATTACGGAGACTCCGAGTGGGTCACTGTTACCGCAGACAGCGCTAAGAATGCTCTTATCGCCGCCTGCGAGCAGAAGTTCGGAGAGGGAAGCCTCACGCTCACCTCGACCGGATACATCGAAACTATCAACGGAATGTCCGGAAACGGTCTCACGTACTTCCCCGACCAGAGCTTTACCGGCGAGTCCGACCAGCACGGAATCACCTACTACCCCGTCCAGTTCATAATGGAGGGCGGCAAGTGGACGTACGCGAGCACCCCCATCGCAGCCTATGAAGGCGACTCCACCACATTCGCCGTCGTGTGCCAGCCCTCTTCCATGGACACCGAGGCCGTAGAGTTCACCTTTGAAGACTCTGCCTATGCCTGGGACTATAACTACGACCACGAGATGTACATGTCAGACGAATACGACCTCCAGTCCATCTACGACGATTACTTCGTCGGTGTGTACGGCTGGGAGTACGGAACTCCCTCGGAGCCTTATATCGCGCCCTCCAAGTTCAAGTTCTACATCGACCTCGGAGGCACCGTCTCCGGGTTCTTCCTCGGAACCGATTCGGATTATGGGGCAGGAAGCTGGGTGACCGTCACCGCATCCACCGCCAAGGACGCCCTCGCCCTCGCCTGCGACCAGAAGTTCGGAGAGGGAAGCCTCGTCTACAGGACCACCAGCTACGGAACCAGCATCGACACCATCAACGGAATGTCCGGAAACGGCGGAAGCATGAAGTCCGAGCAGGCCGGGTCCTGGG
>JAEEGK010006794.1_pt1 | contig 27430 bp, 29 predicted proteins | sample 8958771 | NCBI WGS metagenome assembly JAEEGK01 (sample SAMN16246547, study PRJNA631951) | gut metagenome | biome: gut microbiome; feature: rumen; material: SC-attached | host: Bos | place: Iran: Karaj | collected 2018-10 | reverse complement strand
TGGGGGGAGCGTTTTCGAGCGCAAAGCGCGAGAGCGACTCGTGAGAGGCCGCAAGACTTGAACTTGTCACTTCGCCCAAACATTTCTGTATTTCGTTAAAAAATGCTCACAAACATTTCTGTATTTCGTTAGAAAAATGCCTATAAACATTTCTGCTTTTCGTTAAAAAACGCCCAAAAACATTTGACATTTTCGTAAAACACCAGTATTCTAAAGACAAGATGAGCGTATAAACAGGAGGCATGCAAATGACCTTTAAGCGGAAGATATATGAGAAGTTACTCAATTGGAAAACAGAGTCAAACGGAAAGTCGGCCGTTTTAATTGAGGGCGCTCGTAGAGTTGGAAAGAGCACTATAGCCGTAGAATTTGCTGAGAAAGAGTATGAAGATTATATTTTATTGGATTTCGCTCTGGAATCAGACGATGTTCGCCGCAATTTTGATAATATCGGAGATCTCGATACATTCTTTAGAAATCTGTTTGTGCTTAAAGGAAAAGATCTTCCCAGAAGGAAATCGGTTATTATTTTTGATGAAGTCCAGCTCTTTCCCAAAGCGAGACAGGCTATAAAATACCTAGTGGCAGATGGAAGATATGATTATATCGAAACAGGATCGTTAATCAGCATAAAACGCAACGTAAAGGATATTCTTATTCCTTCCGAGGAAGAAAAAATAAGAATGTATCCCATGGATTTTGAAGAATTTCTTTGGGCAAAAGGAAATACTGTTACAATGCCGGTTATCAAAGATGCTTTTGAAAAGAGAAAGCCATTGGGAGATGCAATTCACAGGAAGACGATGCAGCTTTTCAGAGAGTATATTGCAGTCGGAGGTATGCCGCAGGCTATCTTGGAATATGTTACCGGAGAGAGTTTTGCAGTAATCGACAGGGCTAAACAGGGAATTCTTTCTTTGTATGAAGAGGATTTAGGAAAGTATGATGAGGAAGAAAACGAGAAGGCATCTCTAATATTCAAAACTATTCCAAAGCAATTATCCAATCATGAAATGCACTTTACTTTTTCAGAGATAAATGCAAATGCAAGATATTTGAATTATGTGGAGTCAGTAGAGTTTGTCGCGGAATCAATGATAGGTAATATTTGTGTAAACGTAACTGCTCCGGATGTACTGATGGATTTCTATGCAGAACGGAACAATTTTAAACTCTATATGGGTGATACCGGTCTGTTGGTTTCGCAGCTTATTAAAGAGGGTAGCGAAACAGAAGGATTATATAAGGCTTTAATATACGACAAATTGAGCGCTAATCTCGGCATGATATTCGAGAATGTTGTTGCGCAGATGCTAAGGGCAGGTGGCAACGAACTATTCTTCCATGAATATGAGTACAAGTCGGAAGAATCAGATAAAAAGCATAAGTACGAGATAGATTTTCTTTTGGTAAAAGGGAAGAAAATATGCCCGATAGAAGTTAAGTCATCCGGGTACACTTCTCATAAATCATTTGACTATTTCATAAAGAAATATCCGATTAAAGTTCAAGACAGATATATTATATATACCAAAGATCTAAAATTTGAAGACGGTATAACTTATATTCCGGTATATATGGCGGGGTTGCTGTAAACCGATTGTGAATTCGCAAGGTATCATGCAAAGGGGGTTATATGAGAAAACGATTGTTTGAAATAATTGAAGGTGCAGAAGATAATTGCAGAGGCAATCGCGCAATCGTTGACATGAAGAAACCTGACAAACTGCGAGCACTCAAAAACTTGCTTTCCGAACTTGAGAAGGGCGAAGTTTCTGCACGTAAAGAAGGTTGGATATCCATTGAAAATGCTGAGAAGAGACTTGGCCTATGAGGAATATTGTCATTACACCTGAGGCTTTTTCTAATCTTGAAGTGAGAATCATCTAGATGCAGAATATGGTTCTGAAAAAGAAAGGAAAATCCTGGTCGCTATTCTGAAAGATATAAAAAGACTATCAAAATATCCGGAAACCGATATAAAGCTTTTTGAACGTTTTGGAATAGAGACCGATTATAAATGCATTTATTCACACAAGAATTACATTTTTTATCGTCTTGAGGACAAGACGGTGAAGATTATCAGGATTCTTAATGTTAATAGAGATTTCCTGTATGTTTTGCTTGGAATTCGAATGTCTTCTGATGAGTCAGATGAGTTTTGGGATGAGTAGATTCGTAGAAAAGAAATATCTTGGTATATCTTTGATGGCTACTTCTGCGCAGATGATTTTATTATTTAGTGTGGGCGATATAAGGAATATGTATGGCTTCTTATGCGGAAATGTATCTAATGATGTTTTTTTGTTTTTATCCATTTCGTGGAGAAAAGTATTGAAAAAGAAAGGCTGTCATTCAAGGTGGGTGTACATTCTATTAGCTTCACGCTATATTATTTAGTATAGATATAGCGAATTTTATATCAAGCAGATATCGAAAAAGGTCGGAAAGAAATCTATGTTCGTTTGGAAAGGGAGGATTTATGTATAAGGACAATTATGGAAGCAAACAATTTAAACTTAACGATGAGATGGGTATCGACAGATTACCTGTAATACTCGGTATGTCATTTATTGTCATTACATTGATTGGACTAGTTCTTACCTTGATTGGCTTTAGAGCTTATGATGGAATCAAGTGGTTTCTTATCCTTTGCGGAATCTGGTTTTTTGGGGGACTTGCTTTTTATGGGATATATGGGTTTATTGGCAGTACTGTGGGATATACTCGCAAAATAGGCTCTGCCCCGCTATCAATAGATGCAAAGGTGGTTAATGTTAGTAGCTTTGTTGTCGGAACCAAAGGGGGGAAAAAATACAAGACTATATTATACTTTTCCGATGGATTTGTTTATATTACATATAAGACTGATCGATGCGCAATCTGGGGAGGGTATAGTATTTCCAAAGACGCGGTACTTAAAAGCGAGATTCTTAACGATGCATTTAAAGCTCATCAAAAAGCTCTTTTGCGAGCATAACTCTTGTGCAGAGAAACGTTTTGCATATACCTGTAGGTATATTGAACTGATAAAAATGTAACGAAAGATATATAGTAGTGGGAAGCTGTTGAAATATAAGTAATCGGTGGTTAAGGCTATTGCATGTTGGATATTAGTTACGAAAACGCTGTGCGCTTGGCTCAAAGCCATATCCTGTGATATTAAGACTCCATTTTTGATGGAGTCTTTTTTGTAATCGGAATCAAACTCTGAAATCGCGGCTTAAAAGTTCCCGGTGCTATACGTTAGGGATGGATTATTATTGCGGAATTTACAAAAAATTAATAGATTGACGTTTTGCTGAAAAAAGTTAACAATTTTGTTAACTAATTAAATAAAAAAGCAACACATTTTTGAAAAAACGCAATATATAGTGTTTTTTGGAATTGGCGATTCAAATATTTTGTTGTTCATCGAATTGACATAAAAAATAGGGTGTTTTATAATTATAGCGTGGAAAAACGGAGAACTCCAAACAAAGAAATGGAGGCGGCAACCTCCATTTTCTTGTTAATTGGCGAAAGGTCTATAACCATCCGCGATATTAATTAAAACACGTAATTATTATAGCAGACCATGACGCTCAGTTCAATTCCAATTTTCCATGAATATAAATACGAAAGGAGGAGTGTCATGGAAAAGAAACAAAATGACTTCGATGAGCAGTATGAATACATTTATGTTCGCTGGATAACCAAGGGCGGAAAACGTATTTATCCCAAGAATGCTCGCGTGTTCAGAATCAAAGTAAAGAGACGTTAGTAACAACGAGGTGAAAATGTTGGATGGTTCATTTCTCACCTCTGTTACAGGAATTGATAAAACTGAATAATGATTAAAGGATTGTCCCCACCTGTTTGGTGGGGATTTTTTTTTTTTAAATAAATCCACATTGCCAAGAAATAGATTATCGCTTTCTTGTTCTTCTTACATGAGTTTATCACTCTTACTTCGGTTACATTTCCAACACAAGGTTTGCAAATTGCTTTCTTCAGTAACACCGCCTTTGGATACAGGAATAATGTGATCTATTTCCAAAAGAAGATTAGGTTCAACGTGAGTAGAATTTCCGCAATTCTTACAAGTAAAGTTGTCTCTTTCTTTAATATGCTGACGTAGTTTGCTTGTCATCAGTAACCTTTGCTCTTTGGCAAAGGCAGAAAGAGTAAGCTTGCTTTGCAGTGTGTTGATAAGTTCTATGATTGTTTCTTCTGTCATGGGAACAGAAAAATACCTTTGTGCGAATCCGCCGCCGGACGTATATGAAAACCTGTATTCGACGGTCAAAACGCTTTCACTAATGTCTGCAAATCCCAATCTGGAGTAGAAGCCGTCTTCATCATTATTTAAGACAAAGGAGGGCACATTTGTAATGTATTGTTGATATTCTTTCTTGTAGTTATTAATGATTTCTTTTGCATCGCGTAAGGTTTCCAACTCCTCTATAAGAAGCTGTAAGTTGGTAATTTGAGCCGGATACTGGTCTTTATTTGGATAAAAGTATTTTATGATGTAGTCAATAGGGTTATTCTCTGCACTTGAGAATACTTGCGAGGAAACTTCTGCATTAAACGGCGTTATGCTTTTTTTATACGGGCGTATGTAGTTGTATTCATCATCAACTACCGTTTCGCTTCTTGTTATTCTTGTGCCGAACAGTTTAGAAATAGACTGAGCTTTTTCACGGATGTAATCATTAAATTCCTTCTGAGAGTCCATAAGTGATTTACAAGTTGCTTTTATTTGCTCGAATTCAGAGGAACTGTAATAATCGAGTATTTGCGTGTTTCGCTGGATTATTTGGTTGACATCTGCCTCAATACTATCGATATAGCCACCAATCATAGTCCATTCTTCACTATTAACGTCTTTAATTTTTTTGATACTGTTAACGGTACGATCGAATAATGAAGCTATGGCTTTATCCAGTTCGTCTTTATCTCCTTTGATAACAAGCTTTTCCCTATTATCGTTTGCACGATCAATTATACTATTAACCTGTTCGTAGTATGAGTGTTGCTTCTGCTCCAACTGTTCCTTATTGTGTGTTTTAATATATTGGTTATATTCGCTTTTTGTCATAAGGATGGAAGGATCTTTAATGTATTTTTCAATTAACCAGCGGTCTACACGCAGTACTTTTTTATTTGAACTCCTTCCTGCTGGAGATGTGTATGATACAACGATGTTGAAAGAAGAGCAGTTATTGATGCTTTTCTTTATATCTGATTCTACTGTATGATACATAGGTCGGTTTATATAATCATTGTTCGAAAGAAAGCGTGTTAATGCTTCTGCGTATTTTTTCTTTGAATCCAGAACGTATAGAGCTCTTGGCAATACATTCCGGTTATCTTTAAAGTACTGTTCTACCTGATAATTATTTACTCCTTTTGAACTTTTAAGTTCAACATAGGCGTCTGCCTCATAATACAGCCATCTGTTTAGACCCAGAAATTGTTGTATTTCAGCTGTTAAAGTTCTGTATTGCATCTTGCGAACCGCTTTATAAATAGCTGAGCCTATTGCAAACGCAATCATCGCAATAGCGAATAAAAGAAGAACAGTAATATAGTCTTTGAACATGGCTTATCCTTTCTTTATGTAAGATTACCTTTCTGTTAAAGCATATCATATTTATTTGTGAATGTCTTTTGTAGGATAGAGAAAAATGATTTACAACAGAGATTGGATTGGCTTTGAACCAAAAATGTACACACAGAATACATACAAAACACATACATTATACATAAAAACAGAATATTCACAAAAATAGTAAAATACATATTGACACAGAAGGCTATAACAAATACAATGTCAATTAGAAAGACAACACTATGTATACCTGTTAGCATAAAACACAATATACTTAAGGAGGCAAATTCATGGAATGGCAAGTAGTAAAAGTAAAAAATGGTAGTGGGAAGAATGTCCCTTTTGTTAGCATAGGAAGAGGCCAGTTAGATTTCAATGCTGTGGCATGTGGTTTAGTTGGAGACGATGGCTCTTCATATAAGTACGCACAGTTTCTTAAGGGAAAAGAAAAGGGCAAAACTGTGATTGGAGTAAAGTTTCTTACTGAATACGAAGAAAATGCTATTACAATTACAAGAAAGATCCAGAAGGATAAGGTAATTTCCGGCATGACAGTTCGTAATAAAGGACTAATAGAAGAACTGTTTGGCAAAGATGGTGCTAACGACAGTATGATTCGTCACGGCGTTGAGTTGGCCGGTGAAAACATACTGAAAATTATCGACTAAAAAGACGCGGATTCAAATGGATGCGTGCATCCCGATAAGCAATATAAAGGAAATGAGTATTGAGTCAACAAAAACATACAGATAAGGGTCTCTTATGAGAAAACGATTGTTTGAAATAATTGAAGTCGCAGAAGATAACGACAGATTAAGTAAGATATATGACTTTTCGATGATGGTCGTCATTGTTATAAGTTTAATTCCGATTGCATTAAAAAGTACGGAAGGTATTATCGGAATTCTTGATCTGATTGTAGCTGCAATCTTTGTTTTTGATTATTTGATGCGATTGCTCACAGCAGATTACAAGTTAAAGCGCGGTAGAAAATCATTCATAATTTACCCGATTACACCTATGGCGATTATTGATGTTCTTGCTATTCTCCCTTCCATATTGCCTATTTATGGAGCGTTTCGTATCCTTAAGATTTTTCGACTTCTTCGCACTTTACGAGTGTTGAGAGTATTCAAAATAATAAGATATTCAAAAAGTATTTCCATTATTTTGGCGGTTCTTAAAAGACAGAAAGAATCGCTCTTAGTCGTATGTGGTCTTGCCGGTGGTTATATATTGGTATCTGCATTGGTTATTATAAGCGTTGAACCGGAAACGTTTCCGACATTCTTTGACGCGGTTTATTGGGCAACGGTATCGTTGACAACTGTTGGATATGGAGATATCTATCCGGTTTCGGAAGCAGGGCGATTTATAACAATGCTTTCTTCAGTTTTTGGAATTGCTATTGTTGCGCTTCCTGCCGGTATTATTGCTGCTGGGTATATGAGTGAAATAGAGAAGAGCAAGGATGAAAACGTGAACTCAACTAATTCTAAAGAAAAAAGCGATTAATGAAAAAGAATTGCAACAAAAGTATGAGTGAATTAAGAATCGTGATGGACAGATAATTTTCTGGGGGAAGGCATGTTAACGGCAAATGATAAGTATAATAACATTATATACGCAGATGTTCCTTATAGGCACAAAGATTGTATTTGCCCATGGTGTGGCGAGGCAGTAACCCACAAAAAAGGCAAAATATATGCGCCACATTTTTCTCACAAAAGCAAATCAGAATGTCCATATGGGAAAGATAATAAAAGCCCATGGCATATTCGTATGCAGAAACTCTTTCCGAATGAGGCACTCGAGGTAAGGTTTAAGGATAGCGTCACCGGAGAGCTGAAACATATAGCTGATGTTTTTGTAAAGGAAAGCAACACAGTAATAGAGTTTCAGCATAGTCCTATTTCTGAGGAGGAGTTCACTAGTCGTACTCGGTTTCATATTTCTGAAGGCAGACGAGTTGTCTGGGTATTTAATGAAAGTGAGGGCAAATATGAATTTGGACGCCTACGCGGGGCTAAGTACGAGATAAGCGATTGGATGCACAAAGACTATGATTTGGATTGGCCACGGTCTCCCAGGCAAATGCTCAATGCTCTAAACATTGAGAAGAGAATGGATTTATTTAGTAATCTTAGCATTTGCATATATTTTGGGGATGGCGAAAACACTGTTCATAGAATCATATCACATGATTATGACTACTATAGTGTTACGATTTCGGTTCATTCGATAATTCTCAGCGCTGAAATGGATATCGATGACTTTTTTAAACCTGAGGATCATTGGTTGCAAGATAGTCCATGGAAGGAAAAGATTGACGCTCATAATGAACGGATTAATAGAATGAAAGCTGAAAGGGCAACTGAAGAGGCCGAAAATAGTATTTTGCATAATACCTCGCGTGGGCGTTTTCGTCTTTAAGATGTTGATAATGCTTAGGAAAAGGGTTATGTAGAGGTGGGGGATTATACTTATATGATTAAGAGTTTAATAAAATGGATTGTTTCGGCACTTTTCATCTTATTCTTTCTGGGGTGTATACTTTCTGGTTTTATTTTATCTGCGATTCTGTGGCTGATAGTAGCCTTTGCCATTAGTCCGCTATTTTTAAAACTGATTACTAAGATGGGTAAAACGCTAAGCCTAAAATCGTATATCTTAGGCTTTGCCGGATTGCTGTTCGTAACTCTTATTTGTTTTTCGGTCGAAGTTTCTAAAGAGGGAAGTCAGAGTAAAACGAATTCTTCTGTGTCGCAAAGCAATATTGCGCTTTCAACGGAAGAAAAAGAAGAAACGCCCACTTCTGTTATTGAGAAAGATGTTGCAGTTAGCGTAGATGAGAAAAACGATATCGAAAAAGAAGCACTTGAACTAAAGGTCCATTTTATTGATGTGGGTCAGGGCGACTGCACTTTGATAGAATCAAAGGGCGAATGTATGCTTATTGATGCCGGACCCGATGATGTCGGTACTAAAATTCAGAAGTATCTAATGGATGAAGGCATCACAAAAATCGACTATTTTGTGCTGACCCATCCAGACTCAGATCATATAGGCAGTGCTGATGTAGTTGCTACGAAATTTGATATCGGCAAAATATACATGAGCTCTTTCATTAAGGACAATAAGTATTATCATGATATGCTTGATGCCTTTGCTTATAAGAATCTGAAATGGGCAATTCCCAAAGAAGGCGACTCTTTTGAACTGGGAGATGCCCATGTATCGATTATTCACTCAAAGGAATATGAAGATCCAAACAACTCCTCGTTGTGTATTAAAGTAACTTGCGGGGAAACAAGCTTCCTTTTTGCCGGAGATGCTGAAGCAGCAGCTGAAGAGGATATGGTAAATCAAAACGCTGATTTGTCAGCCACAGTTTACCATGTTTCGCATCACGGAAGTTATACATCATCGACTCAAACATTTCTTGACCATGTTAAGCCTGAATATGCAGTTATAAGTTGTGCTAAAGACAATGATTACGGTCACCCGCACCAGGAAACTCTTGACAAACTTAAAACTCAAAATATTGCTTTGTTCAGGATTGACCAGCAGGGAGGGATAATTGCCTATTCCGATGGAAAAGAAATCGAGTGGAGTGTAGCTGCCGCTAAGGATTATAAAGGCGGAGACTCGGAACTTGAGAAACAGATTAAGGAACAGCAACTGGCTTCAATAACAAATGGGACTCAAGACAATGCCGATGTGACAAGAACACTCCCGGGTGACAAGTCAGAAAGCAGCAATTCTTCTACTGATAAGACTACTGAAAAGGCCAAATCCAGTGATGATAAGAACTCGGGCGGAAATGGTGGATCCAGTAATCTTAAAGATTTTGAAAATGATCCGGTTTCTTCGGATGCGGTATATATTGGCAATAAGAATAATATGAAACTCCATCGGGCGGATTGTTCCGGAAATCTTCCGAAGGAAAAGAATCGAGTTTATTTCAAGTCATTGGAAGAAGCGGCGGCAGCGGGATATACTAAAGATAAGCAGTGCAAAAACTGTTATCCGTTCGGGAAATAGATATCTTGATCCGGTAGCTCCGAATAAGTTATATAGTTCAAAGGGGTCCTGCTTAAAGCAGTTTGAAAGGCTCAAGAGTTCTCCTGATGTTACAGGGACTTCCGACGATGGATACCACGCAGAACTTTTAAATGAGGAAGTAAGATCTGCATTTAAAATATGTGTAGTCTCCTTGGCAATTGTCAGGGGGACTATTTATATAAATAACATTTTTTGTAAGTGAGGGGTATAATGCCTAAATTCAAGATTTCAACACAATACGAAGTCATTCAGAGCCAACTACGAAGATACAGAGTAGATGAAAGCATAAAAGTTATTAACCGAGAATCTGTGGCACTATTTGAAAATCATAGCAATAGTGAGTTGGGAATCGCCAAGATGATTGATATTCCTATTTTTGTTAGGGGAAATAGAATTCCTCAACATATGCAGCACTATATAACGCCTTGGAACTTGGTTGATTTAGCATACTTTCTGATTAAGGAATCTAAGGATTACAGATCGTCTTCGATGGACCAGAACGAAGTATATATCATGCATGAATTGATTTTTGAGTATGTTAATCGGGAGGAAATCATTCCACGAAAGATTAAGGAGGAAGATGAAACAGATTTTATATTGCGAGTATATGGCCTTTTAGGAGAACAAATTAAACATCAGAGAACGGAGTGTTTATTCGATAATTTGTTTCGAGATATTTATATTTTGTTTGATGTCGATAAGTCCGGTAAATTCAATTATAGCGAAATATTGGAAACTGAGATCGGAGTATCCTCATGGAAAAGTATTGTTGCAGATTTGGTCCGGGCATGGCTCGGTTTTACTAAAGTTGACACTCTGGAGGATGTCATAAGAACTATTCCCTGGAACAACGAAAATGATATAGTCAGATTTAAAAGAGTAATAAGCCATTATACAGCGGACTATAAAGAAATAAGAAATCACAAATTAGGTCGACAAATCCTTTATTCTAAACCATTTGTAAGATCGCAAAAAGGTGACATTATTTCTGTAAGTACATTCTTAAACCTCTTTGTTTGTGAGCATAGTATATTTTGGATAATAAGGGATCATTTTAAAGATGGTCAATTATTTACAAACCATTATGGTAAACTATTTGAAACCTATTTGGATGAAATGCTGAAATCATGTTTACAAGCAGATGAGTATATGCAACTCTTGCCAGAAAATAAGAAGAAACGAACAGATTGGAAAATATGCATAGGTGATTTCAAAATCTTGGTGGAACAAAAAACCACTCTATTGCGTTTGAATGCAAAACAGCAAACTCCTAATTTGGATGATTTAAAACATTTTATCCATCATGCAGTTCTTGAAGCGCTTGAACAACTCGACAGTACTGAAAAAGAGTTCAATGACGGAAAATATATTAAAGTAATTCTATTATATGATGATTATTTACAACCTGAAATTTTAGATCATATTATGAATATGCCGGAATGTAACATTTCCAATGATAATTACTATTGGATAATGACAATCCGAGAAATGGAATTACTATTACATACAGCAAAAACAGACAGAAATCTTTTAGAGGAGATTATTAAAGAAAAAATTGACAGAGAAACCACTAGAAGAAACGAATCTCGGACAATGGATGATATAATGAGGAAAAAAGGAATTATTAAAAATGAATATATTGCTCAGATGAAGGGCGTAAGAGAGATAATGGCGCTATATTCATGAATAGAATTGGCAAAAATAAAGAAGTAGAAAAGTATAGTTAAGTGTTCGACATAATTAATACGGTATAGGTTACATGCCCGTGTACAAAACGTTCCCCCAAATGTGAGTTTTATAATCTGCTTGAAAAATCAATATAGTAATTATCAGATGTTTCTTCTTTGCTGATTTTAGGCACTTTAAGGGTACTGTGGTCGTTTATAGTTATACATATTCCGTTGGAGCCAATATTTTAGGGATGTGAGAGGCCGCAATTTTATAAATCCTTTACACTTTTTTCATTCCATTCTCCCCGCAACTCGTTTATCATGAAAAAGGAATTTCATGTGTATAAAGGAGGAATTACACTATGACGGAAAAAGAAGCGATTCTTGCGAGACACTCGGTGAGAAATTACCTTGATAAGGCAATTGAGGCGGACAAGGTGCGCCTGATTGAAGAGAAAATCGGGGAACTGAACGCTGAGGGAGACCTGCATTTTCAGTTCAAAGCTGATGCGGGGAACACCTTCAACCGGCTCCTTAACAGAGCGATGGGACTTGCTTCTGCGCCCAGTGTTATTGCTTGTGTGGGTAAGGACACTGAAGACCTTGATGAAAGAGTCGGGTATTATGGCGAGAAACTCGTGCTTTATCTGCAACAGCTGGGACTGAATACCTGCTGGGTAGGAACTTTCAATCGAAAGAACATAGGTGCCGATGTGGCGCCGGACGAGAGACTCGTTATCTCTATTGCGGTTGGATATGGTGAGAATCAGGGCAAAGAAAGAAAGTCCAAAACTCCCGATCAAGTGACCGCAGGACGTAATGACCGCCCCGAATGGTTTAATGAGGGCGTTAAGATGGCGCTTCTTGCACCCACGGCCGTTAACCAGCAGAAGTTTACGATTTGCCTTAATGATGATGAATCTGTGAGCATCACGGATAACGGCGGAGTTTTAAGTCGCGTTGATCTGGGAATTGTAAAATATCACTTTGAAATAGGCGCAGAGCGTAAACTGTAGTTTATTTCTCATGCTCCATGCGCCAGTTAATGCACCTTTTTAAATAGTCGACGTATTCCTTGCTCTTGCACATGCACTTACCTTCGGTGTCCGACAGTTTGGCCACATCCATGCCGTTGCAGAAGGTGGTCTTCATGACGATGTTAAGCGCCTCTTCATCGGTGTCGTTGGCGATATAGGTGCCGATTCCGAAGGCAACCTTTGCTTTACCTTTGAAATAGCGATATAGCTTGTCGGCGCGCTCAAAATCGAGGCTGTCGCTGAAAAGAAGAGTTTTGGTCAGCGGGTCGATGCCAAGTTCTTTGTAATGCGCAATCATTTTCTCACCCCACTCGAACGGGTCGCCCGAATCATGGCGAACGCCCGAAAAGAGAGTGGCGTAGGTGAGTTTAAAGTCACGCAAAAAGCAATCGGTAGTGATCGCGTCGGTAAGCGCGGTACCGTTTAAGATACCGTATTCCTTGACCCAGGCGTCGAGTGCGTACCAGTTTGAATAGGCGGGGTTATGCTTGTGATTTCCCTGTCCGACGCACATGATCCACTCATGAGCCATGGTACCCACGGGCAATACACCGTATTTCTTTGCAAGATAAACGTTTGAGGTTCCCACAAATTTGGATTCTTTGTACTGTTTGGAAGCGTCGGAGAGTTTCTTTACCGCCAGTTCCTGAGCTTCGCCGGAAAGACGTCTCCTTAAGCCGAATTCACTGAAGGGTCCGAGCGTATAGGTGCCGTTGATAAGGGCCTCGATCTTGGCATCAAGGCGCTTTTTAAAGCTCTCAAAGAGGGTATCGTAATCATAGCGCATGCGAAAATATACTTCGTTAACTATGGCAAGGGTGGGGATCTCGTACATGGAAGTGTTGAGCCAGGTGCCACGGGTCTCGATGGTAAGGCCGCATTCTCCGCTGTGATTTATTTCAAAGTCCTCAAATCTCGGAGACCAGATCCGCAGAAAATCAACGTAGGAGCCCTTTATCCATGTAATGTTGTTTAGATATTCAAGCTCGTCGTCCTTAAATCTTAACTCGCAGTAGAGCTTTATCTGACGGCGAATTTCCTCTACCATGTCGGGCGTAAAGAAAACGTCCTTGTTTCTGCATTCGAAGGTCCAGGTAGTCTTGTAATCACTGAATTGGTGGTAGATTGCCTGCCCCATGCTGAATTTATATGCGTCCACCTCAAGGAGGCTGTTGATGATTCTGTCCATTTTCTTTGTGAGGAACCCTTTCTGTGTATTATTTTAGAAAATACTATCACAGATAGGCCACGTTTCTCAAGAAAAAAGAAGATTCTCGCCGATTCTTATGGATTTAGGAAAACCGTTGTGATAGAATAAAGGCGCTGTATCGCGGGATAAACCGCGCAAGCAAGGAGAGTAAAATGTTAAAGCAGGTATCCATTTACGCTGAAAATGTCAAGGGCAAGATGCTGGAGATCACAAGCATCCTGGCCAAGGAAGATATAAACATTCTGGGATCGGTCACCAACGACTCCGCAGAGTACGGTATCGTCCGAATGGTGGTCAGCGATCCGGAAAAAGCATGCAAGGTGCTTTCCGGCCATCACATCATCTGCAAACTTACGGATGTGCTTGCGGTTGAAGTTAAGGATGAGGTCGGTAACTTAAACAGGCTTCTTCAGGCGCTTAACGACGCAAACATCAACGTTGATTATCTTTACCTTTCCTACAATCGTGAAAGCGGCTGCCCTATTATGGTGCTTCACACATCCGATGCCGGAGAGGTTGAAAACAGCTTAAGGAGCAAGGGATTCTCCCTTTGCTAGAGGGCATATGAACAATATCATTATTTTTACCGATTGCGGCGATACTATAATTGACGAGACCACCCAGACCTACGCTGAAGACGGAACGGTGCTGGATGCGGATTTCCTTCCGGGTGCCAAAGATACCCTTAAATACTTCAAGGACGCGGGCTATCGCATCGCCATGGTGGCGGACGGGACATATCAATCCTTTGCCAATATGTACGAGAAGAACGGAATGCGGTACTGCTTTGAGGAATGGATCATTTCCGAGGTGGTGGGAGCGGAAAAGCCCGCCCGCATTATGTTTGATACGGCCATGGAAAAAATGGGTCTTACGGATGCAGACAAGCCAAGGATCGTCATGATTGGTAACAATCTGAAGCGTGACATCGCAGGTGCCAACCGGTTCGGGATCACATCCATATGGATCGACTGGTCAAAGCGTTATTTCAACGAGATAGAAGAGCCTGACTGGCAGCCCGATTACACGGTTCATGAGCCCAAAGAACTGATTCCTTTGATAGCTGAACTGGAGGAAAATTTTAAGTCATAAAAACCTTTATTTACGGTTGACAAAGAAGGTTTCTCTGTGATATTATATCCATCGTGCTGAAGAAAGACAGCACGGAATGCTGATGTGGCTCAGTCGGTAGAGCGTCGCCTTGGTAAGGCGGAGGTCACGGGTCCGATTCCCGTCATCAGCTTGCTAAAAGCCCGTATTTTACGGGCTTTTTTGTTGCTTGGAGTTGAAGACAGTTGAAGACAGTTTTGAAAAAGTTTTGTCTCAAAATAGACTTACAAAAGAAAATTGATTGGTTTTTAGAAACAATTTAAGTTAGTTATAAAGCCTTGGATATCATTTCATAGGTCTCTTTTTCAGTAAGCGGATTATAGATGTAGTTATATGTAGTACTTAAATTTGAATGCCCAAGGATTTCTCGTATAGTATCAATCGGAACTCCGTTAGCATTCAAAAGTGATGCAACAGTTTTGCGAATCTTATGACTGGATTTAACCGGTAAACCGTTTCTGATCGCATACCACTTCAAAACATAGTTAATCCTTCGCGCTTTAATTCTTTCCCCGTCATGGGTAAACATATACTCACTTCCATTATCAGGTATCCGCAAAAGAATGTTAATTGCTTTAGGCACCAAGGGAATAATCCTATCGGTATTGGTCTTGGTATGATCAGCAACCGTAACTTCGTTGGTGTCCTGATTTCTTACTTCCTCGCGCTTTATATGAAGGTGAGAGAAATCAATACGATCTTCCCATTTTAGTGCGACCAGTTCGCCGACCCTGAGCCCAAGATAGAAGTTAAGTTTAACAGCAAGAAAAGTAACATCCTTAGTCTGCTCATACTGTTCTTCCAAATATCTAAACAGAGCTTTGAGCTCATCGGTGTTATAAGTCTCTGTCTTTCCTGTTTTCTTACAGATCTGTCGGAACTTTTTACTGATTATCATAGTATCCAGTGGATTGTTATCCAAGTATCCGTTACGAATCGCATAAGAAAACATTCCGTTAAGGATAGTCTTTATATTCGTCCATTCCTTGGAAGACAAGTGAAACTTTTCAATAATCTTATTAACTTCTTTTTCCAATGAAGTTACAGTAATCTGTCGTATTCTCATCGGATCAAGCGATGATGTCTCCAAGTACTTTTGAAAACGTTGCTTATGCCTCAACACCGTGTTGGGGCTATTACTCATATATGTCTTATAATCTATCCATTCTTCAAAGAGATTATGAAATGTGATATTGTCAAGGTTCTGTTGTGCACAATAAACGTTGAGAAGCTTCCTGTATAGTTCGTCCTCCGTTTTGCCCTTGATATTAATGCGTTTACCGGTAATGGGGTCTTTATAATATGTGCCCCATCTTCCCGTAGGTGTATTGGGAGGAGTTACCGCGTAAGGATGAGACTTCTTTATTTCGGATAATTTACTTGCGATAAGCTCGTCATGCACGCTGTCCAACTTGATTATGCCACGGTTTAAGGCTTCGGACAACAGGTTTCTTTCATTAATCGACAGTTCCTTTTTCTGTTCACTGTATCCAGTATAATTTCCTGTATGTAGGTCTTTCATAGAGTATATCTCCTTTCGAAAAAGCGAAAAAAAAAATTGATATACTCTTCCTAAAAAGACTGTTATCCGATTTCACTGTCTGCCAAGCGAATCCACTGTATATAGGTACGGTGCACTGTATACGTAAAAGGATATAAAAAGAGCCTGCGTTTACGCAGGCGTAGTATGCAAGGCAGAGACTCGGAAGATATGGATGCCCGAAACAGGAGGCGATAGCGGAACGTAGTGGAGCGAAGCCCCTGTGAAGGGCGACTATCTTCCGTGGGGCTGGGGTTAGTATTACCCCAGCCCCTGTATCTTTGTATCATCCTATTTCCAAAAGCCATTCACCACTATACTTTCAGATAAGAATTCTCTCTGCTACAGATGTCCAAAAAAGGCGTATCTGTAGTTTTTCTGTATCTCTATTTCCACCCCCAAAAAATTTTTTAAAAAAAAAAACAAAAAAAGTACTTGACACGCCAAAAAATCACACAGTGAAAAACACAGAATATACAGTGAAAAATTTTTAATATACAGTGTCACTTTTTCGCCCGACATACCGAAAAAACCAGTTTGGTAGAATGGTTTTATAGAGAAGGCCTCTCAAAAAAAGTAATATAAAACAACAACTCAAAACCATAGATAGCTATCGCCATTATAAAAAGGAAATGGCAACCGGTTGCCTGCGGATCAAATTATGAAGCAGGTAAAAAGTAATAAATCGAGATTTGACATCAATCGTCCTTGCGGTCGAATTGATAAGGACAACTATGCCTACTACGAATGTGTCTCTTGTGAAAACGGTAAAGGATTTTACAGAAGAACTACATTATTGACAGTAGGAGAAAACGGAGTGACAAATGAACACTTGGCTGAACTCCAAAAGTTCGATAACGCAGAGGTACAGGACATAGAAGACGATGCACGTAATTGGGAAACTATATGTGAAACCTTTCATGAAAGCACAGCCAGCCTCGAAGATGACTTATTTATGGACGAAGAGCCCGTAAGTGATATGGTCAGTACTTTCATGAAAAATGTGTTACCGAAACTTTCAGAGGATCAAAAGAACCTTATTTATGATCTTTATGGAGCCAACAAAGACCTAAAAGAACTAGCTGCAGAAAGTGGCACAACGTATCAAGCTATTCAGAACAGGCGCAAAAAACTTCATACGAGAATTGAAAAGCTGATGGCTGAATATGGATACTCCAAAAGTGAAGAGACACACAAATGATGTTTATGCGTGTTTCAACGGGGGGTTGTACTTTTTCCATAACTTATGAAGGAAGAAATAAGAATGGATATTTCTTCCGCCCCCTCTGAAACCAAACATTTCAGAAACCCACATTTTATCAGTGTTTTGAGAGGGGGTTGTACTTTTTCCATAACTTATGAAGGAAGAAATGCTAATGGACATTTTTCCGCCCCCTCTGAAACCAAACATTTCAGAAACCCCAATTTTATCAGTGTTTTGAGAGGGGGTTGTACAAATTCCATAACTTATGAAGGAAGAAAAAAATGGATCTTTCTTCCGCCCCCTCTAGAACCATACAACTCAGAAACCCACATTTTATCAGTGTTTTGAGAGGGGGTTGTACTTTTTCCATTATAAGTGAGAGGCAAATAAACGGTTGCAACCAAAACCTCAAACACAATAATGCCAGAAAAACTAGACACCCATTTTACAGCGTTTACAAGAAAACAAAAAACTTCAAAGTCTTAAGAAAAGGAGATTAATAATATGGCAATGCCACTTAACAAGTTACATTTAACCAAAGAAAGCGTCACTTCTGAGAAGGAGGGTTTCAACTGCATCGACACTTCATTGCGGAAAGACCCTAATACCGGCGAAGTCTCTGCATCGGTAGAGATAGCAACCCTAGGGCGATCCACAATAAGAGTAAAGTTTCCACCGGAATGCATAAACGACTCGTTAAAGAAGACTCTTGAAGATATTTCGAAAGAACTCAAGAAGCAAGAGCGTGATGGACTTGATCCGGAAGTCAAGATTGACCTTATCGATGTCACATTCCGTGCTTGGGCGATGTCAAATCCCTTCAGTTCAGGAGTCTCAGGTGAAGCCAGAGGAATAAAAGTCCTTGATGATGGCATCATTCTGGATAATTCAAGCAACTTTACAAATGCCAAGAAATGATTATAAAAAAGAGGGCAGGTTTGCCCTGCCCTCTTTAATACGGAGGAAAAAATATGAAAAACATAATCAATGCAATTTTAGACTTCTTACGCAACATTAACGAAAAATACCGCATCATAAACGAACAGGCGCGTAAAAGCCAAAGAGATTTATTAAATTACGACTTTGCACATGAAACGGCTTGCGAACTTGGCGAGTGCTTTAGAGGCGAGCACTTTCCATTATGCGCAGATATTAGGGGTGCCAACTCTTTCAGCATTGAAAAGGTAAAACTTTCCGATGATCATACCAAAACGCAGATTTTGATGGGATTACAGCGTGACAGCCTCGTAAAATGCGGTGCACCCGAAGTATATGAAAAGATCACGGAACTCATGAACCAGTGCATCTTCAATCAGGTCAGATATTTTCTCATCCCGTCCTGTGGTTCTGATTTCCCGTTTATGTTTCCTATGCTTTCACACGGCATAACTATCCGCGGCGTACGAGAAACCGCCAGTGAAGTGCAGATTGCAGTACTCGTTAACTGGGCACCTGATTGTAGGATTTAGTAGGTAAAATTATGAGCAAAACGAAAAAGACTATCACAAAGACCGAAACGACTTCAGTTGATGCAACAGAAGAGAGCAAAAGCGAGGTAACATCGTATAAGCGTGATACCCAAAGCAGATCATGGACTCTATGCTTCAACAACATTGAAGAAACCGGCTACAACTTGGAAAAAATCTGTGAAATTATCACAACAGACATCCCCTCCTTGCGCTATTACTGCGCAAGCGAGGAGATAGGCTTGGAAGAAAAAAAATTGCATGCACATGCGTATATTTACACAGCAAATCCTATACGATTTTCAACTATAAAGGGCAAATTCCCTGATTCTGATGTGCATGTTGAAGAATCACTTGGCAGTCCCGTTCATAACCATGAGTACGTTTTTAAGATTGGCAAATGGGCAGATGATCCTAAAGCTGATACTCGAATCGACGGACGTCAATGCGAATGGGGAAATTTACCTCAAACAAAACAAAGCAAGCTTTCCGACGAAGTTCAACTTATTGAAGCCGTAAAAGCTGGGCTTCCCAATTGTAAAATACTGGAAACAATGCCAGAAATAGCCGTCAAGCATTACCATGAGTTAGATCGAATGAGACTCGATTTCGTCAGAAATAAGTGCGCAAACGAGAGACGAATCGATTTAAAGGTACATTACATCTTTGGCGCTACCGGTACAGGAAAAACCCGTGGAGCACTTGATGAGTATGGTGATGCCTGTACCTATCGTGTGACCGACTATCAGCATCCGTTTGACGGATACGATGCGACACGGCACTCTGTTATCATATTTGATGAATTCCGAAGTTCCTTGAAACTACAGGATATGTTACAGTACCTTGATATTTATCCCATCGATTTACCCTGTAGATATTCTAATAAATTTGCGGCTTACACCACTGTTTTCATCATATCGAATGAACCATTTGAGAAGCAGTATCCGGAATATGTTTCATCAACCGATCCTGATAAACTGCGTACATATGAAGCATGGAAACGCCGTATTAATGGTTTTGTAAGGGAATACATGGAAGATGGCACCATCAACGAATGGGCATCCCTTAAAGAGTATCTTGCACAAAGGACTGTAACACCCTCGGTAATTCCGAGCTTTAATCAGATATGGGATGAAATTAACAAATTAAATCGATAGGAGGTCTAAGTATGGGAGCAAGAAAACTATGATCTTATATCAAAAAAATGAAGGGAAATCAACTCCCTTCATTTTTCGTGTAAAATGTCTATTCACAGGTATGGGAGTGTGGTATGCAGTACACTGGGTTACAAGTTGAATGGTCTGCTGATGCCTTTTGTCCACAATCTGTACAAGTACCGTCCTTGTCACCACTATCTATGTACCCTTCATAGTAACATACGTCTCCTGAACTTCTTCCAAGCTTACCACATCTTTCACATTGACCTGCTTCGTAACCACATAATGAAGGGTTTGGTTCGTGATGACTATTACATAAACTACACCACAATCCACCATGTATTACCTTTTCATCATCTTTGTCTATGACGTCTGAACATAAGAATGTCTGTTTCGGCTTTTTCCATTTGTATGTACCTGCTACCAATGCGTTTCCATGAATGTCATTAAAAAGGTCTACCTTTTTAATTAACTCTGACTGATGTATTACAAAGTTTCCATTATAGACTTGAGCTTCTTCAGGAGGGATTTCATCTGTTGCTTTGACAAGCATTATTCCCTTACTACTGTGTGGATTTAAGATATCCTGTGTTCCTGATATATTACCTTTGTACTTGGCATTGTTAGTAAAACTTAAATTTGCTACTGTATTTCTTAACTGAACTGCTTCACAGATTGCATACCAGCCTGCATCCCAAGTATAAGGATTATGATATTTATTGCTTGCAGTTGTTGCAAATGGTCCTGCTACTGCTCCTTTTGCTGTCTTTACGTTACCGCTTAAGTTTAATTTGCCGTCTGTAAATCCTACCTCACAACGTACTCCATAAGTATCTTCTGCAAAACCCTGTATTCTACCAAGATGTTCGATAAAATTTTTTGCTACATTTGCATTTGCATATGAACTATATCCAAACGAGCTCATGCCCTTGTTGTTTCTGTGCATGCCGTTTATTTCATCTACATAGTAACTCTGAATATTTCTGGGTGTTCCAATTATCCATTCATAGCCATATGTGTAATATCTTAAGACCGGATACGAACCATCTGATGATACTGATGAACTACCACCTGTCATCTTACCATCTTTTTCCATCTGTTCTGCGATTTCATCTTCACTTACTTTAACGTCTGACTTATCTTCTTTAGTCCAGTTCGCTTTAGATACAATATAGTCTATTATATCTATAACCTCTGTTGAGTAAACCATGCTACTTTTTCTAAGTGCCATATCTACTGCAACCATTTTCTGGTCGATTGTTAAACCATCCCAATATTTTAAAACTCCACTACTTATGACTTTTAATGCTGCTCTTAAATCTTCTTTTGTCCATACTCCAGATTTGGGTGGAGTGCTACTTCCACCCTTTACGTTAGGGTCAAGGTTACCTACTGTATATCCCATTCTGACTGAAACTACTGCTTCAAGTGCTAACTGAACTTCACCATTCTGATATGCTTTAGCCGCATCTGCTCCCCATAAGTTCTGAATTATGTATGCTGCACGTGACATTGTTCCGTTCATGCCTTTGAAATATGCAATCAGTTCTGCATCTCTAGGTTTGCATGTGTCCTCAACTTTGAAAAGAGGTAACCATTCTGCTGAACCTGCTAAAGTCGGTGTGTCAATGCCTTCAACTCTTGGCATTGTTGTTCTTTTATTCAAGTCACTCTTAATTCTGCTTCCAAGATTTCCATGCGTAAACACATACGATTTTGTCCAACTGGTTGCATAACCATCCATGTCAACAAGATAAACGATTGCGCCTGAATCTACATCTGTGAAGCCACCTGAGTAAATTGCTGTGGTTACACTATTTCCCCAGACGTTAGGGTCGTCTGCATATACTGTTTCGCTGAAACACATTGCACTCAGTGTAATTACTAATCCTGCAAGTATTATTTTTGTAATGCTCTTAATTCTCTTCATTCTGTCTACCTCTTTGTGATTTTGCCCCTTTATAAAGGTTTTGGCGTGTCCGAATTAAATCAGACACGCCATTTTGTGGTGCTCTATATGTTACTTTCTAAAAATGTATACGCTTCATTCCAATACTCTTTTTGCTTTTCAATAAAGTATTTTGTGAGTAACGAATAATCTCCGTCATGTGCTTTCTGTAATGCGTTTATATAAATTGCTCTGTCATCATTTCTAATGATAATCGGACAAATTCCTGCATCTAAGCATTGTTTCATGATTATCATTCTTCCGGTTCTGCCATTACCATCTTGAAATGGATGTATATGCTCAAATCTCTCATGAAATACTGTAATGTCTTCAACTGTCTTAATTTTACTTGATGCAATCAGCTTTCTTAATTCAGTCGATACCTCACTTGGACTAACTGTCTTGTGATTACCTGCGATGTTAGCCCTATTTTTATATTCGCCTACAGGATAACCATTTGCAAAGTCTTCAAATACCCCACTTTTCAAGTGAAAATGCATCTGCTTTATAATATCTTCCGAAAGCTGTTCTCCGACCTTACTAAGCATATAATTAAACATTTTGAAGTGCCCTGTCATTTCCTCAACGTCTTTTGCTCTATATACTTCACCTTGTTCACCTACTATTGTGCCGGTATCAAATAGTGATGCGGTCTGCTCACTTGTCAATGTGCTTCCCTCTATCTTATTAGAGTTATATGCCATTATCTTCTGTGTCAGTGCGTATATTCCACATCTGTCTTGCTTATCATGCTCTATTCTGAACCTCTCAATTAACTTGTTCACAAATTCTTTTTCTGTACTCATATCCCGTTCATACTTGTTGAGGGTTCCTATTTCTTTCTGTACATATGCAGTTACCTTAGCTTGTACTAATTTGTCTCTGTCTGACACTTTTATGTTCCTTTCTTTTAATCTTTATATCAGCCGTTACCGTCAATATTACCAATCAGGGTTAGGGTTAACATCTAATTCAGGCATTGGTGGGTCAGCATGTTCAATAACCCAATTCCTATAGTCTTCTTCGGTGGGAATTTTGTCTATATTTTCTCGCATCCAGTCATAATCCTCTTTAGATGTACAAACAGATATCTTGCCCTCAAGCTTTGTTACCCAATATCCATTTCCGTAATATCCATCACCGTTGTATGCTCCCAAATCCGGATGTGATTCACCAAATCCATCTACAAGTACACCTTCTTTATAAGGAACTGTTCTGTCTTCATATCCTTTCGGTACTTCACTTGATGCCTGCTGTTTTGCTTCTTCCTGTGCTTTTGCCTGTGCTTCTGCTTCTTTCCTTAAACGCTCAGCTTCTTCTTCAGCTGCTTTCTTTCTCTGTACCATTGCATCTGTTTCTTGGTCTACAAAGTTACTTATGCTACTTACTACTTCTTTTGTTTCTGTAGGTATCTCTGTAATTGTTTCTCCCTCTGCTGAAGGGATGTAACCCATCTGCTCAACTTCTTCTGTAAAGATGTACATTACATCTTTAAGTTCTGTCTGCTCGTTATACTTTTCTGCTATACCATAAACAGAAACCTCTTCACCATATAACCGTACTCCTAATTCCTCTTCTGCATGAGGGTTCTCAAAATACTTTGCTTCTTCTACATTTACATAGACGTTCTCGGGATTCTCAAAGTATGTTACCGCCCAAATGCCATTTCTGATTGACTCAATTGCTTCGTCACCTGTGCTTCCTGCCTGCCTTAAGGTCACATATTCATCCGTAAAACGCTCACGCGTCATGTCAGGCTCAAATATAAAGTCTTTCGTGTGTGTATCGTAATAGGTACGGGCTTCGGATTTGTATTCCTCGATCAAAGCTTCTTTTTCAAGACGATCCTGCTCAGCTTTAAGAGCCGCCTGCTCAGCTTCTTTAGCTGCCTGTTCAGCCTCATAAGCTTCCTGCTTTTGAGCAACCCTGATCTGGTTATATCTAATACATCCGAATACTCCGGCACCTATTGCCACAAGAGCAATGATTGTAATGATGATTTTTTTCTTCATGAGAAGCCTCCGTTGCTATATCGTTTAATATAGATTATATCATAGTAATATAATCTGCAAAATAAAAAATACCGGCTCTGAAAATGAGCATTAATATAACGCATCCATCCATAACAAGTATTCACCCATAAAATACCACAAAGCCCGACGTTATGCAATGCAGATTGCAATGCATACAGTCCATGTAAATTGCAATACCATAACATATGGGAGGCAATGAACATGGCATTTCGAATTAAATCAGACAAAAAAGAAACCGAAAACAAAACAATCCGTTTTCCTTTACAACTTGTTCAGGAGATAGAAAAGGCAATAGAAGAGAAGGATACCACGTTCAGCGGGTTTGTTATTCAGGCTTGTAAGTATGCTTTACAGAATTTAAAGCCGGATAAAAAGTGAGCCGCCACGCTCCTTATTTAAAGGGATATGGCGGCTTGCTTTTATCAATACATACGAGACATTATGATAAACAAATAGTTCTTTAAGGAGCATACTATACAGAGCAGAATTACCATAAGCAGTATACAGGCAAAGAAGAACACTCCGGATATTATTAAAAAGATTCGGTCAGCTCTGTCAACTTCCTCCAGCAATCTTTCTTCTTGAATACTATTGTCAGTCATTTCATTGAATTTCTGCATGTCTTTTTTTCCTCCGTGTTTTAGCACTTTTGAGGTCTATTTTGAAGACAAGTTGAAGACAGCGTGCTTTCCTCCTTCGAAAAGTATTGATTTTACTGGCTTTTTCAGAGTTTACTCGAGTCCGATTCCCGTCATCAGCTGCATAAAAACGGTCTTCATGCTTGCATGAAAGGCCGTTTTTTTATGCAGCTGATGACGGGCGCATGAGAAATCATGCGCAGTCACATTGTGACTGCACACGGGGTAGATTTGCGCGTTGGCAATGAGCCATGCAAAGACGAGAAATAAGAAACGGCCGCAAGTTTACTTGTAGGGCCGTTTTTGATTTCGAGGATTTATAGGGCGAAGCCCGCGACGAAGCAGGTCGCCGGACCTGCGAGCCGCGCATGGCTCAAATAGCTCTTGCGAGCCGCGCATGGCTCACTCACAATCAAATATCGTCTTCCCCTCTAACATTTCCCCATACCGTTCCTTCCACTCGCTGTGCACGGCGGATTTATCGAAATTAAGCAGCCCCTCATCGGTCATTTCAAGTTCTATCATTATATGAAATCTGTTTGCTCTGTCGGAGCAGGAGGTGTGTATTGAGACACCCGACACTCCGTCTATGGCCTTCGCAGCCTCAAAATGTTTTGTTATCCCGGGAACCAGTTCCTTCCAGGCAATATTTTCCTTAAATTTCGCTATTATATAGTGCTTCATGATTATCTTTGCTTTTCCCCTTTCTTAATATTAAAATCATGCTCTTCCAATTATATCATAATCTCTCTATTGACGTTCCAAACTTCCGGCATTCCTGATTTTCTATCTGAATACAAATAATTTTTGCCTTCCGTCAAATCCCGTCGGAAGGCTTTCTTGCGCCATTTTTTCTTTTTTTTATACTCGCCGCAAAAATTTTTTTAAAAAAATTTCAATTTTTTAAAACCTAAGGCTCCCCTCACTTGTAAACCCATCAGAAGGGCAGAAGAGAAGCCCACACACACTAACAAAAATTCATTTAAAGAGGAGAAAAAACCATGAGATTAACAGGATTATTCGGAGCAATTGCTTTATCAATCGCACTTACCACTTCACAGGAAACCATCGCAACCATTAATAACGCACCTGTAAATGTCGGCGTTCAGTTCTCCAGAGAATCAACCTGGAAGGATCTTGGCAACGTGGAAATCGAAGAGTTCGAAGCAAAGACCGGTTACATCAAAGCTAACCTTAACTTAAGAAGCATTCCCGACGCATCGGGCGAATTACTCCGTGTCATCCCCAAAGGAACGGAAGTTAAAGTTGTCGGCTTCGTAAAGAAGAACCCCTTCAACAAGAACACCTATTACATTTCCGAAGACGGCGGATACATCCACTCCGGTTACTTTACTTTTGACAAAGCAGAACTTACCAAGAGCGAACCCGCAGCCGCAGCACAGCCTTCTGACCCCGGCGTTCAGCTTCCCGTAAACAACATTTTACAGAACCCCGAACTTCCCAACGGTTGTGAGATCACCAGCCTTTCAATCGTTCTTAACTACAAGGGCTACGCAGTAGACAAGTGCGACATGTCCGACAATTACCTTCCCAAGTGGCCCGACCTCAGCGGAGACCCTGAGTACTACTACTTAAGAGAGCCCAGATCCAACGGTTTCTACTGCTTCGCTACCTGCCTTTGCACCACTATCGACAACTACAACGCAGCAAACGGCACCGCAATTCAGTACAAGAATCTTACCGGTCTTACCGCATCCGATTTATACGCAGAAATCGACGCAGGAAACCCTGTAGTCGTATGGGGAACCTTAAAGTGGAGAACTCCCAACAAGTACAAGAGCGGCCTTTACAGCAACCTTCACTGCATGGTTCTTGCAGGCTACACCGACACCACCGTTACCATCATTGACCCCATTTACGGTAACAAGTTAAAGACCATCAAGCGCACCACTTTTGAAACCGTTTGGACCCAGATGGGAAGCCGTGCAATGACCGTAACTCAGTAGTTTCCGCCAACCTGTAACCCGCATTACTCCCTTGATAAATATATCAAATTATGTTAACCTATATTACGCGGGAAGCCCCGTAATATAAAGAAAATAATCGGAATTGGGTTATGAATATTTTTGATATCGTAGGGCCTGTAATGGTGGGCCCCTCAAGTTCCCACACTGCGGGAGCGGTTAAAATCGGAAGAGTGGCAAGAAAGCTTCTTGGTGAAGAGGTTTCAGAGGCTGAGATACTTTTCTACGGGTCCTTTCTTGCTACCGGCAAAGGACACGGCACGGACAAAGCAATCGTAGCGGGCCTCATGGGGTATGCTTCCGACGACAGAAGAATCCCCGAAAGCTTCGAGGAGGCCGAAAAGCGCGGCATGAAGATTTCCTACGGAAAACTTGAAATAGCCGACGCCCACCCGAATACGGTGAAACTCATACTGACGGGAGAGACCGGGAGGACACTTGAGATCCTTGCTTCTTCCGTGGGAGGTGGACGTATCGCCGTAAACGAGATCGACGGGATGCCGGCAACTTTCGGAGCGGAACTACCCACTCTCGTCATTCACAATGAGGACAGACCCGGACTGGTAGCCCATGTAACGGCACTTTTGCAGGATTATTCCATCAACATCGCCACCATGCAGCTTTACAGAAGCGGCCGAGGCGATCAGGCCGTTATGGTGATAGAGTGCGACCAGCCTGTTGCACCACCTGTCACAGAGGCTGTCAAAACGCTTCCCGGCGTCAACGGGGTGGTATATTACGAAGGGTAGGATATGTATAAATCGATGAATG
>JAEEGK010006793.1_pt1 | contig 27430 bp, 22 predicted proteins | sample 8958771 | NCBI WGS metagenome assembly JAEEGK01 (sample SAMN16246547, study PRJNA631951) | gut metagenome | biome: gut microbiome; feature: rumen; material: SC-attached | host: Bos | place: Iran: Karaj | collected 2018-10 | reverse complement strand
GTCCTTTTTTTTTGGTAAAAAAAAAACCGCCCTCTTAATGAGGACGGTTTCTTTTTCCATTATCTATTATCTATAGAGATTATTCGGCAACAACTTCAACGTTAATCTGAGCCTTAATCTCTTTGTAGAGGTTGATGGTGGCGGGGAAGGTGCCGACTTCTTTCAGCTTGGCACCGTCGACCACGATCTTCTTACGGTCGATGTCGTAGTTGTGCTGCTCCTTCAGAGCCTCGGCAATCTGCTCGGCGGTGATGGAACCAAAGAGGTGTCCGTTCTCACCCACCTTGGCAGTGAGGTGGACAGTCTTCTCGTTGACGGCAGCCTGCATAGTCAGAGCGTCGTTGCGGAACTTCTCTTCCTTGCGAGCACGCTGGCGGAGGTTCTCGGCCAAAACTTTGCGATTGCTAGGAGTGGCGATAATAGCCATACCCTGGGGAAGAAGATAGTTGTTGGCGTAACCATTCTTAACCTTGACGATATCGTCCTTGTAACCAAGGTTGGTCACATCTTGCAAAAGTATAATTTCCATTCTATTCTCCTCCTTATTTTATTTTAAACAATCGGCTACATAGGGCAGCAGAGCCAGATGGCGGGCGCGCTTGATAGCTTTGGACACTTTCTTCTGATACTTGTTGGAAGTACCGGTGATGCGGCGGGGCAGAATCTTGCCCTGCTCATTGACGAACTTCAGCAGGAAGTCTGCATCTTTATAGTCAATATATTTGATGCCGAGTTTCTTGAAACGGCAATATTTCTTGCGCTGGGTCTCAACGGCAATAGGGGTCAGGTATTTGATTTCAGTTTCGTTTGCCATGATTCTAATCGATTAAGTTTGTTGTTTAGTGATTCAACTAATTAACTTATTTCTCCTCTTCGGCGACAGGAGTCTCTTCAACGGTTTCGGCAGCGGCCTTCTTGGCATTGCGCTTCTTCTCATTGTAAGCAACTGCGTACTTGTCGAGAGAGACAGTGAGGAAGCGGAGCAGACGCTCGTCGCGCTTGTAGGCGATTTCGAGGTCGGCGATAAGGCTACCCTCAGCGTTAAACTCGATGAGGTAGTAGAATCCGGTGGTCTTTTTACGGATAGGATAAGCGAGCTTGCGCATACCCCAATTGTTGGTGTAGATGATTTCTGCACCGTGCTCTTTCAAGAAGTTGGTGTACTTCTCTACCGTTTCCTTCATCTGGTCTTCAGACAAAACGGGAGTTACAATGAAAACGGTTTCGTAACGGTTTACCATGTTGTTTTAATTAATTATTTATTAATGAATAATACAAACGTCTTTTTGACGCCGAGCCACTTTGCGGACTCGAACCGCAGACCTACGCATTACGAATGCGTTGCTCTACCAACTGAGCTAAAGTGGCATTGCGGTTGTTTGGTGTAATGAAAGTTTTGGAAAGCGCCTTCCTCTCACCGAAGAAAGCAATCGTCGGGGTGAGAAGACTCGAACTTCCGGCCTCCACGTCCCGAACGTGGCGCGCTAGCCAACTGCGCTACACCCCGCAGTAGTGTCCTGGCAGGGACTCGAACCCTGGACCCATTGATTAAGAGTCAATTGCTCTACCAACTGAGCTACCAAGACAACTTATATGCTTCGAGCTACGAGTAATGTCTACTCGGTGCTTTTGGCTTATTACTATTTCAAATTACTCTTCTTTTGTACTCCGGGTGGGACTTGAACCCACACGCCCTTGCGGGCAAGGGATTTTAAGTCCCTCGTGTCTACCATTCCACCACCAGAGCGCTCTAACTACTCTATGAGTTACCAGAATGACTAGTTAGGTTTGGTGACCTCTGGAGCGGAAAACGAGACTCGAACTCGCGACCCCGACCTTGGCAAGGTCGTGCTCTACCAACTGAGCTATTTCCGCTTACAACCAATTATTACACTTCTTTGAGCGGAAAACGAGACTCGAACTCGCGACCCCGACCTTGGCAAGGTCGTGCTCTACCAACTGAGCTATTTCCGCGTTCTGTTTTGTCACTATTTCAAGTGCCTCTCTGCCTTCAAAAGCGGGTGCAAAAGTACGAACTTTTTTCCATTCAGCAAAACTTTTTTTGAAGAAAAGTTACAACACTCTCATTTTCACTAGCTATTTTTTCTGACACACCTTCTTTCCTGTGCCGCAAAACCTCCCTTTCCTACCCCGCCAGAAGCCATTTTTCACATAAATCGACGCATCTTTTTTACACGTTTTTGGATGCTAAATTATCCTATTGATAGGGCTGTCCGAAAAGGTGGGTGAAGACGCCCTGCGATGGGGAAACCAATCACCTCTTTCTCGACTCACTTTACTCGATGTCACTTCTTCGCGACAAGTTTCTTAATCTCGTTCAGCTTCAGCAAGGCCTCGAGGGGGGTGAGGGAATCAATATCTATATCCAGCAGTTTGTCGCGGATTTCCAACAGGGTTGGGTCGTCCAGTTGGATAAAGCTGAGCTGATAGCCTGCTCCGGGCTTTTCCTCTACTACCTTTTTCTTCGGTTTGACCCCCTTGGGGTGCTGGTCGGAAATCTTCTCGTTTTTCGACTCCAGCAGTTCCAACATGCTGTTGGCACGTTTCAGCACCTGTGCCGGCATGCCCGCCATCCGGGCCACATGGATACCAAAGCTGTGCTCGCTGCCGCCCGGTTCCAGTTTGCGCATAAAGATAACCTTGTTGGCCACCTCGCGTACAGAGATATGGTAGTTCTGGATGCGCTCGTATTGGTCGGCCATCTCAATCAGTTCATGGTAGTGGGTGGCGAACATGACCTTGGCGCGTGCCTTGGGATAATTGTGCAGGTATTCGGTGATGGCCCACGCAATCGAGATGCCGTCGTAAGTGGAGGTGCCTCGGCCTATCTCATCCAGCAGCACCAGGCTGCGGTCCGAGACGTTGTTAAGGATGCTGGCGGTCTCGTTCATCTCGACCATAAAGGTGGACTCGCCCGAGGAGATATTGTCCGAAGCTCCCACACGGGTGAAGATTTTGTCCACAATGCCGATTTTTGCCTCCTTGGCGGGACAGTAGCAACCCATCTGGGCCATGAGCACTATCAGGGCGGTCTGCCGCAACAGGGCCGATTTACCCGACATGTTGGGGCCTGTGATGATGATGATCTGCTGCGTGTCGTTGTTGAGGAGTACGTTGTTGCTCACATACTGTTCGCCAAGCGGCAGCTGGGTTTCGATGACGGGGTGCCGCCCTTCTTTTATTTCGATGGTTGTGTCGTCGTTGACCTCCGGACGGCAGTAGTTGTTGGCCAGCGCCACCTCGGCAAAACACTGCAGACAATCCAGCCTTGCAATAATCTGGGCGTCGTATTGGATGGGCTCGAGATAGGCCATCAAAGCCTGCAGCAGTTGCTCGTACAGTTGGGCCTCAAGCACCAGAATGCGTTCCTCGGCGCCAAGTATCTTCTCTTCGTATTCCTTCAGTTCGGGCGTGATGTATCGTTCGGCATTGGTAAGGGTCTGCTTGCGTGTCCATTCGGGCGGCACCTTGTCCTTGTGGGTGTTGGTCACCTCAAGATAATAACCGAAGATATTGTTGAAACCGACTTTCAGCGACGGGATTCCCGTGCGCTCGCTTTCGCGTTGCTGGATGGACATGAGATACTCCTTCCCCGTGCCGGCCATCGAACGCAGCTCGTCGAGTTCAGCATTCACCCCGTTGTTGATGACGCCACCCTTGTCCAGTTTCACCGGCGGCTCTTCCTGAATCTCTCGGCCGATACGCTCGGAGATGTTCAGGCAGGGATTGAGCTGTTCCGACATCCGTTTGAACGACTCGTCGCCCACCTGTTGGCACAACTGCTGTATCTGGGCGATGGCCCCGAGCGAACGTCTCAGCTGCTGCAACTCGCGGGGATTGATACGTCCCACCGACACCTTCGAGATAAGGCGTTCCAAGTCGCCTACAGCCTGAATCTGGGGCAGCATTCGTGTGGCCAGCTCCCTGTTGCGCACCAGGACGTCCACCACATGGAGACGTTCTTCAATGGCCGAGCGCTCCTTCAGAGGCATCACAATCCATCTGCGCAAGAGGCGGGAGCCCATGGGGGTGACGGCCTGGTCCAGCACATCGAGCAGGGTGCGGGCATTCTCATGAGGGGAATAGACCAGCTCGAGATTGCGCACCGTGAACTTGTCCAGCCACACATACCGGTCCTCTTCGATACGGTTGATTCGGCATATATGCTGCGTCCGGTCGTGCTGGGTGTCCTGCAGGTAATAGAGCGCCGCCCCTGCGGCAATCACACCCTCCGTCAGCTCCTCTACGCCGAAACCTTTCAGCGAGGTGGTGCCGAATTGTTTCATCAGCAGCTCGTTGGCAAAGTCCGCTGTGAAAACCCAGTCGTCGAACGTGTTGGTATAGTATTTCTCGGTGAAATGGTCCAGAAACCAGTGCAGCTTTTTACGCTGCAGCACCACCTCCGACGGGTGGAAGTTCTGCATCAGCTTGTCGATATAGGCGATGTCGCCCTGCGCCACATAGAACTCGCCAGTAGAGACATCGAGGAACGATATGCCGTGAATCTTGTCCCCGAGATGCAGGCCGCAAAGGAAATTGTTCTCTTTCACGTCCAGCACCATGTCGTTGTACGACACTCCGGGAGTGACCAGCTCGGTGATGCCACGTTTCACCAGCCCCTTCACCGTCTTGGGGTCTTCAAGCTGCTCGCAGATGGCCACACGCAGCCCTGCCCTCACCAACCTTGGCAGATACTGGTCCACAGCATGGTATGGAATGCCCGCCAAATCGGTATAGCCGCCACCGCCGCTGGCTTTGCGTGTAAGGGTTATCCCCAATATCTGCGACGCCTTGCGGGCATCCTCTCCAAAAGTCTCGTAAAAGTCACCCACACGGAACAACAGCATCGCATCCGGAAACTTGCGTTTCATCTCTGCATGCTGCCTCATCAGGGGGGAATCGTTCTCTGCGTTTTTAGCCATAAATCACTTCTTCCGCATTTCAGATACGGATACTTTGTAACGGCCTCGACCCTGTTTTATTGTGACACCCCCAAAATAAAACTGCCCGTCAGCACTTCCCTCCGACTGCCCACCAGCCCTGTCTAACCAAAACACAAAATGTCAAAGAACTCTTGTTGCTTCTGCAACGCTGTGACCGAGCCGAGCCCCGTGTATTTCTTCTGCCAAACGCCGCCCCGGGAAATGGCGTTCGAGCGAAGCATCGGTGGAGATTCGGTGGAGTTACACTGGAGATACAGCGAAGAAACCCATGCGTTTCCGCGAAGTGCGTCCCGACTCAATCACGATGCAAAGATACGACACTTGCGTTGCGGTCTACGAATAAACCTGAAAAAAAATTTCACAAACCATCTCGCCCCCCATATCTGAGGCGTTAGCCTCCCCCGGCAAGCAATAAGCCGGACGCCTTCAGCATTGCTACCCACGGCGGGTTATTGTCAGCCCCGACATCGAGGCGTTACACCGTTACAGCGTTACAGTACAAAAAACATGACCCCATAGGTCAAAAGAAAATTTTATACTATATATTTATATATATAAATATATATAAATATATAGTATAATTTATTTTTCGAGGGTGAGGGGTATCCTCACGGCACTGTAACGCTGTAACGCTGTAACGGTGGCGAAGCGCCACTGCTGATGGTCTCCACGCACCGGACTGGTCTACTTTTTATATTTTCATTTTTTTCCATGTTATAAAATGGTCTAAAAATCATGTTTTCTTAACTTTTCGTTCATGGCCTATTTCATAAATAGCAATGAACAAGTAGAATAAAACCAGTCAGTTGCTGTTTTAATGGTGTACGTACATGGAGGAATCATAAGTCACCAACCATGGGCGTCGATACAACCTCTTGAAAAAATGATGTGGAAGATGTCGTGGAGGCATGGAAATGGAAATTCGCAGTTTAATCGCCTAAAAAAAGTGTCCCTTGTAGTCACGAAGGGGCACAGGCGATATGCGATTAGAATATGAAAAAAATGACAAAAAACAAATAATAATTGATATAGTGGGGCAATAAAGTTGATGCAATTACGTTATATCACTAATATATGATGAAAAAATACATAAATAAAATAATCAACGCCGATTGCCTTGAGGTGTTACACCAGATGCCTGATGAATGTGTCGATTTGGTTGTCACATCTCCGCCATATAATCTAAAAAACTCCACCGGTAATGGTATGAAGGATGGACGAGGTGGGAAGTGGGCTAATGCTGCTCTCATAAAGGGTTATGAGAATTATGATGATTGTATGCCGGTTGATGAATATGCGAAATGGCAACATGAGGTACTGTTGGAGCTTGTTCGGGTAATCAAAAACGATGGGGCAATATTTTATAATCATAAATGGCGTGTGCAGGATGGACTTATCCAAGACCGCCGTGATATTGTTTACGATGTCCCTCTCCGTCAAATAATTATATGGAAACGTAAGGGTGGTATTAATTTTAATGCCGGTTACTTTCTACCAACTTACGAGGTCATCTATCTTATTGCAAAAAAAGATTTTAAGTTGGCTCCTCATTGTAACCGTTATGGAGATGTGTGGGAAATTATGCAGGAGCAACGCAATGACCATCCGGCCCCTTTCCCTGTTGAATTAATCGACCGTATTGTGTCATCCACAACTGCACAAATTATTCTTGACCCATTCATGGGATCGGGAACAACAGCAGTAGTTGCAGCCGGACTTGGAAGGGATTTTATTGGAATAGAAAAATCTGCGAAGTATTGTGAGGCAGCTATGGCACGTTTGGAAAAAAATAAAATCAATCCCGAGGTGGCAAAGTATCATCAACCTGACTTATTTTCCACCCCAATAAGGACAACAAAGAAAAAACAATCATATGACTACAGTAATCAAGGCCTTTTCGAAAGCTGAACTAATTAAGAAGTTTAATGAAATATATGCAAGAGGGTGGATTGAGAATTATCGTAAGGGTAATGATGGAGCTGTAGGTAATATACTGGAGGACTTATTGGAGATACCTGAAAATAATCTCCCCATTCCCAATGCCGCAGAGTGGGAATTAAAGGCCCAAAGGTCTAATACATCATCCTTATTGACAATGTTTCATACGGAGCCATCCCCTACGGCACTTTCAATTATTCCTTCACGCATGCTCCCCCTTTACGGGTGGCCTCATGATAAGGCAGGGGTAACTTATCCCGAGAATGAAAAATCATTCAGGGCTACATTAAATGCAAGACAATTTAGTGACAGGGGGTTCAAGGTTCATGTGAATGATAAGGAACGAAAGGTTGAGGTTATCTTTGATAGCAATCATACGGATGCACGACATGGTGAATGGTTAAGTAGTGTGAAGGCAAGAGTTGGGCATCTTAATAATTTTGATATAGTTCCATATTGGGGGTTCGACGATTTATTCCATAAAGCCGGAACCAAATTAAAAAATTGCTTCTATGTAAGAGCTGATGTAAAAAAAGAGACCGTTGATAATAAACGTAAGGAATTTTTCCTTTACAACTATGTTCTAAAGCTCTCAACCCTCGACCAGGAACGTTTTATTCAGGCCATACGGGATGGTAAAATATATATTGATTTTGATGCCCGCACCGGTCATAATCATGGAACTAAATTCCGTATTAAATACAATGACATTCCTTCACTCTATCGGAACGCAGAGGTGGTGATTGATGAACACCATTAATATGTGATTAAAAAAATCAAATCCCACCAATTCCTAAATTTGCGATTTAATTTGCGATAAAAAAAATGCCCCTTGTAGTTATGAAGGGGCATACGAGATATGCGATTAAAACGCATAAAACTGAGCAAAAACAGGTGTTTAGGGGATTAGAAGAATCCTAAACCCATTCTTTTACGTTCTGTAAGGATATCATCCTCGGATTGGATGGTCTTTACATAACGGAAAATACCGTTGACGGAACGTCCCATTCCTCGTAAATGAGGTTACGGAGCTTTTCCTCAATCTTATGGAAATCCTCCTAACACACCATCACCACACTCTCTAGTACGACGAGTGACACCCTCATCAGGAAGTAAGGTCGCGACCAAATGGGATTGATTATTATGCCCCAGCGGGTTAATGTCAGCCCGGACACTGGGCGTTACAGCGTTACAGCGTTACAGTTGAAAAAATACGCTACTACTATTCTGGGGCGTGGCTTTGATTCTTTGTGAAAGTACTAGATTTCTAGGGATTCAACCACCACGCCCGACACTGTTATGCTGAGGCAGCGGTTTCTATCGTTTTTCACCATGCCGTTTTTGTTTGCAGCTTTGCGGTCAACAAATAGACAATCGGGGAGAATATTGATGCCTACTGGGAAAAACATATCCGCTGGATTACAATATTTTCAGCACAGAACAATAATAATATCGTTATATCAATAAATATGTGTATTTTTGCACTCGGAAATGACTAATTTTTTTAAGACATGAAGACAAACAAGTACATTATGATGGCCTTTCTGGCACTCTTCGCCATGGGTTGCAGCCAAAAGGAGAACATTTCGTCGATGGCACCGAACCGCTTGGAGATTATGGACTACAACGATTTGGCCTTTTTCCAAAGCGCCATTGTCGATGTCGATTCCCTCGGCCATGCCGTACAATTCAATGTGGGTTCACGTCTCGATGTGGGCGACACGCTACATATCTATGTGGGAGTTGATTCCATAGATGAGGCTGTGGAGCGTTTCCACGAATGGTTGGCTCCCGATGTGCAGTTGAAACAGGAGGGCTATGCCATCGATGCGCTGCTGACCGACGAGGGTGGCGCTGCCCAGGGCACAGTGTATTTCCGCCCTGGGACCGAGGAAAATCATATCGCAGAGGTGACCATGTCCGCCGGCACCTCCGTCAAGCATTTCTCCCGCATCACTTTTCTCGACCGAGACGATGACGCCTGGCCACATAGATTCACTGGCCCCAAATACCAGGTGGGCGACATCGTTCGCATGACCCCGAAAGAGATAACCACCTATCTGCAGGAGGGCGACAAGAGCCTCTACTTCATCTGTATCCGCGCCCAAGAGTGCGACCGACCCGGCATCTGGTGTGCATTCACCAATAATACCTATCAAGCAACGTACCAGACGCAAGAAATCGGTCGCACTGGCACTTATGTGGTAGTGAAAATCGATCAAAAGACCCGTGCCATCCGTACCTCGAAATACTGCCCGGCAGAGCAGAAGGCACTGATGTATGCCGACATCTTCAGCGACCGCCTGTCCTTCTTTAGGTCTATGTTCAGCCAGCATGGCATCCAAACACCCATTCATGACGGCAGCTTCTGCTGGTACGACCACACCCACACCAGCTGGTTGCGCGAATATCATGACGCCATCCTGTACCACTCCGGCTATCATTATGGTGAACATCAGTATTTCATAAAGTACAAGTTTCTGCTTAAGGTTGACTGGCTCCTGGATGAAGACATCTATACCGATGCCGAGATATAGTCAAGGAAATCAACAATCATGATCATTTAAGTTCGAGATGTATATGGTCTCGGCAAGGGTGTCTGAAAAGTCCCCAACGGGGACGACAGAACACAGACAGGGGTGTAACCCCTGTACAAATAGTAGTAAAAGCGAACCCTGAAGGGGTGACACACCGTATGTTGCCGACTATCTGTCGCCCCTTCAGGGCTTTGTTTTATCGCCCATAAGTACGGGGGCTTGCGCCCCCGCCTGTTATCTTTCAGTCCTTCGGACTTTTTAAACCCAAATCGGTCGTTAGGATATATCTATTCGAAATCTCCTACGGAGAATATGTCTGTATATAAACATGATATGCTATTAAACGAAAGCCCCTACGGGGCAGGGATATTCCCCATACTTTGCACGATTCGGCAGGTACTCCGTAGGAGTTTTCACTTAATAGCCAACGTCATACCCCTCCAAATGATACTCCTACGGAGTTTTCGGTTTCCTAATGACCGATTTTATCGATATGGTTGTCCGTGCCGTCCAACCCGATGGCAGGCTCATATATTTATGAGCTAAAGCGTTTTACAATACCAAACAAGCAGAAATAGTGTTCAGACTTGTAAAAATGCCATTCGTTTGACATTATCTCCATAAAAGTGACGTTCACAGCGTCACTTTTTGACATTTTACCTTGCTATAAATGAGCCAGGTTAGCAATTAATTATTGGCTGTTTCAAATATTCTTTGTATTTTTGCATCCGGTTTGGTCGCCATCAAGGCGTGAAAAGGGAATGCCGTGAGAGTCGGCAACAGTCCCGCTGCTGTAAGTCTGTTATGACGGAGTTTCCACCCATGTGTCACTGTGCTGCCCTGCAGCATGGGAAGGCCCGAAACCCGCAAGACAAGTCAGAAGACCTGCCAAGCCATAATTTAGCCAACCTCGAGGATAGGTTTGTAAATTACAAATGAAACAACGCTATATAATACTGGTATTACTCTACCTCTGTTGCAGCTCAGCTGTCGCCGCGCAGGACACTACGAGGCGAGCTGTCACCTTGCCTGTAATCACTGTCATACAGACCAACAGCCGCCCAGAATCTTTCAAAGCCCAAACGCCCACCCAAGTGACCCCATCGGAGAAGATGGAGCAACTGGGCGACGCTCAACTCAGCGACGTGCTGCGTCGCATGGTGGGTGTATCGCTCAAGGACTACGGTGGCATCGGTGGCATCAAGACGGTCTCTGCCCGCGGCCTTGGCAGCCAGTTCAGCACGCTCACTATCGATGGCGTGGCTGTGACCGATTGCCAAAACGGACAGGTCGACCTGGGACGCTACATGCTTGGAAACAGCAGCTACATCTCTCTCGCCAACGGCCAGATGGACAACACGCTCAACTCCGCAAAGGCCTATGCCGCCGGGAGCATCATCAACATGGAAACCCACGAACCCGAGTTCGGCGCACGGCCTTTCAACTTGCGCCTGGGTGCAGAAGGCGGCTCCTACGGCCTGCTGTCGCCTACGCTCTCCTACGAGCAACGGATTGGGCAGCGCATGTCCCTCTCGTTCTGGGGCAACTATCTCCAATCCAAAGGCGACTACCCCTTCACCCTTTACTACACACCGGGACGTACCGACAGCTGCTCGCGCGAGCGGCGGACGAACTCCCAAATCCATATCGGCACCGCCGACCTGAACTACTTCTTCCGCATCAACAGCCGAAACCGTCTACATGTCAAAGCCCACTATATGAATGGCTACCATGCCCTGCCGGGACCCGTGATTTACTACTCGGTAAGAGGGTCGGAACATAGCGAAGAGCAACTCTTTTTCACCCAAACACGTTTCCGCCACACGGGGCAGAACTGGGACCTGCAGCTGTTGGGCAAATACCAACATTCCGAGGACATCTATGTCGACACGGCCGTCCATTCCATTGGCACGCTACGCAACCTATATCGACAGCAGGAGGGGTACCTCTCGCAAACCCTGCGCTACCACAACGAGCACCTCTCCGTCAGCCTCTCCGCCGACCAGTCGGCCAACCACCTCCGCAGCAACCTTGCCCAACACAACGATGTTCAACGGCTCTCTGCCCTGGGGGCGCTATCTGTTGAATACAAAGCACATCTCGCCTGGCTGAGAGGCGACCTTCGTGCCGATGCCAACCTCCTCGGCACCTGGATTCACGACTACGAGCCCACCGTCGCCTCTTCCCCATACAAACGTCTCTCTCCCTATCTTGGCCTTACCTACTCCATCGACCGACTTACCTTCCGCTATTTCTTCAAGGAGAACTACCGTGTCCCCAATTTCAACGAACTCTACTACTACACCGTAGGGCACCAACTCCGCCCGGAGAAAGCCCTGCAACACAATATCGGAGGGACTTACCGCAGCCACACCATTCCCTTCGCCAAAGTGGCTGCCGCCTACACAGCCACTGCCGACTTCTACTACAACCAAGTGAACGACAAAATCATTGCCGTACCCATGCAAAGCATGTACCTATGGTCCATGATGAACCTCGGCAAAGTGGAGGTGACCGGACTCGACCTTACGGCCAATGCCACCATACAAAATTACGCCTTCCCGCGCACACGCATCGACATCAGTCTCGGCTACTCCTTCCAGCATGCCGTCGACCGCACCGACCCCCTCAGCAAGTTCTACGGCCACCAGATTCCCTACACCCCACGCCACAGCGGCAACGCCACCCTCACCGCCTCCACCCCTTGGGTCGACATCGGGCTTTCGCTCATGCTTGTGGGCCCACGCTACGCCAAACAGCAAAACACCCCCGACTACCGTGTGGCCGGCTACACCGACCAAGGCATCACCCTCAGCCGCTCTTTCGACATCGGAAACACCAGCCTTAAGGCAAAAGTGCAAGTCCTCAACCTCTTCAATGTACAATACGAAGTAGTCAAAAGCTACCCCATGATGGGACGCAACTACCGTTTTGGCTTGACATGGATTATCTAACATCAAACAATATTCATCATGAAGAACAACATCATCACAATGTTTTTGCTTGCTGCAACACTTTTTGCAGCATGTAAAAAGGAGCCCGTTCCCGACACTCCTTCAACCTCGACTGCACCCGCCTACCTGCTCAACGAAGGTTCCTGGGGCGGAAACGATGCCGGCATCAGCCTCATCGACCTAAACAGCGACAAAGTCGAAATCAACTGGTTCCGCAACAACAACGGCCGTGGTATCGGCGACCTGGCCCAAGACCTCATCCATTACGGCGGAAAACTCTATGCCTCCGTGCATACATCCAACACTATCGAGGTAATCAACCCTGCAACCGGGAAAAGCCTCAAACAGATTGACATGGGGACACGCGGCCCACGCTACCTCGCATCCCACAACGGCAAGGTATACGTCTCCTGCTACGACAAAACCATTGTCCGCATCGACACCGCCACCCTCGCCATCGAAGCCTCCTGCCCCCTCAGTGGCATGCAGCCCGAACAGCTCTGCATCATCGGCGACACCCTCTACGTCTGCAACTGCTGGCAATACGATGCCAATGGCACCTCCGTATTCGACAGTACCGTGTCCGTGGTCGACATCAACACCTTCTCCGAGACCCGTAAAATCACCGTTGCCAAGAACCCAGGCAGAATCAAGGCCATCGACAGCCACCGTTTCATTGTCGCCTGTGCCGGCGACTACGGCAATACACCCGCCCAGACCCTCATTGTCGACCCCTCCAACGGCCGGCAACAGCCGCTGTCCGTCCCTGCCACCAGTTTCGACATAGCAGACAACACCCTCTACCTCTATCAAACCACCTACGACGCCCAGGGACGCCCCGCAGCCGTATTCTACAAAGTGGACCTCGCCACGCTCCAAGCCACACCCATCCTGCAGCAACACGCTGCCGACCTCCACTACGCCTACGGCATCAACATCGACCCTGCCTCGGGCAACCTCTACATCTGCAACAGCCCATACAACGCCAATGCCGACCTCTATACCTTCCAGCCCGACGGCACCCTAGTCCGCAAAGTGGAAGGCGGCATCCTCGCCTCGAAGGTAGTCTTCTGAAAACTTTTTTTGTATTTTAAAAAAAAGTCGTATCTTTGCATGTTCAAAACTATGTCAAAAAACATAGTCCGAACATGCAAAGATTATTCATTTTGAAACATTAATACATTATAAATGAAACGGATATTTCTCGCTTTAGCCCTCGCGGCTTTCGCCTTTACAGCCAACGCACAGTTTATTATTAGCGCCAACATCAGTGGCGGCAAGTTCTCTGGCGACACCAGCATCCACACCCAAGTCTCTGTCGCTACAAGCAGCGAAAACGACACTGTCATCTACCCTCCCACCACCGTCAACTACAGTGCCGGCCTCAAACTTGGTTACAAATTCGGCAAAGCCCAGGCAGGTATCTCTGGATCCTACTCCTCCTATAGCTTCCAGAACCAACCCCTCGACCCGACCATCATTCCCATGCTCAGTTCACAATTCCCCGAGCGTTGGGCCTCCAACGGCACCATGAACTCCCACTACGCCTCCTACACCGTAGCCCCCTATTTCCGCTACGATGTTCTCACTGCCGGCGATGTGGCGCTCTTTGTCGAACTGAACCTCTTCTACACCGCCACCCTGGCTCCTGTCATTGACGAGGCGCATGTATACAACTACCTCATTACCAACCCTGCACTCAACATCAGTCTGGACACCTTCGCAGTCCCCATGCCCCGCACCGCCACAACGCTTGGCGCCCGCATCCTTCCTGGTCTCACTTGGCAGCTGAACAAAAACTGCGGTTTCGAGCTTTATCTCGACTTCCTCTCCCTCGCATACACACAGACCAAATCCTCTCGCGTCGACCTCAAATACTCATTCGATGTCAGCGGTATGGGTGAGCTTCAGGGAGTCCATTACACCGCTACCACCACCACCACCAAGACTACCGACATCAAAGGTGGAGTCACCGGCACCCCGCTCCTTACCGAACAAGGCATAAACAACTGGGTGCGTGCAGGTTTCTATCTCACTTTCTAAGACCTCATAGATTATGAAAAAGATACTCCTCACCATCTCCGTGCTCCTCCTTGCCCATCTGGCCAACGCCCAGTTCGTTGTCAGTGCCCAGTTAGGCGGAGCCTTCTCTCGTGGCTCTTCAGCCTTCGAATCGGTTTACACAGGTCCTAGCCCCGTCACAGGTCTCGACACTGTCATCACCGATACTGGCAGCCACAAGTTCGACAAACCCATCTCCACCTCCATTGGCCTCAAATTCGGATACCAGATGGGCAAGCTCCAATTCGGCATCGCAGGCATGTTTGCCTACTCCCGCATCTCTGGCAACTTCTCCGTCGAAGAGTTCACACGTCGCCACCCCACTATTGAGGCAGTCCGAGTCAAACCTCCTCACGACAGCCTCGTCGCCAACTACTCGCAATACCAGACGGCCTTCTCCGTCTCTCCCTACCTGCGCTACGAACTCATCCAGATGGGCGACCTCGCCTTCTTCGCCGAACTCAATGCCTACTACAGCAAGACCAACTACTCCCACCGCCACGAGTTCCTCGACTGGTACCGCCTCGAGATGCACCACACCATCGACACCTCCTACACCATTCCCGAATCCACCGTGTCCATCGGAGCCAAGATTACTCCCGGTCTCAGCTGGCAGCTCTCTCCCAAGTGCTGCATCGACCTCTATCTCGACATCATCGCCTTCTCCTTCGACAAATCGGTCTACAGCAAGACCACCGTCGTCGAGGAATACGACTACACCACTACCCCGCGCGTTCTTTCCCGCGTCACCACTACCGACCTCACTGCCACCACTCGACAGATAGGATTCGGCATTGCGGGTTCATCACTGTTCTCCGAGCGCAACTGGATTAGAGTCGGATTCAACTACACCTTTTAATCCTCCGTCTGCCCTATTAAGCGTCTACCGCTCACAGCAGCCCTGTTGCTCTTACCCATGCTCATCACAGCCCAACAGCCTGTGATGGAGTCTCTTTCCCAATGGTTCACCCAACCCGTCAACCTTCATGGCAGTGCCCAGGGACTGGCTCTGCATAAGCGTTATGCCGTGATGCTGCGCCACGGCGGGCAATGCACCCTCCTCGACCTCTGTCAGCAACAAGCCCTTGCCACTTTTCAACTTGAAGGCAACAACACCCATTGCAACAACGCCTCCTTCTCCCGCCTCCGACCCTACGGCGACCTGCTTCCCCTCCTCTACATCTCCAGCTGTTATGGCGACAAGGCATGTCTCGTCACCCGCATCACCCCCCACGGCAGCACCATCCTTCAACGCATCTACTACCATACCGACCTGTTCCCTGTTGCCCAGGACTGGTGTCTCGACCCCGACAGCAACCACCTCTATGCCTATGGCGGCCGCCGTGGCGGCACCATGTACCTCAAGCGTTTCCGTCTTCCGGGACTGCAGCACAGCGAAGTCCACCTCACCGATGCCGATGTACTTCACTCCACCCCCATCCATTGCGTCAAAGTGGCCCAAGGCAGCAAGATTAAAGGTGGCTATGCCTACCTGCCCGATGGCGACAGCCCAGGCAACTATTGGCTCCACATCATCCACCTCGCCACCGGGCGCGAAGTCCACACCATCGACCTCAACCCTATCGGACTCGAACCTGAAGGCATCGATATCCAAGGCGACTGGATATACATCAGTTTCCACACCCCCGACCCTGCCCACAACAAAATCTACCGTTTCCGCAACCCCCTCTAGTCCCTCTCCTCCTCCTTCAAATGGCGTAAAGAAGAATTGAGGAAGTCTCAACTCTCAATTCTCAATTCTCAACTCTCAATTCCCAATTCTCAATTCCCAATTCCCAATTCCCAATTCTCAATTCTCAATTCTCAACTCTCAATTCTCAACCCCCAATTCTCTCCACGTATCTCACGAATCACAAGTATTATTTATACGTGTAATACGAGTGATACGTGGAGCCTCTTTCTCAATTCTCAACTCTCAATTCTCAAAACATGGTGCATAAAGAAACCCCGCAGACCGAAGTCCACGGGGCAACCTGAACAAAAGCGAAGGAATGTAATATGGCAAACAAGCCCTATTCTCAAATCTCAATTCTCAAATCTCAATTCTCAATTCTCAATTCTCAACTCTCAATTCTCAACTCTCAATTCTCAATTCTCAATGTCGTTGGGCGTAAGAAAAGCCTCGCTGTTCACACCGCCATAGCTGTCGATTGCAGCATCGTATGCGCCCTCCGACTGATACTGCGACAGAATCGGATTGTTCAGCACAAAGGACTGCGTCGACACCTTGGTCCCCGAACTGGTCCGGCGGCTGTGGACCACGGCAATGCCACCGTTCACAGTACCACCCAGAGCCAGCTTGCCGTCAACCGTGGTAAGGAAATTGGCATCCACCAAGTCTCCCAGCAGGGTGCCGTCGTCGTTTTGGTCAAGGGTCAATTCCTTGGCCTCAATCTCCACATGGGGCACTCCTGTCAAGGAATCCACGCTCTGGCGTGCCACAAACAGGGTCAACTGGTCGCCATGCTTCCACTTGGGATTGTTCTCCAGCACAGCCTGGCTGAAAGTGCGCAACGTGGTACTGGCACCTATCGTGATGCCGCCCATGGCAATGTCAGTCACCGGCACCTGGTCCTCGCCGAAATGAACCTCCACGCTGGGCAGCGTTCCGCGGGTCACCTGATAGCCAGCCACCACACATCCACCCTGACGCGCCTGCTGGGCAGTCAGTGCCACACCGTTGGCCCCGGCATTCACGCTCACAAACTCGTTGTAGTCACTCGCGCCTCTACGCTTGTTCTCGAAACTGGGATGGAGATTCCCTGTGAACGCCCTGTAAAGGTTCACCAGATTGGCCCAGGTCACACGACTGCGCATCTGGCGGAGGGTACGGGTGGGTACCGATTTCTTCTCCACTCTCTCCTTTACTACTGTCTTTCCACCCACACGGGAAAAAGTCACATGTCCCATACTCCCTTTTATTCGGGAGAAAAGTCCTGATATAATAGCCATAACTACTCTTAATCGGAGTCCGCCCGGTCCTTAGTCGGGTTTGTTAGTGGACTCCGCATCCTCGAGATGTCGACGGCTCTGTTTCACGGCTTCGCGCGCCAGCCTTCCGCAGCTCCTGTCCCCCTCTCGTTGACGATGCAAAGATACCACCCCCTATCCGATTCCCTTTCCCAAATTTCCTCACCCTTCCTCACCCTTCCCAAAGCTTCACGCTCCCTCCCACAACCTCCCCGTAGTACTCCTTTTTCAGTCCCCAATTCCATGCAAATTGGCCCTGTCACGCTCCCTTTTCGGCTTTTTTCATCCCCCAATGCCCCCAAAAGAACACCCATCAATGCAAACCGAACTGGAATAATCCCAAATCGGTTGTTTGGAAATCGAAAACCACGTAGGAGATTTCGTGCAGGTACAATCCAATGACCAATTTGGTGTTATCGGGGAGATGTCCTTCCGCAACGAGTACGACGGGCACACGATAGACAGGATGCTTGACCGGACAGATAGAATAATGGGGAGGAGGCCGAAACTGATTGCCAGCGACAGGGGATACAGGGGACTGAAACAGTCGGTTTTAGGGATACCTTATTGGATACGTTTTAACTCATATAGGAGTAAAGATTTTGCAGACTCAACAAAATCTTCAATGTTTTCATTCATAATATTGTAGAGAAGAATTTGAGAATATTTACCTTTGATTGCCATTGTAGTCCTGCCATCTTGCGTTTTAGGCTTCCTATCAAAAAGCTGTGTTAATATGTCACCGGGTACATCGTTGAGGGGTATCCAACGTCCAACATGTTCAATAAATGCAGTAAGGTCTTCTTCTGAAAGGATTGAATCGAAATCGAAAAGGTGCTCAATCTGATTGTTCGTATCTATTATTATAACCATGAATTGATCCTCAACAAATCCATAAGTATAGCATGTTACATCATCATCATTACTTCCTTCAGAGAAGTACATATCATACGGGAGACAAATAGATATTATCGGACCATTGTCAGTCATAGGACGGGCATCAAGGCCTATTAGAACACAGCCGGGCCGAGAAACCGCAAAAAAAACATCCCCAGTACTATCAATGCACTTTTCTATGATAAGGTGCTTCTCTTTCCTGATCGTATCACAATTGCAAATATCTTGACAGAGTGAATCCGGGATTATGGTAAGAAGAAATATAAGAGATAATATGAGCTTTTCCATTTTATTGTTTCGTTACCTAGTTTGTAGTTTCCGTACTGCTTTTTTGAAATTGTTATATGTAGGACAATTATCGCCAAGTTCAATCTTACCATTACGGTCATAAAAACTCACAGACTGTTTGAAACCATCACGATTTGCAGTGTTACCATTGCTAAAAGATGCGCCTGCCGATGTTTCATTTTTTTTGCTGTAGCCGAGAATTATTCCAAATCTGTCACCTATACCGACACAATCTTTATCCATAGATGGATCAAGGTTAGAGCGATTGATTTCCATCGCATTATCAAGCGTATGTGTATGAACATTGAACTTATCATCTTCAGCAAATTGAACCTTTCCCCCATGGGGTCCCAGCTTTTCGGGTTCCGTTGAAGTTCCATCTTTACGCACCCTATAGTACCATTCGTCAGCCCCTTTCACTTCGGAACTTTTATACATATTGTCCATTTTTTCGAAATCAATCTCATTTACATCAAAAGCATAATATCCTCCTTTATCAAATGATTCTTCATCAACATTCTTTCGAGTAACGATCATCATATTGATATCAGAACCTCCTTTTTTTACAAATTGTTGCCTCCCATCTAAATTATAATAAGAAGTATCCCTCCCATCTGGATCAACCAGTATAATCGGATTCCAAGCGCAGTAGTTATACGGCGAGATACCTGGGTACTTATCCGCCATCGGGTCGACACTCAGCCACATGGTCATCAGCTCGTGGTCCATATACCGCGCGCCAAAATAGCCATACCCCGTCTCCTCGTCGCGTTCTTTCCCCGTGAAGCCGAAGGGTTTTGTATGTAGTATTTTACCATCATAGTAGTAACGGTGAAACTTGTTTTTTATTGCTATCCATGCCTTTTCATTCCAGTACATTATTAATGCGAATTGCAAGTCCTGTTACTCTGTTGGGCTGGACTGCAAATCCAGCCCAACGAGAACAACAAGGGCTACCGAACATCCACCCCTAGGAAGAGAAACGGCTACTTTCACTATTTGCATTTCTTAATATGGAAGTAGTATACTGAATCTTTGAAAATGAGCCGTTCAAACTCTTTTTGATATATGTTTATTCTCTGATAGGAATCGGTAATGTCCCAATAACAATTTAAATTATGGGGTTCTACATCGTACCAAGAGTACACTATGCACAATAACGAATCGTAATAAAAGCATCCCACAAGATTCACTCCTGATCTTTGGGCTCCAGACAATAAATTATACATGGAATAGTTTAATGTGGGTATAACTCGTATGGTAGAATCATCGTATACCGTTATATCTACAAAATAGCCCGAGGTGTCATAATCGCCAGAAGTGGATGGTGCAAGAAAAAACATGTCTGAAAATGATTTTTGCAGAACAGACTTAAGTATACAGAGCAAATCATTCTCCTTGACGGATAACAGTGGAATGCTGAGGGACATTTTGTATACGTTGTATAATTTGTCAGGGATAACACTAATCGGTATGGTGTCAAATACGGTATATCCTTCAAAGAAATTCCGGGCTACCAACTTACTATTTGTCGTATCCATATTATAATATTCAGCACTGCCTGGATAATAGTTCTGAGAAATGGCAGGAGTTCCTGTCAGCAGGACTAACGACAAGACAAGTAATCGTTTTAATTTGCAAATTTTCTCCATGCTTCTGCATATTTTTTCATATTAATATATTTGCCTTCATCCGTTGGCACCAAGTGACCAAACTCCATGGATTTTCCTTGAGAATATAAAAAACATTTTGAGGAGCTAGACCTACGTGCTGCATCTTGATCTGAATGAGACGGATAATAACTTTCATCTTTATTAAATGGATGAAAATGATGCATTTTCTTGAAAGAACGATACCTACCAGCCGGATGCAACATTTTATCAGTAAGCCCAGAAGAAGATAATTCACCTCTATTATCCAACTCATAGTAATCCCATTCCATTGATGCAAGGTCTCTTCCGGCTCCCAGTTCTGCAATCTTTCTAAAAACGGCTTCTCCTGATGCTATGTGACTAAATTCTAGATATTGTGTACAACCTACCCGAATATCTCCATCTTGTTCATATTGGAGATGCTGTGGTGGTAATTCAGTGATTCTACATGTTTCTCGAGAGATAGTCATGGTCTCGTCCTCTATTAATTTTTTCCCTCTATAAAATTGTATACAATGTTCTCCTTCACTACGAATATATTTGAACCTACCTTTGTCCAAATGAATCTTAACAGTATCGTTTCCATCTGGATCTACTAATTTGATGGGGTTCCACATACAATAGTTGTATGGGCTAATGCTCGGATGCTTATCCGCCAGCGGGTCGACACTCAGCCACATGGTCATCAACTCATGATCCATATACCTTGCACCGAAGTATCCGTAGCCAGTTTCAGCGTCCTTCTCTTTGCCCGTGAAGGAGAAACGTTCACTATAGCCATTGGAGCCTTGTATGTTGTGTCTTACCATCATCAAGTGAATAACGAGGATGTGTGTTTTTTATTGCCATCCATGCCGTATCATTCCAGTACATTATTATTGCGAATTGCAAATCCAGCCCAACGAGAACGACAGAGTGATAACGAACATCTGCCACTACTAAGTTGCAAATCCTTATAATATTTTGCGTCAGATTACAAATCTGACGCAACTGAGAACATCCGCCGCGACAGGGGTTGATTTACTGACGTCTATCAATTTTGCGGTTGCCGACAGCGACATTTTTTTCTCAGACACACAGAAATTGTGTATCTTTGCACTTTGGTAAGGTGATTATATCTTTTCATTTGACAACACAAAAGTAGTCATTTTACCTGAGAGTACCAAATTTTGGTACTCTTTTTTTCTACTTAGTGTTGCACTTATGACTGGAATTTAGGAGCATTACTATTGTAGATTGCAAATCCGGTTACTCAGTCAGGCTGGACAGCAAATCCAGCCTAACGTCACGATACTGAACATCCCCAAAGTCAGCCCAACATCGCAGTATCGAACATCCGCCACGATGGTTTTTCCATTGGTTATTGGGTTCCCCGTTTTCAGATTGAGGATTGTAAATTCTATTACTCAGTATGGTTATTAATCTGACATTTATGATAAAATAAGTCTGTTAAGTAGAAGGTTGTTATTACAGTATCTTCATGAGGTGGAACATTCAATATAGTATCCATTATGGTATCTAAATAATAATAAGCTGTCACGTAATAATAACTGATTTTCAGGTTATCTATTTCAGAGAAGCAGTACTCGTAATCAGCCCCGTCGCCCCAAAATGAAGCGACTTCAATCAGCGGATAATTATTGTATTGTACATATTTTTTTATGGGGTCTTCTTCCATACCAACTGATATGAATACTTTAGGATTCAAAGAAGAAGTATCATAATATAGTTCAGTTTCATTTTCGCCACCCAAGGAAACACAGCCAATTGCCGTGCCATTTGAGGCCAATTCTATTGCTTTAGTTGTATTTGAGACTCTTATATACGAGCTATGACTGGAATACAAGTCATCTAATGATTCTGGTATTATTCGGTATATTATTATATCATCATTATCCGCTTTTTCCGCCGCAACATTCATTAACGATAATAACACTGCGACGATACTTTTTCCAACTTTGTATACTCTATTTCTATTCATCACTGACAATTTTTAATCTATTGGAAATCCTTGAAGGTGTAAATGATTGTCATGACCTGGGTAGAAACTCACTCCTGTTAATTCTGTAGAATTATTTAAAATGTCTTTGAATCCAAAGAATTTGAATGCATCAACTATTATTTGGTTTGCTTCTTTGTCAAATTGAGCATGATGGACAACCGTACACATATTATGGTTTCGATCTTTACGAATGAGACGAACATCCACATTCCTCCCTTCATTATGAGAACTATGTTTACCACTGGGTGATAATCCATTTTCATCACTCATATCTCCAAATGCAACTGTGATAGATGGATCCGTCTCTAATATTTGATTTATCGCACCAAGTAATGCGGCTGCAACTAACGGTTGGATATAATGATCTCCATTAGGATCCTTATTACCATATCGAGTAAATCCTAATCCGTGGGATGGAAATTCAACAATTTCTTTTCCTGCATTTCTGCCAGCACTTACTATATGTTTTTTCATTTCAACTACTCCAAAAGTACCATCGCTTTGCTCTACGAAAAACCTATCATAAGGATCGCTAGTTTTAACTATTGATATTGTTCCATCACGGAATATTTTATAATCATCAATCATTCTTCCATCTGGATCCACCAACTTCACAGGATTCCAAACGCAGTAAGCATACGGGCTAATACTCGGATATTTATCCGCCAGCGGGTCGACGGTCAGCCACATGGTCATCAGCTCGTAGTCCATGTACCTCGCACCGAAGTAACCATACCCTGTTTCCGCGTCCTTCTCTTTGCCCGTGAAAGAACGGCACTCAAAAACGATGAAACAACCTTGTCCATAGTCGTTTGTAAAGGTCGTTTCATATCCATTTTTTGAAGAAAAAGCATCAAAACACATCCACAAGATGCCACCTTCTGATATGGCATTTCCTTCTAATAATATGGTGCAATCCTGTTGCATTTTGGTCGTCTTTCTTAATTGCAAAAATACTATTTTTCTTTGAATTAGGCGAATTATTTGTACCTTTACACCTAAATACAAAGAATAATAATATCATAAATAGTTAATAGAATGAATATTAAAATCGAATCCAATTGTCTTTTTTCTGTGTCGGCAATCCATTATTCCGCCACGGGTGAACTCTGCATCACCCTCAATACTGACAATACTTCCCCTGAAGGCCGCTATCAGTATACGGCCAGTCTCGGCAGCGGGCAAGCTGAAGAGAAACCGACCATAAGCCTACTGCAATATGCCAAGGCCTTTGCGGCATCCGCAAATGTCAAATATAAAACCAAGGATTCCTACCGACTAATGTGTGGCCACCTTGAAAAGTATGGCGACATACCAATTGACAAAGTCACCACCCCGTATCTCCAAGATTTTATCCTTAATCTCCAGTCAGAAGGATTGAAGGCTGGCACCGTGAGGCTGTACTTTCAAAAACTGGCCTGCGTGCTGCATGATGCCTATAAGAATGGACTCTTTGACGACAGGATATTGCAAAGAGTGAAGAGACCCAAACGGGAGCAGGAGAAGAAAAGTTTCCTGTCTGAAAACGAACTAAAGAAGCTGACGAAACATCAACTGTCTGACGAATACAACAATATCCAAACTATGTTCCTCTTCTCGTGCTTGACTGGGTTGCGTTTCAGTGATGTGCAGGGGTTACGATGGAAGGATGTAAAACGCAATGGTAAGCATCTGCTGTTGGAGTTCCTTCAACAGAAAACAGACACGCACGAGCGGTTGCCGCTATGCGGAGAGGCAGAAGCTCTACTGCGTGGTGTGAAACGAGGTGGCGAGTTCGTTTTTCGAAAAGAGACAAATCAGAGGGTAAATGTTGTGTTAAAGCGGTGGTGCAAGGAGGCCAAGATAAGGAAAACCGTGTCGTTCCATAGCGCTCGGCATACATTCATGCCGAACCGTTTGACACCGGTCTCTTCACACGGACATTCTATGATGTGCTTGACCGTACCGTGCGGACTGAAATCCTCAGCCAAAGCATTGTGACCACAGTGGACCACGGTTTCCGTTCGGAAAGCGGGGTCAATTACTTCAAGACTGTCACGACCAACCCCGAAAACGATTCCTCCACCGTGTTGACTGATGCAAGAGAGCTGACAGTTAAGAGCATCGATGCCATGGGTGGCGTTACTCGGTTAGAATACGATGCCATGGGGCAGTTGACACATTCCTACGATCCCGACAACTTCCTCACCTCATACCAGTACGACATGCAAGGAAATCTGACCCAAAGGATTCATCCCGATGCAGGTACAACCATGTATGAATATGACCCAGCAGGACACCTGACAAGGGAGACCAACCCGCTGGGGCAGATTTTTTATCATTATACATACTACAGGCTGGCACATAAACGTTACAGTGATATGACGGAAAACAACGTGACATATTCCTACGGAGATGTCGGCAGGGCTACAGGCAGGCCGGTGCGTATCGTGGATGGCAGCGGGGTGCAGACCTTCGAATACGATGCCCTTGGCAATGTCAGTAAGAGCATACGGGTGCTGTCGGTTCCTGCGTCGGGCTACGCTTACGCCTTCACACACAATTTTGAGTATGACAGCTGGGGGCGAATCTGGAGCATGACCTATCCCGACGGTGAACGGGTGGACTACCGTTACAACCATGCCGGTGACCTGACCCTGATGACTGGCGACAAATGGGGCAATCCACGCACATATATTGCAGATATTCTGTACACCAAATACGGTCAACGCAAGCGCATCGACTATGGCAACGGAACACATACCGAATACGCCTATGACTCATTGCAGCGTCTGGCTTTCCTCCATAGCGAAGACATAAGCCACAACCCCATGCAACACACTGAATACTCCTACAACAAGGTCGGCAACATCACCGGACTGGCTAACAATGCCGGTGGCATAGGCGGCATGGGAGGCCTATACTCAAACAGTTACTACTACGACCCGTTGGGCCGCTTGGTAGCGTCGAACGGATCCGGCGACATCGGAGGTCAGCCGCGGGACTACGCCATGGAGGAGATGCAATACTCCCCGTCAGGACGCATAGGGACGAAACACCTGCTATGGCAGTCTGTGACTACGCGAGGGATTCAGCACATGGAATATTTCTACAGCAATTCTAACGACAAACCGCACGCACCCCGCCTCATCGTCAACAACGCCACCGGTGGACTTTATGACTTGGTATGGGACGGAGCAGGGAACCTTGTCCGCATGGCTGTCCGGAACGAGCCTGCTGTCGACTATTCCAACCGGATTCTGCATTGGACGGAGGACAACCGTCTGTTTGCCGTGGCCGACGAGAGCCACTTCAGCTACTACGCCTACGACCACAACGGCGAGCGTACATTGAAGATGACTGGCGATGCCGCAACTGTGGACCAGAATGCCTTGGAGCAGCACGTCTTCACCAGCCTCAACCACGTCACGCTATACCCCTCGCCCTACATTGTACTTACCGAACAAGGCTATACCAAGCACTACTACGCCGGAGCCGACCGCCTGGCAGCCCGTCTGGGCAGCGGGGGATTGAGTCGCGACACTTCATGTGTCCGCTCAAACGAGAACCTTGTACGGCGCACCGATGAATTGTTCAGGCACAGCTGTGAACGAGTGAACAGTTTCAACTACCGCAATCATGAGGAACTGGAACTTGTGCGCATCGACGGCAGCATCTTCGATTCGGTCTTTGAGTTCGACCGCAACGCAGCTTCCCGGCACCTCTACGCCGATGTAAAACCCCGGCCCGGGGCGATACACAATCTTATCGTGAGCCATTCAACACACAATACCCGGTCGGCTCCTACTCCCGAAGAGCCTGATGTGTATTTCTACCACTCCGACCACTTAGGCAGTGCCAGTTGGATAACAAATGCAGCAGGTATGCCCATTCAGCACCTGCAGTACCTGCCATTTGGGGAACGTTTTGTTGACCAACGCTCCACTGGCTATAGCGAACGTTTCACTTTCACGGGCAAAGAACGCGACAAGGAAACTGGCTTCGGCTATTTCGGTGCCAGATATATGGACCATGAGCTGATGACGATGTGGCTGAGCGTCGACCCGATGGCAGATAAATACCCGAGTATATCACCATACGCCTATTGCGCGTGGAATCCTGTGAAGCTGGTGGATCCGGATGGTTGTATGATTGATGAATGGAGAATAGACCTTAATACTGGTGAGGTAACAAAGGTTGGAAATAAGGGCGGTAAAACTACAGACTATTATTCATTTGGGACGACTAATACTCAAGGGGACTGGTTGCCTGATGCAACTAGAGATGATGTGGAAATATCTCGTAATCAATCGGGCGGTACAATAAACTCATTTAGAGTAAATGAATCAAATAATTCTACCTTAAGTATTTTTCATATTCCAGATGATGATAAAAGTGGCTTTTTCCTTGAGCGAGGAGGTCCTGACACAAAGGCACCAAAGCAAAATAAAAGGATTCTAGAAGGAGAATATAATTTTGTAAAACATTCCAGCACGGACAAATTCTTTAATAATCGAGCAAAATTGACATCAAAGAATGATTCAAAATTTGTTAATAGAGCCATTCTAATACATCCAGGGAATAACTATTGGGATTCCAAGGGGTGTTTACTACCAGGCACAACAGCCAGTAAAAATAACAATGGTGATTATTCTGTCGGTGCCAGTAAGAATAAAACCGCCGTGCTTGAAAACTATATTAGAAGGAATAATTGGAATGTTACACTAACTATTACGAACCGTTTTTAATGAATGACGATGAAAAAGATATCTTTTATTGTGTTTCTTTTGCTTTCTGTTTTTAATTCTGAAGCACAGAATAATACTGATAGAGAACCGGATTTGCAAGATGCCTACGACAAAGTAATAAATGACAAATCAACAGAGAGTTGGAGTTTGTTTTTCAATCTTTTTCCGAGTACATTTGAGAAATTTGATTCAATCTTTGGTTATCAAGAAAATCAAAAAGGACCGCTTTACGATATGTATCAGCAGTACATATATCTGTTTTTTGAAGCACAAAATCATATAAATGAATCTGTTTACTATAATAAACTTATCCAAATTGCTAAAGATGGTATATGGGATGCGGATGCAAATAGCCTTTTCCAATTATGTATTGTCAACTTTGTCATAAATGATTCTACAAATCATCAAAAAAACTCTTT
>JAEEGK010006789.1_pt1 | contig 27442 bp, 25 predicted proteins | sample 8958771 | NCBI WGS metagenome assembly JAEEGK01 (sample SAMN16246547, study PRJNA631951) | gut metagenome | biome: gut microbiome; feature: rumen; material: SC-attached | host: Bos | place: Iran: Karaj | collected 2018-10 | reverse complement strand
CACGCCTAAATACTCGACATTAAAAGGTGCCTGCAGCATCGAGGGAACCGACCTCGTGGTGCTCGACAGCGAGACATTCGACAAAATCAAGAAGATGCTGATGTTCAGCAAGAATACAGACAACAAAATCGACAGTCTCGACGTGCAGTTTACAGTGTTCAAGAACGAAATCGACGTGTATCCTTTCGCCATCTCAATGGACAAATACTCTGCCATGCTCTACGGCCGCCACAACCTCGACATGAGCTACGACTACAAGATCGAGATGCTCAGTCCGGCCATCCTCAACAGGTTAGGCCTCGAAATCAAAGGCCCTGACTTCGACAACATGAAGTTCAAGGTCAGGAGAAGCCGCCACAGAAACATATTCAAGCCAGAGAAACGCGACTACAAGGAAGAGAAGATTGTCGAATTGAAGAAGATTATCTCCAACTCATTGAAAGAGAATGTCAAACCTCAGTAGTCCAAGGGTTTTACACAATACGATACGGCTGTTGCTCGGTGTTTTTTTCATCGGCACAGCCGTATTGAAATTATTGTCGATAGACAATTTCGAGTTATATATCTACAGCATCGGCATCTTCAGTTATACCTGGACGACATTTCTTTCCAGATCATTGATTTTCATTGAGTTGATAATCGGAATAAGCCTTATTTTCAAGATTTGTTTCAAAGAAACATGGTGGCTCACACTCCTGATGATGGCTGGTTTTACGCTGTTTTTGGTTTATGCCGCCATTTTCAGGGACGACAGCAACTGCCACTGTTTCGGAAGTTTGGTTGAGCTCAATCCGATACAGTCCATCTTCAAGAATATCATTGTGATAGCGTTGCTAATTTTGATAAAAAACGAGCAAAGCCACGATTACAAGCCTGCTTTGAGGAAATGGCTTGTGGCGTTGACATTAGTTGTTTCGTTTGTAATCTCTTTTGTTTTGCTGCCGATGGACGTGGTTTACAACAGGATTTATTCTGATAATGAAGAGGTTAACGAGGCTGCATTTTACGAAAGTCTGAACGATTCGGCTTTTGTTGAGCTTCAGGAAGGCCGATACCTTATTAATTATGCGCTTGCCGGATGCAAATATTGCAAGATTGGGGCTGAGAAGGCGACGATGATGTTCGACAGGCACGGCATTTCACACGAAAGGCTGAAGTTTTTTGTCGGTGGCAGCGACGAGGCGGTTGAAAGATTCATAGAAGTTACTGGAACTGAAGATTACCAGCATTGGAAGATTGCGGCGCCTCGGTTTATGTTGATAACATACGGAAAGTTCCCGTTGTTTGTTTTCATCGAGGACGGCAGAGTGGTGAAAGCCGGGGATTTTCGGATTTTGGATGATAAAATGATTGAATCATTCTTTGAATGATTTTTATATTTTGACAGGATTAACACATTAAGAACTCATTAACATCATAATAGTTAATATAGCAGTCCGAACATCCACAATGGGATTCGGTTGCCATGTCCTATCTCTGTATCATCAACAGCGAGGAAACTATTTTCAATGTCTTTTATTTGGTCGAATTTCTTATCACTACCTCCAACTTCAAACAAATACTTGCTCTCTACCAAAAAATCTCCCTTAGCAGGATAATGCACGTCATACACCTGACTAACCTGATTAAAGAAGAAGGTCTCACGTATAGTGCCGATATTCGTCTTGTTGCCCAAAGCATACATCAGGTTCGGATTATTGAGAAATATTTTTTCCGGTCTAGCCAACACTTTGAGGCTCTTCACTTTATCGGTAAGCAATGCCAGTAGTCCGCCTCTCTCCAAGGCATACAGCATCTTCAGTCCTTGCACTCTATCCGTTTCCAATTGTGCATACAGAGCATTCATAGTCGGCATCTGTGGCACATGTTCGGCAAGCACCATCAACATCCGTTTTGCCTTACGTATCGTAGAGATCGTCACTTCATCCACGGCAGGGTAATCGACTTCAAGGATATGGTTAACCACACGTTGCAGACGGCTCTCAAAACCAGTCATAGCAACTTTGTAGAACGGATAATAACCATGATGCATATATTGTTCAAATAACGGTTGGATAGACGGTATCATCCCTTTCACCTGCATTGCTACTTTGACATGGTCTTTCAGTAATTCCTCCAAGGATAATTTAGGTAATGTTGCCACTTCCTCGTATAATAAAAATTCGCGGAACGACAATCCAGCAATCTCATAATCCAACAATCGTCTCGACAGGTCGCCTTCACCGCTTTTCAATCGCAACATTGATGAGCCAGTATATACAATCTGTAAATCGGGATATGTGTCATAAAAATTTTTTATCAAAGTCTGCCAATGCGGGTAATGATGCACCTCGTCCATGAACAGATGCCTGCCTCCATGGATGTAATAGTACCTCACAAAGTCCTGTAATGAGTGACTTTGAAACCATAAGTTGTCAAGTGACACATACATCGCATCATCAGGGTTAGAGTAATGCTCTTTGATGTATTGCAACATCATTGTGGTTTTCCCCACACCTTTCGGACCCTTGATTCCCACCAACCGATCTGTCCAATCGATGGATTCATAGATATACCTGTGGAAATCAACAGGCGTACTTTGTAATCTCAAATGATAATGAAGCAACAAATCTTCAATCTCTGTAACTGCTTCCATAGTGTTTCAATTAAAAACACAGCAAAAATAATTCTTTTTATTAATATATGCAAATATTTTTTTGACAAAAAGAGTTTGCAAACTCGTTTTTTTTTTAATTTCAGAGTTTCAAAACTCTTTTGTAGCAATCATAACCTTTCCCCAAGATCTGATTTTATTTTGACTTCTTGCTTCTCCAAAAATTTTTATTATCTTTGCCTCGTGAAACGGCTTTTTGTCATACTATCTCTATTCTCACTGTTGTTTGTTGCCTGCAACAAGCCGCAGCCTGAGCCTGTCATTGCCGAGCCCGAACCATTACCGTTTGAATTTGACGAGAACCTGCAAAACATCGACACATTGCTGCAACACGATGCAGCGACTGCCCTGCAAGAACTGCTGTCATCAGACACCCTTCCCGTCATTTTCAACGAAAACTATCACCAATTGCTCCTCTCCGAGGCGTTGTACAAAACCGACAACCCGCAGGAGACGCACGGCCGTGCGTCTTTACAAGCCGCGATGCAATTTTTCGACAGCCTCGCCGCGCATTATCCCACCAACGACGACCTCACGGTCCTCTCCGCCCGCTCGCATTACATGAACGGCGTCGGTTTTTACGAAAACGACAGCATTGTTGAGGCCTGCAAGGAATACCTGCACACGCTTGAGATAATGGAAAACCATTTCAATGTGGAAACGTTGAGAGGTTATAGGGCGAAGTTCATGGGGTTGACGTATAATCGCCTAATACAATTGTTTTCTGATCAATTTATGATGGAACCTGCAATTTATTGTGGCAAAAAGGCTTTGTTTTATTGCAAGATTGCGCCAACATCCAAGTATGGTTTAGCCAACTCATTATACCAAGTTGGTAATCTATATGATATGTCTAATATAACAGACAGTGCCAGTTATTATTATAAACAAGCAATAGAGGCTTTGCCTGACAGTAATAATCTTGTATATCGTAATATAATTACAAGCAAAGCATTACTCGCATACAATTCAGTTTGTGATGCGGATAGTCTGTTAGTTGAATTGAAACAGATCACAAAACATATTGACAACATTGATGAAATATCTACTCGCTTTGTCATTATTGGCTATATCTATTATAAAGAAAAAGTATACGATTCTGCCGTGATATATCTTGAAAAAGCATTTGAAAACAATATTACTATTGCGGCTAAGCAGCAATCCGCTGAATACCTGTATAATTTAAATCTTCAAAACGGAGATTCCATAAAAGCTTACAAATACGCAAATTTTCTTGCTGAAAATGCAACACGGCAATACGACAACATGCCTGAAATATCAGCCCTTAACACTTTATTTCAAGATTATTTGATACAAAAACAAATAAAAGAGAAAAATGAGCATTTGAGAAACATCAAGAAACGCAATTGGATAATAATAACGTGTTCGTCTGTAACATTTGTCATTATCATTATACTCATTGTCCTGATAAGTAAAAAAACGCGTGCCATAAAGAAAAAGTCACATGACGAGCTTGAGGAGAAAGACAAGTCTTTAGCCGCAATGAAGCGGAAAATGGAAGCCAATCCTTTTGTGAAAGAGCCTATATGCAAATATATTTTGAAAGTTGTAAATGAGAATAGTTTCAAAGCAAAACTTGATTTCAGGGCATATAAAAAATTCGCATTAGACAGAAACCAAATCATGATGCTGAGAGATGCCGTTGACCGTCATTACAACAGCTTTACTCAATTATTAAGTAAAACATATCCTGAATTGACTTTTGATTATTTAGACTATTGTTGTTTATATCTACTCGGGTTGAAAGAAGCTGATATCGCAGCCTTGATGCAGCGCGCATATCCTACAGTTTGTCAGCGCAGCCGTAAGATAAAACGCATTTTCAACACCAAGGAATCGCTTCAGTCAGCCATTGCCGCCATGGCATTTCAGGCGCAGTGCAACGCATAATCCATTGATTATCATTTATTTTTTCCGATACATAACTTTACATACCCTTTTTTTCTTGCTATTTTTCCATTATTTGTATAGTTTTGTGCCGGAATTTAAAACAAACCGCCATGAAAAAAACATTACTTACAATCGTTACAGCGTTGCTGGTGTTATCCCTCAACGCCCAGATTTCAGTTTGGGACGGCACTGCTGAGCCTTGGACACATGGCTCCGGCACACCAAGCGACCCTATTCTTATTGAAAATGCCGAACAACTTGCCTATTTGTCACAAAACGGACACCTATTGGATTGTCAATATTACAAACTGATGAATGACATTGATTTGGATAACAGGGATTGGCTGCCAATCGGTTATTACTCATCAGCGACGAGCACTGTTTTCAATGGTTATTTTGACGGAAACAACCATGAGATTTACCATCTGACCACAACTCTTTTCTGGTGGATGGATGAAGGCTATATCAAGAACCTCACAATCAAAGATTCGGAAATGGTTCTCCAATACGGCTTAAACTGCTTTGGCGGAATGGTTAATTACGCTCCATTGATTGAAAATTGTCATAATTATGGAGATGTCGTTTTGGATTATGATGAAGGCAATAACATCATATTGTCATGGTCAATGGGAGGAATAGTCGGAGATTGCACAACTATTGAAAACTGTAGTAATCATGGAAAACTAAAGGTGATCGCAAAATCTCCACTTGGCGTGTTGACTATTGGAGGCGTCGCAGGGACCGCGGTCAATATGGAAAAATCATGTAATACAGGAGGCTTTGTCATTGATTCAGATGTATCGAAATGTATTGCAGGAGGAGTATGCGGTGTAATAGTCGGAGAAATTTCGAATTGTTACAATACCGCCAATTTGTTGGTTGGTTGTGATAATTCGTTTGTTGGAGGTATAACTGGTGGTGCCCGTTATGGTGATCAAGATACTATAAATATCAATTCATGTTATAATGCCGGTAATCTTAATGCCTCGAATATAGGTGGAATCATTGCTGAAGTAATCGCAGGAGTTACTGTTAATGTCGACAACTGTTACTATATCGACACTATTGCCAGCACAAATGATTACGGCAGTCCGAAATCTGAAGCAGAAATGAAAACGCAGGATTTTGTCGACCTGCTGAACACAACCGGCGATGTCTATGCCATGGATGACATGCACGTCAACCAAGGCTACCCGATATTCGCACAGTATTATTCTGTTGATGAGAAAGATGCATACAACGGCATTTCGGTGTATCCAAACCCGGCAAGAAACATTGTTCACATCGCTTTTTCCGATGACGCCGCATGTGCACAAGTTGACGTTTACGCCCTCGACGGCCGTCTGCTGAAATCGCAAATCTCCGATTTCGAGAGAGTGGACATGTCGGGGCTCGAGCCGGGCATATATATTATAAAGGTGCGTCTGGCCGACGGCAGGGAGTTTGCAGAAAGAATAGTCAAGGAATAATAATATGACAGACATTTCTCCAACATATCACCATCTCGATACCTGGAGCGGCTACAACCCCTTGAAGTTTGTCGACCCGACAGGTGAGCGACAAGTGGGATGGAGCCCTTCAACATATTATTATGAACAGATGGCGAGACTTGTTGTCTTAAAAGAACAATACAGAGTTTACGAAGTTGCAATGGCAAGCACTTGGTTATTAATGGATTATATTAGCAATTGCGTGTTTTCTCAAGGACCGAACGCAATGGGATGTGGTGGCAGCGGAAACCATGGCGGAGGAACTGGAGGCGGAAGCAGCTCAGATGGGCCAACAGTTAACGGGAATGGAGATGGCAATCCATTAAATACCAATAGCTCAAATTCAAATGGAAGACCAGGAAGTTCAAAAGATAACCCAATATCAGCAAACAATCTGACCGAAGTGTGCAATTGGCATTATTGTTTTGGAGAAGGACAGCCTTTATATGTAGATGCTTCAACAATTGATTTCTCGTTTTTATCTAAAGGGAATCTTAATCATGTAAACGACAACGTATATACTATCAATTTGTTTTCTTTCCCATACATGTTTTTATCAGACCAATTATCCATGGCTTTAGGCCAAATAACATTAACGTGTGTCGGAGACAATATGTATGAAATATGGTCTGACAAGTATAATTTTGATGTGAAACATGGCGAATATTTTAGTTCTTGGAGAAATTTTGCGACTTCAGTTGGTGGTGTACTACATGGCGGAATAAATGAGCCAACATTTCTGTTATATCCAGCAACATACTGGGGCGGGGAATTCGATATTATTTTTGTAAATAGAGTTTATATAAAACCTTAATATTATGAATAAGTATATTCTCAAAGCACTTTTATGCTTAATAAGTTTAACAGCTTGCAATCGTCCGCGCATCGTGGTCGAAAACGATGATACCGAAGGGTTTGACATTGTCAAAGTATATGTTGGTGACACTATTTGTAACGTCAATTATGATGGTGAAATATTCGAAGTCGATTCTTTAGGCGAACCTCGTGAAGGCAGGTTGTTTCATTATCATAAAAACGACACCGTAATAAATAGATTCATTTGTTGTAATAAAACTTATTATGGCACAGTAATAGAAGGACATATATTTGATTATTCTAAAGATAGCATATTTTTGCTTGTCGACCAGAAACCTGTTGATAGTATTTTTGGCAGATATATCAGTATTTATGATGACAATGGCAACTTCATGTATTCAAGGAGAGAATATGACACAATACAAAACTGGTATGACAAACAGAGAATACTAAACTTAAGCAATGCCCATCAGTATTGGATTGTCCACAAACAAACCTTAGATGTATATGGGCCGTTTTCATACGATGACTATCTTGATACGAAGAAACAAATCAGCGTTCCGCCAAGTTTAATGCTTAAAATGGAAAAGTATCTAGGTGGAGGTAATGATTAGTAAACCATAAAATAGTTTGATTAAGTTTCATTATGCAAAAATAATACTTAAATGAAGAAAATCATAATTTCTGTCCTGTCAGTGCTAATACTTGCTATAGTTTTAAATAGCTGCAGGTATTCAGACAGAAAGTTTTACAAGACGCATACAGGTAAAGTTGTGACAATATGGAATGATTATATCATCTTTGAAAAATATAAAGGAAACAAACCTCCTCAAGACAATTACATAAGAGTTTTAGGGAAATTCAAGGGTTCTTTAAAGATGTGTTTCAAGACAAATGACTCAATCCTTATTTGGCGTGATTTTGATGAGAACTCTCTCGAGATTGGCTTTAACTCAAACAAATATAAATTAGAGGTTTTTTATGGTTATCATGACAAGCCAATGTTTGATAGGAAAACACATCATGAAGATTCCATTTTTATGGCTTATTATTGTTTTGATTCTTTCCCTGAAGATGGCAATATCTTATTCCCACTATTTAGCGAATGTATAGGAGATTCAGTTTATATTAGGCTATACAAAGCAAGTCCTCATTTTTACAAAGATCATGTAATGTCTCGTTATGATGAAGCATTGAATAAATAATAAACTTATGAAAACAATAAAACACTTATTAATTCTGCTCTTTCTCCTTGGGTCTGTGTCCCTCCACTCCCAAGACATCTCCATAAATCTTTCAATCAGATGGAGCGAAAAACCATCTGTAATCAATACAGATTCCATAGTGCAGTATCCAGAGTTGGTAGTATCCTATACAAACAATTCAAATAAAAAACTGTATATTAAAAAATCATCAGATCAGCCATGTGGATATGTTAGTTTTTCACACGAAAACCAATCACCATATCACAGATATGAGAATTATAGCTATTTAAATTGTCTCATCAATGATGTGATAAACAAGCCCTATATAGATAATAAATATATTGTTTGTTTGTCTATTCAAGATACATACCGTTACGCTAGATGGTATTTGAAATTTGAAAATTATACTGGCGATATTGAGAATTTCGACACAGACCAACTTAATTACTATTTTGATGTTGTTAATCAATGTATTTTCAGAGAGATTGGGGGGTATAACGATACTGAATGGGGCAATTTGCTATTTACACAATCAGATATTTCGAAAGATAGTATTTGGGAGAATAGACATAATATGTTTATGTTTCTTAATCCACATGAAACGAAAGAAGATGTCTATAATTTGACATGTTTTTATCTTCTTAAAGGCACATACACATTCATGATTGATAGTGAGGAATTTAAAAAAGACGTGGTATCAGGTTTTGCACCATGGAAAAGAATAGCCATCCCACTTCCGAAAAAAGTAAAAAAATACAAGCTTTATTCCGGAAAATTCACATCAAACAGCGTAACGGTGAAGTTTGAATAAATTGATAATGCTGTTGTTGTCTGCCACATATGATTCTTTTGTAGGTTTCAGCTCCAGCTGGATTAGCATTATACCATTTCTTAAAAATCGTACAGTTATGAATCTTAATAACTTACGACATTAAAGCTTGAATTCAGGGGGTTATATCCTGAAAGTGCTCATGGCTGATGGCTGGGAGTTTACTGAAAGAATCGTTAAGGAATAATAAACACACTAACGCAATGGGCGGTAGTGGCAGCGGAAACCACGGAAGAATAGGAAGTTGTGAGACATTCAAGTAAGCGACCTCGTCACAAATGATGTCCCGAAATTGAATTCAGAGGTTTATTTGATTAAAAAAACGTAATTCAATCATTAACAATATAAGCGAACCCTCTGCCCTGGTATTTCACCTTCTTGAGGTCACCACGGCGGTTGGCGAGCTTCACAAGGCACTGGTTGATCTTCGATTTCATCTTAGCCTCGTCCATCCCAATACCCATAGCAACGGCCTTCGCCATCGTCTTGTCGTATATCTCCTTGCTCGTGGCAGGCTTGCCGTTCTCTTTTATCACATCAATGATGATATTATCCCAAGTCGACAACGGATAAGGCTTGCGCGCGCCAACAGGCCTCACACTCTCAACACTGATGATTTCATGACTCTCACCCAATAATTTGGTGAGTTCGTCGATTTTTTCATTAAAAAAGTCAATTTTCGCGAGATTTTTTCTCACTTCGGATTTAAACTCCGCAATCAAACCGATAATTTCTTCTTTCGAAAGCTCTCTAGTTTCCATTGCTTTAAAAAATAATTAAACAGTTATAAAAAAAGTATCGCAAAGGTAAGGAATTATTTTGAATATTGTACTATATTTGCAGAAAATATTGAAAAAAATATTATGAAAGAGATTATCAGCTTCCTTAATTTGATAGTTGAAAACAACAACAGACCGTGGTTTCAGCAGCATAAAGACTTGTATATCAACGCTCAAGGCCGATTCAACGCCATAGCCGAGCAGATACTGGTCGGGGTGCAGAAATTCGACCCTCTGACACGTGGTCTGACTCTGAAAGACTGCACTTACCGCTTCTACAGGGACACCCGTTTCTCACCCGACAAGTCGCCATACAAGCGACATTTCGGCTTGTTTATCTGTCCGAACGGCAAAAAATCGGGCTTGGCGGGCTATTATTTCCACGTCGAAGGCGAGGGAGCCGAGTATCTCGGACATCATGGGCTGTACCCGGGGATGTATATGTGCGAACCTTATATAACAAGGAGTGTGCGCGAGGACATCAGCACCAAGGGCGACGAGTTTGTGAAAGCCTTGAAGAAAGCCAAGAACTTCGACCTCAGCTTAGCCGCGGCATTGAAAAATGTGCCGAAGGACTACCCTGCCGACCACCCTTACGCCGAATATCTGAAATTGAAGGATTACTGCCTGTTTGAAAGCATACCTGACGACATTTTGTATTCCGACCACCTGGTGGAATGGGTCGTCGACGAGTTCCGCAGCTGCTACGATTTCAACTCGTTTCTGAACCGCGCAGCGCTTTTCGCGATGGAAAACAAATAAATTTTCATCTTTGATGCAGCAAAAACACCTTCCTTTCGTTAAGAAGATGTAAAACGGACGAAATGTTAGGATTCAACATTGTTTTGGAAAGAGCAAGAAAAGGACGACAGGAGTCGCTGATGAGGCTGTACGACCTCTGCTGCGGCACAGTGTTCAACGCCTCTTACCGGATAGTGCTGAACGCGCAGGATGCCGAAGAGATAACGCAGGACGCGTTTCTGAAGACATTCGTCAGTCTTGACAGTTTCAGCGGCTCGGAACGCGATTTCGTCGCTTTTGTGAAGACGATTGCCATCAACAAGAGCATAGACCTGTTCAGGAAACACAGCCGCGAGCCGTTTTACGAGGAAATCGACTACAAGACATCGGATATCGAGGACGACAATGACGATTTTGAGGATTTGCCGATAGAGAAGATCAAGGAGGCGCTGAACAATCTGCCCGACGGCTATCGCCTGACGATAACGCTGCGCCTGATCGACGGGATGGAATTCAGCGACATCGCGAAACAAATGGGAATCAAGGAATCGACAGTGCGGTCGCAGTATTCGAGGGGGCTGGAAAAATTAAGAATAACCTGTAGAGGATAAGGCATGCCTTATCCCAACTGGATGAGAAAATATAGAATTATGAATATAGAAGAAAAAATAAGGAACAATCGGGAGGCATTTGACGACATGAAGATGCCGGAAGGCAGCCGAGAGAGGTTTATGACCCGTGTAGGGACACGGCGTGCCACGTCCGAGGACGCCGCACGCGACGTCCGTACAATACGCCCATTATGGTTGACATTCACCACGATTGCAGCCGCCGCCGTTGCCATTTTATTGGTGATTTTCGGTCTGAACCGATATGGACAAATGTGGAAGGAATCGCCGCAAGTGGCTGATAATAAGGTAGTTGAGATGCGTCAATTTTACGATGAGAAGGTGGAGGAAGCCATCATAAACCTGGAAGACGTGATGGAGAATGTTGACGATTCAACAAAGATGCAAATCAATGCGGTGATACGCGATCTGATGAACATGGGCGACGTTTTCGCCGAGATGGCTCCGCTGCCTGAAGACCGCCAGATGGCAATAACCGAACAGATTTACGACAACAAACTGAGAACTATAGAATTGATTACAGAACAAATTAACAAGTAAAGATTATGAAAAAGATTTTGGTTTTAACAGTCTTGATGTTGGTGGCATTCCTGGCTTTCGCCAACAAATGGAGAGACAACAATCATTACAACTACAGATTTGAAGAGACGAAGACTGTCGAAAAGACTTTCGACGTGGAAGCTTTGCCCGACCTTGTCATGGACGGCATCTACAGCGACTTCAACATCACCACATGGGAGCAGCCGCAGATTGACTTCAAGGTGAAAATCACAGTGAAAAGCGACCGTGAAAGCACCGTGAAAAAACTGATGGAAATCATCGATGTGGAATTGAGCCAGAGCTGTAACACAGTGAACGCCAAGACCATCTTCAACAACAAGACCAACAAGTGTTACAACGCCTCTATTTCCATCAAATATAACGTGAGAGTCCCGAAAGACGTGCTGATGAACCTGACGACACGCTACGGCGACATCACCATCGATGAGGTGCGCGAAAAGTTGAAAGCCTCAATAAAATATGGCGATTTCAAAGCCGACAATATGATGATTGACACATTACGAAACAATACCATTGAGGTGAAATACGGCAACATCAACATCGACGAGGCAAAGAAGGTATTTATGGATATGTCGTACGGCGACGCCAAAATCAACAAGTGCGACTACGTCGACGCGACTGTGAAATACGGCAAACTTTTCATCACCGAATTGAATCGCGGGATATTGGAAATCAAATATTCGGATGCCAGAATCGACCAGGCCAACAAAGTCAAGTTCACGAATGTGGGTTATTCGGACGTGAAGCTGAGAAACGTCAAAGACAAGCTGATTGCCGACTTGAAATACTCCGATATGAGCGTCACCATGACGTCATTGGCACCCATAATTGAGATTGATGGAGCATATTCCGACGTGAATTTGTACCTTGACGGGAACGCCTCATTCAACTACAAGCTGGCATCGTCGTACGGCGACATCACTTTCAGGGGCTTCTTCGACGAGAAAAGCATTGGCGGCAACGGCACTTACGGCGATGGCGAGCCCGGACTTCTCGACATCACCACAAAATTCGGCGACGTCGATATTCGTAAAGACAAATGATCTTTTTTTCATACCATGAATTTTTTATGCCGAATTTATTTGTTCGGCATAATTTTTTGTAATTTTGTAACGTTAAATGACAAAAGAAACATATCATTTAAAATGAAACGAGCAATAATACTATTAGCAGCTATAGTGTTGAACATCAACATGTTATTAGCTCAACACACCATCACTGGAACATTGGCTGACGACACCACCAACGAGCCTTTGATGTTTGTCAACGTCGGTTTGATACGTGCTGCCGACACCGTTTATGTGGCTGGCACAGCGTCGAACGACAAAGGGTTCTTCAAGCTGGAGCACGTGCGCAACGGCCAGTATATCCTACAAATCACGGCTATAGGATATGAGAATTACAAAAACGTGCTGGACGTCACCGACAACATCGATTTGGGCACCATCAAGATGCATGAGGGCGCGGTACGCTTGGACGAGGTCGTGATTGTGGAGAGCAGGCCGCTATTCGCCAATGAAGGCGAGAAAACGCTTTACAACGTGAGCGAGGACCCGTCGATACAGACAGGCACGCTGTCGGACGCCCTACAGAACGCCCCGGGCGTGGAAGTCGACGTGGAAGGCAACATCACCTTGCGAGGCGTCTCATCGGTGGAGATATGGATCAACGGGAAACCGTCGCATCTCAACGAGGAGAACCTCAAGACGTATATTCAGCAGCTGCCGGCAAACGCCATCAAGACCATCGAAGTGATAACCAACCCTTCGGCGCGTTACGCCTCGAAGAGCGACGGCGGCATCATCAACATCGTGACCAACGTCAACGTGCAGAAAAACCAGTTCGTGAGCTTCGGCGTGAGAGGCTCGTCACGTCCCGACGTATCGCCTTGGGTATCATACGTCTACGCCACTGACAAGCTGTCGTTAAACCTCTACCTCAACGGAAATTACCGTTACAACAAAAATGAGAACAACGGCTACAGCTATTCGTTCATGGACAGCGAAATCAACCCCGGTTCGCTCGACACCACCACGACGACGCGCTACAACGGAAGAGGCAAGGACAACAGCTATGGCGGCGGTTTCTTCCTGAATTTCCAATATAACATCGACACCATGAACAACGTCTCTGTGTGGATGGGCGGCTGGCCCAACTGGAGCAACAGCGACAGTTGGCAGGACTACTACCGCAACGAGTACCGCGACAATGAGATTCACGAGCGCAACCATTACTATACCATGACCGACGCCTCAGGCAACTTCACGGGTTTCAACGGAGGCGCGGAATACCAGCATCTGTTTAACAAGGAAGGGCATAACATCACCTTCAGCTTGAACGGAGGCTATTGGGGAGGCCATAACAACAGCACCAATGCGAGGACATATTTCAACCCCGACGGCAGCGTGCAGCGACTCTCAGGATACAGGAACAACTATCGCTACGGCGATTTCAACTACGACGCCAACATCGACTACAACCTGCCTTATATCAAAGGTGGCGAGATAGGACTTGGCGTGTCGTATACACACGAGCCCGACAACTATCACATCATTTACGACACCTTGGTATCAGCCGCGCAATACGTCAACGACCATCTGAGGACACTCGACCGACTTAGCTGGGACAATGAGTTCGACGCATACCTCACCATTCAGCAGAAATTCGGCAATTTCGTCATCAAACCAGGTATCAGAATGGAGCTTGCCGACGTGCATTGCAACATGGACGGGTACATGATAGACCACGAGTCGAAACAATACGTCAACTGGAGGCCGTCGATTCACATGTCATACAGAACCAAATCGATGCACAATTTCAAGTTTAATTATTCCAGACGCATCAACAATCCGAGCGCGCGGTACCTGACAAACTTCGTTGAATACGAGCAGGAGAGCGTCGATTTGGGCAACATGGATTTGAAATCGGTATATACAAATTCCATTGAAGCAGGCTGGACGAAGTTCTTTATGAAATTCGGAAGTGTAGGATTATCAGCGTATTACAGAGACTCAGACGGTGCCATCAACAATGTGACGGAGAACTATTACGACACTGTGTTCTTCCATCGTTGGGTGCGCGCCACCAAGCCTTACAACGTCGATAATTCGTACAATCTCGGTTTTGAAGCGAACATCATGTACCGTCCAACCGGTTTTTTAAACGTCAGATTTTACGCCAATGTGTACGACTCGTACTATTCAACGAAGTTCTATGGACAAAAAGTGGAGAGCGACATGTGGTCGTACAGTCTGCGCCTGAACGTGTGGGCAAAGCTATGGAACAAGCTCGAGGTGCATGCTTCAGGTTTTTACCGTTCACCGACGCAGACGCTTTATGCCGAGAGAGAGGCCTCATACGCCATCAACTGTGGCTTGCGAGCCGATTTCTTCGACAAGAAGATGTCGGTACATTTGAATGTGAACGATATTTTCAACTGGAACAGGTGGGACAACAACACCAGCAACCCGTACTACATCTCATACAGCTCGTATAAGTTCAACAGCCGCTCTATCAGTGCAGGCGTGACGTTCCGTTTTGGAAAGATGGAACTCGAGAGAAGCGCACGCGAAGGCGGTGAAGACATGGGAGGTGATATGCCGGCAGGAAACGGGAAATAAGTCGTTAGTCGTTAGTCGTTAGTTTTTAGTCTTAAGACATTAGACGTTAGACGTTAGACATTTGACAGACATTAGTAGTTAGACATCTGACAGACATTAGTAGTTAGACAATTAGACAATGAGAAGATTATTTGTTATAATAGGAATGATTCTCGTTTTTGCGGGATGTGAAAACGAGAAGAAACCGACGCAGACGGCGCAGAAACAGGAGAAGAAGAACGTGGTAGTGCCGGCATTCGTTGGCGACTCGGCTTATTATTTTGTCAAGAGACAATGTGATTTCGGGCCACGTGTGCCAGAGAGCGAGGCACATCAACAGTGCGCCGACTGGATGATTGAGACGTTGAGAGGCTACGCCGACACGGTGTTTGTGCAGGATTTCAGGACACGAATCTACAACGAGCGCGGCATCGACGGAAAGAACATCATAGCCTCGTTCAACCCCAACGCCAAGAAACGTATCATCGTCGCAGCACATTGGGACTCAAGACCTTACGCCGACAACGACCCTGACGAGTCCAACTGGCAGAAGCCTATCGACGGTGCCAACGACGGTGCCTCGGGCTGCGGCGTGATGATGGAGATGGCACGCGTGATGAAGACGCACCGCATAGCCGACAATATCGGTATCGACTTGATTTTCTTCGACTTGGAAGACTACGGCGCCCCGAAATGGGCTGACGAGAGCCTGCACACCGACCTCGCATGGGGTCTCGGCTCACAATACTGGTCGAAGAAGCCGCATGTTGGCGGTTACTCGGCATATTACGGCATACTGCTCGACATGGTGGGGGCAAGCAATCCACGTTTTCCTAAAGAGTATTACTCGCAAAGCAACGCCTCGTGGGTCGTCAACAAGGTGTGGCGCACCGCACGCGACATGGGATATGATGAATATTTCACCAACGAGCTCGGCGACCCTATCAACGACGACCACATCTACATGATGCATTACGCGGGCATCCCGACTATCGACATGATTCACCTCATCGGTGATGAAGACCGGACATCGTGTTTCTTCCCGTACTGGCACACGATGAATGACAACATCGATTGCATCGATGCCAAGACGCTTCAGATGGTTGGAAACGTGGTGATGAAGGTGGTTTATAACGAATAGCATTCGTCATTTCGACTGGAGTGAAACGAAATGACGAGTTCTATTTCACAAATTTTTTCCCGTTAAGGATATAAACCCCTTTATAGCTTTCAGGCAGTTTTGCACCGAGGCAACGGCCGTCTAAAGTGTAGAAGAGGTTGTCGTTCAATGTGTTAGTTTCTTCTGAGATTTCCCCAATGCCCTCCCATCCGATGTAAGGGATGTAGGTTACAAGACCCAAGGTCGGGTCGTCGGCTTGGTGATAGATATGGCTTTCAATTTCATCGTAATCTGTTGAGTTCCATTTGTTTCCGACAGCCATCAGGTCGCAAGCCGAGTTGTTGTAGAGGTCGTAAATCACGCCACCGTTGCCGTTGTCGTGAATCTCGTTGTAACCCCAATCGTCTTCGGTTCCCATGTCGATGTCATGGTAATAAATTGCTGTGATACCCCAAAGGTTGCCGGTAATCAAGTTGTTACGTAAGATAGCCTTATTGGTGGTCGAATTCCCGTAAATCGAGATGCCGCTACCACCGTTCATCGGGTTTTCCTCGTGATTGTTGTTAATGAATTGATTTCCAACGATAACTGACGAGATTCTCTCGCCCTGCTGGTTATAGCCGTAACGACTATCACGGATTATGTTGTCTTTCAGGAGCACCTTTGTCGATTCCATACCCATGAGGTCAGCGATGGAGATGCCGCCCACGTACCATTGAGCCATGATGGTGTAAATCTCATTGCCGACGATTCGAATCGTGTCTTCAGCACCCGGTCCGAGGTTGATCTGCGGAGCATTGATGCCGTTGACGTTGGTGTCAAAGTCGCAGTTCAAAATTTGCGGTGAGGCCATTCCATTAACAGGCGAGCCGATGGCAGAGCCCTCATTCAGCATGAAGTAGCAGTTTTTGATAGTCGGGTTGCAATTCAAAATATTAATAACCGAATTGCTGTAATCCCTTGTAAAATAAACGAATTTCACATCATCGAAGGTCACATCCGACTCAATCACTTTGATGCCGGCACCATCCGAGAAATACATCTTCTTAAGCAAGCAACCGGTGGCGTTTTCAAAGCGCATGCTGAAATGGTTTGTCTCGTTCAGGCCGTAAAACTTAGTTCTGGTATTTGTGTTTGTGCAAACCATTGATCCATTGATGGTTACGAGCACTTCGGCAATATCCACTCTCGCTGTCTGATCATTGATTTGCAGCACATCACCAGCCGAAATTGTCAAGTCGGCATTTACGAGATAGCCATTTTCACCAACAGTGACCACTCCTTCGGTGATATCGACGAGATCAGCGAAAGTGTAAGTGGTGCCGTTGCCTGGACTCACCCATTGAGCATCAAGAGTAAGCACCATCATGAAGGTGGTGATTAAAAACAATAATTTCTTTTTCATCGTAATGTAATTTATAGCCATTAGCCGTTAGCCATTAGCCGCTAGCAAAAAAACGCTTAAAACTAATGGCTAATAAACTATTTCTTAATTGCTGCTATACCTGGTAATTCCTTACCTTCGATGGCTTCGAGGAGGGCGCCGCCGCCTGTTGAGACGTATGACACCTTGTCGGCAAGGTTGAACTTGTTGATACAGGCCACTGAGTCGCCGCCGCCGATGAGTGAGAAAGCGCCGTTCTTTGTTGCTTCAGCGATGGCCATTGCGATAGCCTTTGAGCCTTCAGCGAATTTGTCGAACTCGAACACGCCGCAAGGGCCGTTCCAGAGTATGGTCTTCGAGCCTTTGATGACCTTTGCGAACATCTCGCGAGTCTTCGGGCCTATGTCCATGCCTTCCCAGCCGTCAGGGATGTTCATCGGGTCAACGATCTGAGTGTCAGCGTCGTTTGAGAACGCGTTGCCAGCCACGGTGTCGATTGAGAGCACGAGGTTGACGCCTTTTTCTTTGGCTTTTGCGATGATATCGAGAGCGAGGTCGAGTTTGTCGTCTTCGCAGATTGAGTTACCAATCTTACCTCCGAGAGCTTTCTTGAAGGTGTATGTCATGCCGCCGCAGAGGATGAGGTTGTCGACCTTGGTGAGCAGGTTCTCTATGATGTCGATCTTGGTGGAGACCTTAGAGCCGCCCATGATAGCGGTGAACGGGTGTTTGATGTCGTTCATCACCTTGTCGACGGCAGCCACTTCTTTGCCCATGAGGTAGCCGTACATCTTGTGGTCAGCGTCGAAATAGTCGGCGATGAGAGCTGTCGAAGCGTGGGCGCGGTGTGCTGTACCGAAGGCGTCGTTGATGTAATAGTCGGCGTATGAAGCGAGGGTCTTGGTAAACTCTTTCTGAGCTGCCTTGATCTCTTTCTTTGCCTCGTCGTAGCCAGGCTCGCCTTTCTCGACGCCACGCGGTTTGCCTTCTTCCTCAGCGTAGAAACGGAGGTTTTCGAGCAACATCACCTCACCAGGTTTCATGGCTTTGATAGGATCAGCGGCCTTCATGCAGTCGTCGACGAAGATGACTTTCTTGCCGATGAGTTCCTCGAGATGTTTCACGAGCGGTTTGACCGAATATTTCGGGTCTGGGTTCTTTTTCGGACGGCCGAGGTGCGACATGATGATAAGCTTACCATTGTCGTTCAACACCTTTTTCAATGTAGGCATTGCCGCACGCATACGGGTGTCGTCGGTGATGTTGAAATTGTCGTCCAACGGAACATTGAAATCAACGCGAACGATGACTCGTTTGCCATTGAAGTTAACTTGATCGATGTTTGTCATAGTGTAAATTTTTAATTGTTATATATTAAATTTGAATTTTTAATTTCCAAAACAAGCAAAAATGCGTTTTATTAACTGTTTGATACTGTTCGGTTTAGGCAGTTTTTCCTCTTCCACTTCCGTGAAATCGGTGTCGCCGCGGCGGAGATATTGCCGGGTGAAGGTGCCTGAGCTGATGCCCCATTTAAGCTGGAACATCTTCTTACCTTTGTTTTTGCGCATCCTCTTTGTCGATTTGCTTCCGAAATGATACACGAGGCTGTTGCCCACGCCAATGAAATCGCGCACTCCGGCGTGCCACAGCTTACGCGAGATGTCGGGGTCGGAGTACCAGCCCGGATGGAACTCAACGCTCATGCCGCCGACGAGGTCCCAGCAGTCGAGAGGCATCACGTTGGGTGGCCAGGTGCTTCCACGCCAGTCGCTGCGGGCGAGACCGGCATATTCTTTCAGCAGGTCTGCCTCACGGAACGACTCTATGTCGGTGCCGTAGTCTTTGACGACCACGCAAGGATTGTCACCTGTCGGCTCGATGAGGGTGCTGGAAATCATGAAATAACTGTGTGTATCACGCTGATTGTCAGTCAGTTTGTTGATTCGTTCGAGGATCGGCACGTCCCAGTTCGGCAAGAAATACATGTCGTCGTTGGCGTAAAACACGAATTTTGTGTCGATGAGGCTGCGGCAGGCGTTGAGGGCGTAGCAGATGCCTATGTTTTCCTTGGCATAGATATAGTCAAGTTGCTGATTCTCAACCCATTGAAGCGTTCCATCCACACCTTCGTTGATGGCGACTATGATTTGATGTTCGTAAGCCGAGTTACGGCGGATGCTGTTCACGCAAAGCTCAAGATATTTGAGATTATTCCAAGTCGGAATAATGAAGGTGAAGCAGTAATCCTTCTTCTCGGCACGTTTATATTTCTCAAAACCAATCATAACTTCTTGTCTGTCAATTCTTTGAGTGTCTGATACTTCAGTCTCGTGGCTTTTGCGGTTATGTGGCAGATATGCAAGCCGTCTTTGCCGTCGAGGAAGCCCAGATGGAAGAGATAATGCTGTATGAAGCTGAAAACGGGCGACACCACCATATAAAACGAGGCGTGTTTTTTGCCTTTCATAAAGTAATGTTGTCCGCGCATCTTGGCAAACTTAAACTGCTGATTCTCATAGTCTTCAGGTGTAGCAAAGGAGTAATGCAGCAGGTCACCGTGAAGCACTGTCTCTTTTATTTCAGTAGAAAACTCTATCGTTTCGTGAATCTCGCCCTGCCACTTCCCCACTGTGCGGTTCCAGATACGGATTTTACGGTCGGGATACCAGCCGCAGTGACGTATCCAGTGGCCGCAGTAGTTGGTCAGGCGGTTCATACTGAACACTTCATCGTCGGAGAGGCGTTGGTTTTTAAGCTCCGAAATGGAGTTTTTCAGCTTTTCTGATAGTTCTTCGTCGGCGTCGATGCTTAGAATCCAGTCGTTGGATGCGAGGTTGTTGGCGAAGTTTTTCTGTTCGGAATAGCCCAGCCAGTCCTGTTGTACAAATCTGACGTTGAACGACTTACATGTCTTTTCTGTGTTGTCGGTTGAGCCAGAGTCGACCACGACAATCTCATCTGCGACATCTTTTATTGATTCAAGACATCGGGCTATGTTACGTTCTTCGTTTTTTGTGATTATGACGGCCGTGAGCAGCATTGCACAATTTTTTGCAAAGGTAGTAATTAATTTTAAGATCTGCAAAAAAAATAATCGGAATCTCATCAAGCCTTAAACCCCTTACAGCGGCTACCTTAACGCCTTTAATGCCCTTAACGGCCTTAACGCCTTTAATGCCGCCGCCAAAGGTGGTTAAAGAAAAAAGCCCCGGTGCTTTTGAAAAACACCGGAGCTTTTGTTTTTTTTACACGCCCTGCCCGTTTTGCGGGTAAGGGTAAATTCTACTCAACAACGCGAGCCAAGCGGACCGAGACCCCGAAGCGCCTACTGTTTTGGCCCTGAGGAAACAAATTGTCCGAACCGAAGTCCACGCAGTACGCGAAGCTTTCAGACGATCCGGTACTCGACCAGTAGAACCCGTGGGAACCGACACTGGTGACCGAATAACCATTCCGGTAGCCTGCGGCTGGCAAGAACACGCAACCCACGGCCTCCATCTTGCCCCAGTCGGTTGCATTGTATTGGTTGCCTTCCCAGCTGGTGTTGCCAGCCACATTGACACCTGTTGGAGCAGCGACTCCCTCTGGATGGGTATAGTTGTCAGGAAACAGTATAACGCCATGAACCGAACCGAACAGATATGCTTTGGCGAACCTTGCATTCTTTACATTGTTCACTGTTGACGATTCGCGGCAGTTAGTTCCGGGGTTGGCACCGTCGCGAGGTCCCAAAACCCATTCCCACTCGTCTTTGGTAAGCGTGCACCAGTTGTTGTGGCCGCCGAGGTTTGCGGCGTTGGCCACGACACACCAGTCGCTCTTCAGAGCCTCATTCACAGTGTTACCGTAACTTGAGGACACGTCATTGTTGTTAATGCCATAGGCTGCCAATGATGAGCTGGCTCCAACCCATCCGAAAAGGTCGACGGTGCCGGGAGTCGTAACGTAATTGTCGCGTACAGCCGTGTTGGCGGTGGCGTTGCCGATGATTGAATACTGGGTAGGTGCAAATGACCATGTCCAGCCGGATGTTGAGTTTGCGGTTGTGTTGGTGGCTCTCAGGTTACCCGGGGCGAAACGCACCTTTTTATTCGGACTTATTGAGATTCCCACAGCGCTGCTCATAGTCATGCTTACTCCTGTGGTGTAAAACATGTTATTTGTGATTTTCGGAACGTTGCATGTGCCGGAATATTCACCAACATCTACAGTTGCGTCATCAACAGCATCCTGTGGAAGAAGGATTGCCCATTTTACCGAGTTGCTCTCGGAATAGAGTGTAACTGTTCCTGTCGTTTCTGTAGGTGTGATGCCTGCGTTCGCAAAATCAATGGTGGCTTCTGTCTTCATGCCTCCAACTGTTATCGGTGCGCTTATCTCTGTAGCCGTAGTAAACTTAACGAGACCGCACTTGTTGAGCAGCGTGCAGCCGTAGGTGGCGTTTTCATCGGTGTATGTGCTCGTCGATCTTCCGAATGAGAGAACAGGAAGCTTGCTGCTCTGGTTGGCGATGCTTACAGTGTAGGATGTCGTTCCCGCTGAAGGCGAATCAAGCGTCAATCCGCCGAGGAAGTAGAAATAGAGGTAGTCGCCCACTTCAGGCTCGGTGATATTGCCGCTGAATTTGCCGTTTTCATATTCAAGGGAACCGAGATACTTTTTACCATCGCCGACATAGATTATGTCGTGGTCGGTGTATACCACTGCGCCGGTGCCAGGATTGACCGTGTGCTTGTCGCCACCAACGTTAACTGTAATGTAAACTGTCTTGCCGAGGTTGTTAGGAGTCGCTATTGTGTCGACGTTTTTCTTTTTGCACTGGGATAAACCTAACACCAATGCGAATGCTATTATTAATAATGTGCTGAGTTTTTTCATTTTTTGTTGATTTTGTTTTAATTTAATAATTTGTTTACTTTTGTCATTTCGAGCGAAACGAAGTGGAGTCGAGAAATCCTTTTTATTACATAACATTGTATTAAAACACTTTTTCATATGTTTCTACTTAAGAGGATTTCTCCACTACGCTTCACTACGCTTCGCTCCGGTCGAAATGACGTTTGCGGCGCACTGCGGCGTAGCCGGCACCGACGGCGGTGAGGATTAGTAATCCGCTGCCCAGTGGAGCCGGGTCCTGCCCGAACGTCTGGTTGTTGAGATTGTAACCGCCGTTGACATCAGAGCCGAAGGTCTGGTTGTTGAGGCTGTAGGCGCCGTTTCCGTCACGATTGGAATACTCTCCAGCATCACGGAAGAAACCGTCACTTTGGGCGGTCGTCGTTGTCGGCGACAACATACACAATGCCATCGCCAGAGAAAGCACTAAGACTTTCAGTTTGGTTGTTCTTTTCATTTTTAAACAGTAAAGTTAACCGGTTAGTTAATGATTTTTTTTTAAACTGATTATGAATGCACGAAAACAGAAAAGACATACCACTCCAATGCGGAGGTATGCCTCTAAGAAGCCCTCCGCACCTTATAAGTCCGTAATATCTTGAATCAATAGTCATTTAAAAAAGTAGCGGCTGCAAAATTACGACATTTTTTAATATGATTATCAAGAAGTTAAAAGTTTTTTAATGGTTCTGAATTATTCATATAAGATTCCACTTTTCCACTATTTTATACACAGCGCCATCGGGTCTCAAGATGCTTTGGAACAATATTATTTCTTTCACTTCCTGGTGGATGTAGGTCTTCTGCTCGATGGCCTGGACAACCTTCTGGAAATACTGTTTCTCGCAGAGGTCTTTGATGCGACCGAGGGTCAGATGCGGCACAAAATTTTGTCTGTCACGTTGATAACCAATGCTATCGAAGGCGGTCAGCACATCTTCTTCGAGGCTCAACAACTCATCGGGTGTCTGCTGCATGCCGAGCCATAGCACGCGCGGGGCGTAGCGGGCTCCGAAGATGCCGGTGCGGTTGAAGTCCATGGTGAAACTATGATGATTTTCAACGACTTTCGACACTGCCTCGATGATTCTCGGCTCGTCCTGAGGGGGCGTCTCGCCGATGAATTTCAAGGTCAGATGTATGTTGGTGGGCTTCACCCAGTTTATCATCTTCTCATGCGACAAACTACGGCGTAAACCGTCAAGCAGCGGTTTAAATCCGTTGTTTTCGGTATTTATCGGAATTGCAAGAAATAATCTCTTCATATTTTTTCTTTTGGTTCACGCAGATATCGCAGAAACCGCAGATATTTTTATTCTTCCATAATCTAATCTGCCAGATTGCTCGCGACGCGAGCTGCAGATTTCGCAGATCGAACTGTGGAAGATTATTTCTGCGTTATCTGCGAGATCTGCGTGAGGCTAATTACATTTGTTTATAGTCTTCAGCGAGACCGCCTTCTGATGTTTCACGATAGAGATATGGGATGTCGCGTCCTGTCTTATTCATTGTGTCCACCACTTTGTCGAATGAGACGCGGTGTCTGCCATCGCTGAATGTCGAGTATATGTTGGCATCCAGAGCGCGTGCTGCTGCGAAGGCGTTACGTTCGATGCATGGTATCTGGACGAGGCCGCACACAGGGTCGCATGTCATGCCGAGATGATGTTCGAGAGCCATCTCGCAAGCATATTCTATCTGTGCCACGCTACCGCCAAAGATCTGGCAGGCAGCACCGGCAGCCATCGCACATGCCACTCCTACCTCGCCCTGGCAGCCGACTTCGGCACCGGAGATGGAGGCGTTGGTCTTCACGATATCTCCAATAAGACCTGCGGTTATCAGCGCGCGAAGGATACGCATCTCGTCAAACTCATAGCTCTTAGAGATGTGATACAGCACCGCAGGCAGCACTCCGCATGAGCCGCATGTAGGCGCAGTGACGATGAGTCCGCCCGAGGCGTTCTCCTCCGCGACAGCGAGGGCATACGAAAACACCAGACCACGGTTACGCAAGGTGTGATGCTGATAGCCCATGGCCTTGATATGATATTGCGTGGCTTTTCTGGCCAGATTCAACGGTCCGGGCAGACGGCCTTCGGTGGCGAGACCACGCTCCACAGCCTCCTTCATGGCAGCCCAGACGTTTTTCAGATGGTCGATGAGGGTCTCATCATTCTCATTATCAAGCACATACTCCCAGTAAGTCTTACCTTTCTCCTCGCACCATTTCATGATGTCGGTCATCTTCGTCAGCGGATAGATGTCGGGCAGCACCGACGGCTTGCCTTCCTCTTCGAGGGCGCCTCCGCCAACGCTGTAAACCGTCCATTCTTCAAGGACTTTATTATCTTTATCTAAAGCCTTGAATGTCATTCCGTTAGGATGATAAGGCAGGAATATCTTCGGCTGCCAAACGATGTTCACCGGTGCATGAGGCTGCAGCACCTCAAGGATGGCGACATCGGTAAAGTGGCCTTTGCCGGTGGCGGCGAGGCTTCCGTAGAGTGTGACCTCAAACGAGGCTGCGTCAGGATGACGCTCAAGGAACTGCTCAGCAGCAAAACGAGGAGCCATAGTGTGGCTCGATGACGGGCCGTGACCGATGCGATAGATTTCTTTGATAGTTTTCATAATTCATTTATTTGTCATTTCGAGCGTAACGTAGTGGAGTCGAGAAATCCTTGTTATGCCTTATTATTGTTTTAAAACCTTTTTCATATTGTTTGTGTTAAATGAGGATTTCTCCACTTCGCTCCATTCCACTTCGCTCCAGTCGAAATGACGGAGGGATTGTTCGTTCCGCTCGAAATGACGGAAGGTATAGCGTTTATCAATTTTTTAGTATATTCATTTTTCGGGTTGTTAAAAATCTCATCGGCGTCGCCGAGTTCCACTGGGCGGCCGTTGTACATCACGAGGATGCGGTCGGACATGAAGCGGACTACGCTGAGGTCGTGCGAGATGAAGATATATGTGAAGCCGAAGTCTTTCTTGAGGCGGTTCAGCAGGTTCAGCACCTGAGCCTGCACCGACACGTCGAGAGCCGACACCGACTCGTCGCAGATGATAAGCTTCGGGCGCACCGCCAGTGCCCTCGCGATGCATATTCGTTGCCTCTGACCGCCGGAAAACTCATGCGGATAACGCTGATAATGCTCAGGTTGCAGTCCGACCTCTGTGAGCAGCTCGCACACCTTGTCGCGACGACGTTTGGCGTCAGGTTCGAGGCCATGCACCAACATCGGCTCCGCTATCGCGTCGCCGATGCGCATCTTCGGGTTCAGCGACGAATAGGGGTCCTGGAACACTATCTGCGCATGTTTGCGGTATTCACGTAAGTCGTTGCCGCTCAGCGACATCACATCTCTGCCTTCGAAGATAATCTTGCCATCGGAAGGCTCTACCAGACGTAAAATCGAGCGCCCGAGGGTCGTCTTTCCGCATCCCGACTCACCCACCAGACCGAGTGTCTCGCCAGGATAAACGTCCAGGCTGACGTCATCGACGGCCTTCACATGGTCGTAGACACGGTTGAAGATGCCTTTCTTAAGCGGGAACCACGTCTTCAGATGCTCCACCTTCAGCAATGGCTCACGGCTATATATCTCTTTCAGATGAGATTCTCTTTCTTCTTGAGTGACAATGAGTTGCTGCTTGAAATCAGCGTCATCACTCCAGGTGCCGTCGAGGAACTCCTTCACTATCGGCAGTTGTTTCAGTCGGAAATCCATCGGAGGACGGCATGCGAGGAGGCCTTTTGTGTATGGGTCTTTCGGATTGTTGAGGATTTCCTGGGCTTTGCCGTATTCGACGACGTTGCCGTTGTGCATCACCGCGATGTAATCAGACACCTCAGAGACGACGCCGAGGTCGTGCGAGATGAAAATCATCGAGAGGTTATCGCTCTTTTGCAGCTCCTGCAGCAGCTTCAGGATCTCTTTCTGCACTGTGACATCGAGGGCTGTGGTAGGCTCGTCGGCAATCAGAACCTCAGGGTTGCATGCCAGCGCCATCGCTATCATCACACGCTGTTTCTGTCCGCCCGAGAGCTCGTGAGGGTAGCTCTTGTAGATGGCTTCGGGGCGTGGCAGAAGCACCTTTTTAAACAGAGATATGACGCGTAACTTCGCTTCTTCTTCGGTCACGTCTTCGTGGGCAAGGATGGCTTCGGTAACCTGAAAACCGCACTGGAACACAGGGTTGAGCGAGGTCATCGGCTCCTGAAATATCATGGCGATGCGTTTGCCTCGGACGTCGTGCATCCCGCTTTCCGAGAGATGCAGTATGTCTTTCCCGTCGAGGGTTATCTCATCGGCGGTTATCTTCGACTGTTTCTCGTTGAGAAGCCGCATCACCGCGAGGTTGCTCACCGACTTCCCGGAGCCCGACTCGCCGACGATTCCCAGCGTCTTCCCTTTCGGCACCTCAAAACTGACACCATGCACCGCCTCGTTCCATTCACCGTCGCGAAGGAAACTGATTTTCAAGTTCTTTATTTGAAGCAATTCACCCATTTTGTCATTTCGAGCGGAACGTAGTGGAGTCGAGAAATCCTCCATCAACGTTAACATTCGGTATTATTTCGTCTATATTCATAATTTCATTATCATTTACCAAACTTATCCATCCAGGATTCTTTGAATTTATTAAAATCTCTTTTTTCTTTCTACTCCATTTTTTCAATTGAGTCTCTCTTTCTATAGCCTGATTTATATCATTATATTTTTCATAATAAATACATGTTCCCAAATTATATTTATCAGAAAAAGAGTTTTCAATCAAATGATTTTTATGCTCATAAACTCTTCTTATCAAATCATTTG
>JAEEGK010006788.1_pt1 | contig 27444 bp, 17 predicted proteins | sample 8958771 | NCBI WGS metagenome assembly JAEEGK01 (sample SAMN16246547, study PRJNA631951) | gut metagenome | biome: gut microbiome; feature: rumen; material: SC-attached | host: Bos | place: Iran: Karaj | collected 2018-10 | reverse complement strand
CAACATCGACGCCTTCTGCGGTCTGGAGAACTTCAAGCACACGGCCGGCGAGATCCTCCGCGCCCTGCGCAACTCCAAGAAGGCTCCCGGCAAGGAACGCATCTACACGGCCGGCGAGAAGGAATATGAAATCATGCTCAAGCGTGAGAAAACGGGCGTTCCGATCAACGCCGCCCTCCAGAAGAACATGATCGACCTGAAGCGTGACTACAATCTGACGCAGTACCACTTCGACTTCGAATAAGTCTTTGAATTGAAAAAGATTACGGCCCCGCGCAATTTTGAAATGAATTGCGCGGGGCCCGTACAGTTACTTGCAATGGGATGCTTGCTATTGACCTGCTTGTTGCTGTCCAGATTATTCTATGGATATATTTGCATCTTGTAAAGAAATGCCTGCTTCACTTAATTTAGAACCATCACCGAAAATGTCACTGGTGGTATAGCTTGTTTTACCAGGTCTAGGTGGAAAAACCGTTCGAAATTGATTTTTTCTACATTGGTTTTGTAAATATTGGGAGATTCCAACAGTGGATCGTTCTCCTTGATAAAAGCCAAAAATTCTATCAAAACTTGTTGTCTTATTTTGATTCCTTGCTTCAAAATAAAAAATTGCAAATATAGCTCTTAATGTAATTAGGCCATGTGCAGATGAAATATTATCAGGATTATGATCGTATTTTGTGCCAGTTATAAGATCTCTTGCTATTGTATATAAAGTTTCCTTGATTAAATTCGAATACCAGTCGTTTATTGGAGGGGGCGTGGGTTCTTGTATTTTAGCATTAATTGGCGTATTTATAAAGGGTAAACACTCTTTTACTGTTTCTTCTGTTATAAAAATTTGAGATATGATTTTTTGTGAAGAGCTAGATGCAATTTGTGTTTTTAATATTTGTTTGTTGATTATATCTCGTAAAATTCCACCGTGGGATTTTGGATCACCAATAAATTCTCTACTTTTAAGATTTAATGTATTATTAATTAAAAAATCTAATGCATTATCATCAATTTTAATATTTAGTTTATCATTATTGCCGATTTTTTTTAGTGTTAGTTTAACAACTCTTTTTCTGTCATCTTTATCATCCGGAAATAAGATATTGAATACTGGAATTACAGTCTTTAATGGTTCAAATAATGGACCTATTTCTTCTAGTGTATTTCGTGCAAATAACCATAGAATTTTGCCATTGAATTTTTTGAAGACACTAGGAATTTTATCTGAAAAATTTTGTTTGTTTGTTTCACCACAATACTCTAGATATTCCTTTATTTTATATAAATATGCTTGCCAGAACGCTGCCATTGCTCCATCATTTATTGAGGAGGGGTAGGCCCATTGTACATCGTCTATTTGAATGATTATTAGTTTAGCTTTAATTTGTATTCCGTTTTTAATTGTATTGATTATATTTTCTTCTAGCTTTTTTATACATTCTTTTTGTTTATGTCGGGGGTCAGGATTATCATCCGCACTTATAGGAGTTTCAATTAAAACATCAGATTTTTGTGGTGAAAGTGAACTAAAGTATTTGCATATAAGATCGATTAATTCAGATTTGCCAGTACCAGGATGACCAACTAGCATAATTGAAGCTGTTGTGAACGGAAGTTTAATTGGATAATTTTCATTTGTGAGATATTGGAAAAAAGGAAGTAATTTATCTCTTATGTTTTTAATTGTGCCATCATCAATAATAAGATTATTGCATATTTGCGATATGAATTCTTGATGAGTGTATTTGTTATTTATATCTTTTAATTGTTTGTTTTCGAATGTTAATTCATTGATTCTTGAGTTTTGTCTATCAATTTCTTCGTTATGTGCAATTGTTGATAAAATCATACTTGCAATTACATGAGGAAGATCTTTGGACATTGATATTTCACTTTTATTTAAGAAGATTATTATATTATTTGTGCCATCTGATAATAGTTGATTTTCATCAAAGTGTTCGGGTACTTGAGTTGCAATTATTATTGGTATTAATTTATTTTTTGACAATAAATTTTTAGCTATATGATCTACTCCGTAATTTTTATCACCTTCGTCTTTATACCAAGCATCAATAAGGGCAAATTCAAAGTCAGACACATTTATCTTGTCAATTGCTTTAGTATGATAAATAGTAAATATGATTTCAGAATTACTAGTTTTTTTTGATTCGCTATTTTCATTATTCAAAAAATCATCTAATTCTTTATATGCTTCTGATAATTTAGAATAAGGTGACGTTAGAGAAAATTTATCCGGATTTTCATAAGAAATTTTGATTGATTTGGAAATTTTATAAATTTCAGATATAATTGGTGTTAGCCAAAAAATTACTTCGTCATCCCAAAATAATATTCTGTGTTTTATCATAAATAAAGCTCCTGAAGATAATAAACAAATACTAATTAATTTTTCTTGCAATTGGAACTACAATTTTTATTTGATCGATTTCATCAAAAGATTCATTTTCATGAAGTTTTCCAGCGGTATAAGTTGGGAGACCAAGGGCCATTTGGCAAACTCTAATGGCACTATTCCCTGAAATATCGAGTTTATATTGTTGTTTGAATGCTTTTAGAGATTCATTTATTTTAGTATAATTAATGATTATTAATTCTGCATATTTTTCATCTTTGCTTTCGGATAATTGGATAATGGGAGTTCCATATGAAAAATCAGCATGCTTTGATATATTTAATAATACTTCTATGCAAATATATTCAAATATATCTTGATTTGTCTCGTACTTATTATTTATATTCGTAATTTGAAGATCAGCGGGCGGAATATAAGATAAATTTTGATATAAATCAGTACCAAATAGTTCTTTAGTGTATTCTAATTTTTTGTTAAAAATATCGCAAAGTTCATTTAGAGTATAAGTTTTATTTGGACGAATTTTCTTATTTGGGTTAATATAATAAAGTGCATCAATTACGTGGTGAATTCTTTTTAAATGTTCTATTGCTCGTTCAAGTCTTCTACGGTCGCTTGTTTTTAAGTAATTTCCTTCATTTATCCAATATTTGGGTTCAAGGCGACCTATAATTTCTTGGGTAAGCTGATTCTTAATAGTATGTAATATACTAAAATACCCCTCATGATAAGATTCAATAGCATTAATAATCTCATCAATTGGATCCATGACTAAACTAAATATAGATTTGAGGCGCTTTCTCATTCTAATAGGGAATCGCTCAGAACCACAGATAATTAAGCCATTGGGAGTGGAAGTTGAGTTGTTCTGCCCAATGAATGTTTTACATTGCAATTGAAGATTGGGAGAATGTAGTACAAAATAGGAATGAATATTTAAATATTTTTTGAAGAAACATAACCATATAAAATAATTTAATGCTAGATGCCAATTATTTGTTAATTTACCTTCATTATTAAAGAATAATTTTACAAATTGACAAAGAATCGGATTTAAGAATCTATCACGTAATGTAGTGTCTTCACCAATTAAATAATATATAATAGAGTCGCGATTATTCAGAATATCATAATTACGATCATAGCATAGCCATTTTATTAACTTTTGCCAGTTTGTATTGTTTAAATTTTTAAACTTTTCTAAAAGATCTTCATATTTGGAATAATTATTGTTTGTTGGTAAAACAATATTATATACAATTGTAGAAATAATTGCATCTCGAATAGATTCACTTGTTTCAGAATCAATTTCCTGCTCTAAATAGAATGAATTAGCTGCTAAAAGTTTATATAAATCTTTTAAGTTTTTTATACTTACATCATCAGGATGATCAACAAAGATCATATTTGAGATAGAAGAACAATACTTTTCCCATTTAGTATCATCTGAAGCAATAGGATGAATCGTATTATATATTTGGGATGTTCGTTCTAGTAAATGTTCTTCTGACAATAAAGGTGAAATTATAAGGATATTTTCAGATTGATATCTAATTTCATGATCAATATCAAAAAATTCCTTTTCCAATTTTTCATTATTAGTCGGTGTAGATAATATTAAATCATAAATATCGACTCGTTCATTTTCAAGTTCTTGGCTTAAATTTGCAATATATGGAAGGATAGGAGCTGGTTCTCCTTCTATAAAAGTCTCTGCCCATCGTTGTATAATGAGAGATTCACGATTACGAATTTTAAGAGATTCTGATAATTCTGATGAATATTTGACAGGTAGATTATAGTCGAAACTATTACATGAAATAGTTCTATAGAAATATCGTTTTTTACTATTCATAAAAAACATTAAATTAATAAATTGAACGAGTCCTAAATCACAATCATCAAGATTCTTTGACTTAGGGATAAATGTTTTATCGAAGTCTTTTATAACTAACAAAATGGAGGGTAGAATTATTTTAGGAAGCAGTTCTTTCAAAGAATCAATGTTGCTGTTTGCTTCAGTATCGATGTTAATATTTGTTATATTTTTCTTCCAAGGATGGTATTCTAACATATCCCAAATATCTTTTGGGGAAAAATGCATTAAGCTATTACATGAAAAATCTTTAATATTATTTGTCTTTCCTATTTGATTCTGTATCTTTTGAGGAATACATTGCCAAAAAAATTCCATTCCATGTTCATATAGTTTTTCTCGAACAGAATCTTTATTATCAGAAGGAATTTCAGATATAATTGCCCGAAGATATTCCGTAATACGTTCAAGCCATTTTTCTGTATCGGGCGAATGATTAAAACAACCTTTAGTATGTAATGCTAATCTTCCTTCATTGCATTCAAATTTATCCACAATTCTTCCTAAACAAGTAAAACAAGTTTTATTAAAATTTTTGCAGTATGAACACGGTCCAATAATAATACTAGGCAAATTTTCACGAAGTTGCTTGCGAATAACATTATTCCAGATTTTCTTTAAACTTTCATTTCGAATATTCCCTAATAATAAGATTTTTTGGGGGTCTGCATTTTCATCACGATCAACACATCCAATACATGGATATGCATTACCCTTAATATCAATATACAAATGATGAAAAACTCTGTCGCATGCTACTCCAACATAAGAACCACCTGAAGACATAGATTCATTAGATTCTTTTGATAAATTATTATATACAGCTTTATAGTCTAAATCGATAAGATTAGATTTTTCTTTCCAAGTAATACCACGACCTCGAGGAAGGATTGTATCGCAATCAAAAATTAAATTATTGTCTTTCGCGAAATGATATAATTTTAATATTTCATCTTTATTTTCTGGAAGAATTGATGTAACAATACCTAGCCTTTGCTTTTTATCAGAACCATGGTTATTAAATGAATAACGATTTATTAGAAAATCTATTGCTTTAGCTCTTGTTTCTGTGTATCCATTTTGTGCAACAATTGTATTTTGAATTTTAGGAACTAATGAATTGCATTTAATAAGTAGAATAATATCCAATTGGGCAAGTTCATCCATTAATGAAAAATCAGGTTCAGTAGAAATAGCGTCCTGATATTTTTTAGGATCATCAATATTGTAGAATATTGAATCTCCAGTCGTAAAAACTGTAGTTGGTATTTTTAATTCAGTTGCTTTACGTAGAATTTTTAGGACAAGTTTACGGTTTTTGGGGTGAAATGGTTCTCCATTGCCAGGGATTCCAAGAAATTTTCCACCCAATAAAGAAAAATCCTCAATTAATTTTATATATTCTTTGTCTAATAAATGGTCTTTTGCAATTCGAGGGGAATTACGCTTAGTACTAGCAAAGCAGTAACTACATTGTAAATGGCAAAAGTCAGGAATTTCAATCCACAAAGAAGATAGCTCTTGATTATCACTCCCGATATCATTGTGAGCACAAATTTTAGAATGAGAATTAATATTAAAATGAAGCTCATTAATAGTGCATAGAGAATTATTAGTTTTCATAAATATCCTTAAAAATGAAATCAGCAGTTATTTGTTTTCCATTATAGCACTCAGAAAAATCGTCTTTGATAGTTCCATTTGCCATAACAATAACTCTTGCGTTTTGCTTATGAGACTCAATAAGATGAAAATCATGTGTAACTGCAATTATTGCAGATTTATTCTCATTTTTCAATTTTTCTAAAGCTGTTAAAATCAAAGGGCCTGTTTTTTTATCCAAAGCACTAGTGAATTCATCCAATAAAATTATTCTAGGTTTACGAAGTAGAATTTGGGCAGCTACTATAACTTGTTGTTGTCCTCCAGATAGTAAGGATACTTTGTCATATAATCTTTTTTCAAGACCCAAGCCAAAAGGCGACAAAATATCAAAAAATATTTTTTCATATTGCTTATTGTAGCAGTTTGAAAAATTCCAGGGAGAGGTATGTGCAAGTATGCCAGAAGCCAAAAGATTTTCATAGATTGTCATGTCAGGCATGACATTAGCTTTGACATTTTGTTCTATGAAGGCTATTTCTTGGCAAGTACAACCAGAAAAAATAACTTTCCCTTCATCTGGAGATAACTCTTGAGCAATGATGCGTAATAAAGTGGATTTGCCGCAGCCATTTGCTCCAACTATGTATATTTGCTCTTCTTCATGAACGCATAAATTAATCTTGTTAAGAACTAAAATCTCATGTATTGAATTGGCATGAAATTTTTTTGATATAGAAGTAATAGTTAAAAGAGCATTTTCACAGGATGATTTCAACATCTCTATCCTCCTGTTTATGTATGCTTTCATAAGTGTTCAAATGTCTTCTTAATACAATTAGAATAACTAGAATAATACCAACTATACCTTTGTAATCAGCTGGGTATAAATTTAAATATAGACAAAGACAATTAACCGATTGACTAAGTATAGAACCAATTATGATTGATATAAAAAAAGATTTAATAGATTGAGGACGAACAATAATTTCTCCTAAAATAACAGTTGTTAGGCATATTACTATCAAACCACTGGCATTATTGATATCACTAAAACCAGCATATTGGCTGAAAAGTGCCCCAGACAAAGAAATGGATGCATTTGAAAGAGATAATCCTAAAATAATAAAAATATTTTTGTTATATCCATTACGTTGAAGGAGTATGATATTATTACCACACATTCTAAGTAAAAGACCAAATTTTGTATGTAGCAACCAATAAAAAAGACTAAAAACAAGCAAAACAATAACAAAAACAAATAATGTTTTGGAATATTCAGATTGAAATCTGCTGAATACTGTTGGCATTTTATAAAATGAAGAATTAGCTGAACCTTGAATTCTTAAATTGACTGAGTATAAAATAGACAAAGTAATAATTCCAGAAAGCAACTTATTTACATGACAATAACAATGAAGTATAGAAGTAATACTTCCCGCTAAAATACCAGCAACTATGACACCTACAAGTGATAATTCAGGTGATAATTCGTTTTTAATGAATAGGGCTGATATTACTCCTCCGAGAATAAATGTTCCCTCAGCAGTAAGATCTGCATAAGACAATATACGTAAAGAAAATGCAAAACCTAATGCTGCTAGGCTATATATCAGCCCGAATTTGATTGATGAGATTAGCAGTTCAAATACCATTGAAGACCTTCTTAGAAGTTAACAATAGGCAATGTTGACTCGGGAATAATAACTTTATATTTTTGTGCAAGAGTATTATTAACATAAAGGCTTAAATTATGTGGTCTACTCACAGGAATGTTTCCAGCATTTTGTTTATTTTCCAAAACTTTAAGAAGAATAATACCTGTTGCAACTCCAACATCTTTATTACTAAAACCACAAGTTGCAATAGACCCTTTTTTGACAGCGGTTTCATCGCCGCCAAACACAGGAATATTCATTTGCTCTGCTTCATTTATTACTGTATCTAAAGCTGCGAAAACAGTATTAGCTGGACTTACCATAATAGCGTCAATGCGACCTTTTAATGTCCTTACAGCAGTAATTACTTCACTTGACGAAGAAACTGGAATCTCTATTAATGAGATGTTCTTTTTTTGCAAAGATGCACGAATTATCTTCATGCCGGCCTCACAATTTGCTTCACTAGGATTAACAAGCATACCGATTCTTTTTGCATGGGGGAGCATCAAATTTAAGTAATCGACCTGCTCTTCAAAAGGCCATCTGTTTGTAGTTCCTGTTTTATTACCTCCTGGCACCTCAAGTGTATCTGCAAGTTTTGCTCCTACTGGATCAGTAATTGCGCCAAACACAATAGGGATAGTAGAAGTTAGAGAAATAGCGGATTGTGCTGCTGGAGTACCAAGGGCAACAATTGCATGAACATTCTTACGCAGAAATTGTTCATTAATTTGTTGGCAAGTCATTGCATCTCCGTTAGAATTTTTAATTTCCAAATCTATATTTTTTTCTAAAGAAATACGCTCCACTAGCCCTTCCAAAACAGATTCAAGGATTGGTTGTTGCACATATACGTTTACTCCGACAGTGATTTGATTAGTTTGAGTAGCATTGCTAGGAGAACCTTTACCATTGTCTTGATGTCGATTGAGAATAGAAATGAGTATCAGTACCATGCAAATAATTGCAAGTCCTATTACTGCAAAAAATGCCTTTTTTGTGAATGAATGTTTCATTGCAATTGAACTCCATTTTCTTTGGTTGGTATTTTGTTGGGATAATATTTAAGTGGATATATACTATAGCAATTTCCATGCCAATTGAGTTCTTTAAACGCAACTGGGAAAATTAGGCTAAATATCAATAAAATACCCTCATGTTATCCAATAGTCAAGTAAAAACAAGTAATCTTCTGATTATGGGATAATGGAAGCCATCATGGTTTAGTTATCCCGTAAGAGTGCTGTGGCTAAAAAAATAATTGAAGTACAACATATGATAGTCTATTCTTTTAAATAGCAATAAAAACACAATTGAATATGGTTATCATTAATGGAACAGGTTATGTTTTCGTAATCACTTGGGAATATCTAATCTGAAGTAAATAAGGAGGCCTTCATTAAAAGTGTGACAATCGAATCGGTTGATATAGTCATAAGGGTATCTCCCTTATAAGATGGTTCTTATACTATAAGAGGATTGGATGGTTGAAGATTAGAAAAGATACAATATGATTGCTTTTGCTTGGATGAAATGATCAACAAAGAAAACTTCCAGATTCCTAAAAAACTGTTTTTCAAAAGTGGCATTAATGCGCTTAAAATGCAAAAAAAGTGAGGTGTCTGGGTGACTGCGATTGTGTCGTTTTTTGCAATACTAGCTATATTAAATGCTATAATATGACTATTTTAGCAAGCGGTAGTATGTAATTCCTGAACGTGTTAAGTATCGGTTCGTTCTCTAAAAGTCTGTCAGATGTTGTCTATAGCTAAAAAGATAATTTCATAATCTATTTACCGATATAAATTGTTCGACACAAGGGAATACCGCGTTGGTTCCTGTTTCCCGCAGACTTTTGATGTCTGCACAAGAACATTGTTTATTTGCAATATGTTATAATCTTTTGCATTGCCAAAATGGGGGGCCTCGACTATATTAGAGGCATGTACACAAAGAAGAAAAAGAACGCATCCAGAAGCACAAGTGTTCTTGTGGTGTCCAAAGACAGGTCATGCCACCACAAGCTTGTCAAGACCATTGGCCATGGCAGAACTCAAGACTAAATGTCAAATCTTGTCATGTCGGCGAAAGAATTCATTGCCAATGCTAGGGGGCCGTTTCTTCCAGCATTGACGAGTCGGAGTGTGAAATCGAGGATTTCATCCGCAATCTCGACAACCCACCTCTAGGTGATAGGGCCTGAACTGATCTTCGGAACCCTATATGATCACATAGAGTACGGCGCAATCGACAATAACATGTTCAAGCATCTTGTCATCTGCCGCCTGTTCAATCTGGGAAGCAAGCTGAAGACAGTCGAGTATCTGGGCAGGTATCTCCATGTGAGCTATTCCGTCGATTCGATCTACCGTTTTCTTGACGAGCTATGCATTCCGCGGAAAAAAGACGCGGACAACGGCGGACGGCCCGGCATGCAGGCCGCTGTCGAGTCCATATTGTACGCCTATACGAAGATGGTCATAGGAGGCGACGTGCCCGTCTGCTTCTACGACATGACTACTTTGTATTTCAAGACGTCCGAGGAGAACGAGCTTCGCCGCTACGGCTTCTCCAAGGACGTCAAGAACACCTGCCCCAGATATTCCTCGGTCTCCTGGTGGCAACGGGCGGCAACCCCCATCGGCTATGGCATTTTCGAGGAGAACACGTCGGAGAGCAGGACCTTGCTTACTGTGGTTCGGAAACTGGCAGGCGAGTTCGGTTTCGATAAGCATGTCGTTGTCGCCGATTCCGGCCTGCTCACAAAGGGGAACATGACGGAGCTGGAGCGCGACGGTTATCAATACATACTTGGCGCACGGCCGAAAATGAGGCGGCGGCCGTCAAAAGCCAGATACTCTCGTTCAATCTGCAGAATGGTGGCGTGAGGGAGATATCCAAGGGTGACTGTGTGAGGTTGGACATCTCATGCAGCGCAGCCCGGGCGAAAAAGGATGAATGCAACAGGCACCGGGGTCTGGAAAGGCTCAGGAAAAACAAACGAAGCAGGAAGCTGACGAAGCAGAACATCAACACCAGAGGCTACAACAAATACCTGACGCTGGACGGCGACTTGTCCGTGTCGATTGCATGGACAAGTATGACGTGGATGGACGGTGGGATGGGATCAAGGGGTATGTCACGAACACGGAGCTCTCCGCCGGCGAAGTCATCGCGAACTACGGCAATCTATGGTACATAGAAAGGGCCTTCAGATTCAACAAGTCGGATCTGGCGGTCCGCCCGATCTCCCATAGGCTCAGGAACCGCATAGAAGGGCACATGCATCTGTTTCACGGCTTACTTAATCTTGCTTGAACTGGAAAGGCGGCTGAAAGCCAGTAAAGCCGATTGAGCGTAAAGCAGGCGCAGGAGCTCTCGAAGAACATGTATGCGCTTGCATATCGCCTGCCAAAATTCGGTGCCGTAAAAAAACGTTCTCAAATTGACACTGGAACAACAGGATCTTTATGATTCGATTCATCAAAAAATCAGGCTCAAAACCATTTCAAGGCAAAGGTAATCAATAGCAGTGCATATTGTTTGGACAAAATTAATAACAGAAATATTACTTGGTAGGATATTTTATAAGAGCTACCAGTCAATAATGGTGTAAAGCCCCCGCCAAGGGCGGCATTACAAGGGCCCGTGTTTTTGATCGTCGCCCCAAGTCAAGGATTCCTTAGACGGATATCCCTGGCCCTTGTGTTCTGTGGTTCCATCTCGTTTTGCCCGCGCTCATCGTATTTTGCCGGCGTGCAGTCTCCCAACGAGAGGGGCGGTAGGAGCTGGTTGCAGTTATGCTGGCATTCCCTGGGGCATCCCTTGCGGAACTGGCTCTGGCGGTGCTTCCGCCACGCCCGCGCAACAATTCGTTTGAGGGGCCGGCATGGATGGAGCTCACCTATCGTCTCCTTCAACTCACGAACCACCACTTTCAAGGCGTTCGCGCCATGGCCCACGTCCCCTCACGCGAGATACCGCGCCCCGCTTGCCGGCAGCAGGTTCTTCCTTTCATAGCACATGGAGACAGGGGCGCCTCGTGGGCGTTGTGCACAGTCGCTGACCTTGACGTTCCCGTTCATCCCCTGCTGCACGATGCTCAACTGCTGTTGCGGAGTCCAGTGTTTGCTATGTGTCGTGAAGGCCGCTCCTTGGAAGGGCTTACTTGGAAGGGCCTGCTTAATTTGGCTGATTTTTTCAAGGGCATAATATGCTATTATTATGATTAAGGTATATGAGAATCATTGTTGCCGGATGACTCTTACGCAATATCCTATCTGATAACAGTTCCATTATCAGTTTGAGTTCATCTAAATACATTTCCCCAATTCGATATTATACATTAAAGTTTTTTAGGCAAATTAACTTGTTGAATAGGAAATTGGCACGCTTGATGCTTCTATAAAAGACGTTGGAATTGCCGTTCGGCAGTTCCGACCAGATGAGGACAGAACAAAAAAGGAGATGAAAAGAAAGACATTCACACTGAATCGTATCCGTGATTAAATCAATAATAGGGAACTTGGCTTCTAGTATCAATAATCAAAATAATTATTAGAAAAAAGAGTAAGACATAATGAATAAAATTTGCACATTGATATTTTCTTACGGCTGTAATCTGAACTGCATCTACTGCTTTGAAAAGTGCAAAAGCACAAGTCCGGATAAGCAGATGTCTCTCGAAACTGCGCAAAAAGCAATATCGAAAGAGGCCGAATTGGTTCGCAATTCGACGGTGTTCGATGGTCTGAAACTTGATATCTTCGGCGGTGAGCCATTCCTCCGTTTCGATATGATACAGGACTTGTGTGCCTGGGCCTGGTCAACGATTACTGACATTCCGGTAGAGACTTACATTACTACGAATGGAACGCTTCTGACACCAAAATGCAGGGAATGGATCATTCAAAACAAAGAACGTCTTAACATTTGCATGAGTGTTGATGGTGATTCTGACATGCAATTGCGCAATCGAGGCGTATCAGAAGAAAAGCTGCCATTGGAATTCATTCATGAGGTGTTTCCAAAACAGCCTTTTAAAATGACGATTTCCAACCAAACACTCAAGGATTATTCACGAGGATTTCTTGCTTTGATCAAGCGTGGGTATCTTGTGGACGCTCGTCCAGCGACTGAGGAGGAGTGGTCCGACGATGCTCATTTACTATATCGTAAGGAATTGACAAAGATTGCCAGTTTTTACCTTCACCATCTTGAATATGAACCATGCCAGTTGCTGATGAAAGTGTTTCCCGCCCCTGATGAAAAACTCGACAAATACTGCGGCGCTGGGACTCACATGAGTGCTTATGACTACGATGGAATGGAATACCCGTGCCATATGTTCACAAGGATAGTCCATGGTGAGCATCCTGTTGATTTCTACAAGCAATATGACTTTGAACATCCTTTGAAGAAGGCCCAAGGTCCTTGTGTCAAATGTGCACTTCTGAATTATTGCCCGACCTGTATAGGTTGTAATTTCCAGCATCGAGGGACTTTAATTAACCGTGACCTGAGAAAATGTAAAATGGTCCTTGCGGAAATGAAGGTTGTCAGCGCTTTTCAGATTCTGTACATGACAAACCTCTCGGACAAGCGTCCTTTGGATGACAAGGAGAAAATGATTTTGCAAAGGGCGTTGTCCACATATACTCTTGTCAAGAATCGAAGGTTTACTGATCTCTAATCAATATAAATAATATTTTGAATCCAAGCAGGTGCTTGGAATAATAAAACAAACAAAACAAGGAGAAGACAACATGATTGTCAGAAAAGAACTGTTGATGAAAGCCCAGGGTATCGTTGCGTCGTTCACCCCAGAAATCGCCTTTGCCGCCGCCTCCTGCGGTTGCTTCGGGTGCGGTTACGGCTGCAGTGGCACCGTAGGCATGTAAAACGCAAAGCGTTGTGGCCCGGTTTCAGCCTCAGGAGCTGTCGCATGACGGCGGAGAGCCGCAACCGCTCCTTGAAATCGAGCCACACACCTAACCCCAACAAACAAAATAAGGAGAAGACAACATGACTGTCAGAAAAGACCTGTTGATGAAGGCACGTGATCTCGTTGCGTCGTTCACCCCAGAAACCGCCATTGCCGCCGCCTCCTGCGGCTGCTTCGGGTGCGGTTACGGTTGCAGTGGCACTGTAGGCATGTAACATGCAAACCGTCGTGGCTCGGTTTCAGCCTCAGGAACTGTCGCATGACGGCAGCGAGTCGCAGCTGCTCCCTGAAATCGAGCTACACACCTAAAACTAACAAACAAGGAAAAGCTGACTTATAGCTTCCATCAATTAGCGATGAAAACAAATATTATTAGTTTTCATGTCTGGCTAAATGACCGAGGAACAATCCTGATCAGAAAACCAGCTTAAAATGAAAGGAGATTGGATATGGATAATGGAAAACTACGCTTTGTCTTTCGAATGGCTCTTGGACTTGTTGTGGCGGCTGTCTCGTTTATTCTTGGCATCCATTGGATACGAGAGACAGTCCAGGATGCTTCGACCATTCTCCGGGAAACAGGCACGCAAGTTGATCTCCTGGAAATGATACAGGACATTTGCTTCATTCCTATGAAAGTGATGTGCGCTACAATTGCATGCTATTTTGGTTTGCTTCTGGCAGCCGTCAATGTGCTGGATTACATATTTCACAAGGGAAGCGCCCCTGTTAGCAGAGGACATCAAACTGACGTTGACTCGGTTGTTTGCGCCCAGGACAACGAGCTGTGTCAAATCGGGACTTTGAATGAAGAGGTTTTCTTATACCATTATTTCAATCAATATCGTTACGACCATTATAATTTCAACATGGCCTCCCCAGTTTGGGACGACCCCTATATGGCAGATCCATATATTGGGCTTCCTGATAAAATGGCTTGCCTGGAGGATTACCCGTACATGGACACTCCTGACGTGGCCGCCCCAAGTTCGGATTCATCATATACAGATATTCCCATGTCTCTTTCCTGTCTTTATCTTCCTGCCATAAGTGGCCAATATGTGGCGGACAAGTAACACCTATGGGAAGGAGTTTGCCCGTATATTTCATGAATATCGCCATGAAATATACGGACTGATGTGGGGGAGCTCTGTTTATCTGAACAATGTTGGATTCCCCGCAGAAGGAATAACGCCATCTTCATCCCCGGGAAGTTGTGATAGCAGGCCGTAGGCTTCTTCTTTTGATAAGTCTGATAAAATTCCCTTTGTTAATCCAAATGGAGTCAGGCGCTCTTCCAAGTGATTCCAGATGATTTTGTTAGTGATACATTCATCTTCAAACCATCCGAAAAGCTTTGAATGTGGGCAACCTGCCACACAAAGGGATTTCCACTTGCAGGTGATACATTCGGCTATTTTGGAGTGATTTCCCTGTAAATGCGCTATGCTCTTTTTTTTGTCTAACACTTGTTCTATTGTGTCGGTATAAATATTACCAATTGAATATGAATCTGAATCAAAACGGCCACATGGCAATAACGTACCATTGGAAGCTATGCACAGAAAAGAATCAGCACACTTGCCATCCAAGCTACATAATTTCGAGATATTTCTTATATAGGCTAAAACAGCGCCCTGCACGGTTTCAATTGATGCAGGGTGCGGGTCATTCAACCAAATATCGAACAATTCACATATCCCATTTGCGTATTGTTCTGCCGTAACAGATTTAGCCATGCCATTCGTTTCTTCTGAAGATGTAGGGAAAATTCTATTTAGTCTAAATGGAATTCCCAAAGCCTTGAACCAGTTATACAATTCATTCATCTTTCCCAAATTGTCTGCCGTCATCATTGATATAGCAGCAATTTTTAGTCCAGCATTTTTTAATGTCATTGCTCGTTCAATAATTGCGTCTGTTGCATCTTTGCCATTTGGAAACAAACGATAGTGTGATTGATAGTCTAATGAGAAGCCTATTCTCGATTCAAAATGTTTTTTGAGCAATGGGATATAATCATCTGTTGCTAAAGTCAGATTTGTCTGAATTTGATTTCTGACGGTAATTGAGAGTTCATTAAGTATTTTGGTGTAGTATTCGACACAATCATTTATAAATTGAATGCCCATTAATAAGGGTTCACCACCATGCCAAATCACTGTAACGTTTTTAACATGCAACTTTTCACAATATACCTTTATCCAATCAAATGACCTTTTGGCTTCATCAATACTCATTGTGCCATCAAACTCATTTCGTTCACGGGCAGCATAACAGTAACGGCATCTCAGGTTACAACGGGTTGTAGGTTTGAAAATAATCGACAATTGTTCTGTCATTTTTCTTACTCCTTTCAATAATATCTTTGTATTACTTACAAGTCTTCTATTTTCTTTATGCCTTTTGCTTGAAGGTATTGTTGCACATAAGAAATAGTTTCTTTGGTATATTCATTGCGATAACCACAGTCAGATTCATGACAATCCATATTAGGTTCACCTAAACATGGTCCAGAACAAATTTTGTTTATGAAACTATCACATTTACGACATGAATTTGGTATCAACTCTGGGCATGATTCTCTTTTATACTTCTTTATGATAGTTTCAGGAGGACTTGAGTAATAATTCCCAAGGATAACATTTCTCTTACGGCAATAGCTTGAGATTTCTCCATTCCCTGCAATGGACAGTTTCCAATGAGGCTCTATAATGTCTGTGCAATTCAATGGACGTTTCAAAAGAATCGAATGGACAATAGTAACAAAATTAGAAAATTGTGTTTCAATTGTTTCGTCTTTTGTATATATATTAAATAAATCAATTATATATTCATTATATTCTTCTAATGATAAATATTTCTCTTTAAACAAACCATCTGGAGAATGCGCTCGATTAACACGAAAAGCATCAACCCGTTGTTTAAACCAATTATACAATTCAATAGGACTTCGTAAATTTTTTTTGGTTAGCGTACATACAACACCAATTCGTAGTCCCATATTATGAAGGAATTCAATATTTTGCTCTACGTCAGCTACGGTAGTCTTCCCATTTTTATATTTTCGATCTGTGCCAAAGGGCTCAAAGGACCCTCCTATAAAGCCTCCAAAATAATCCTTGATTATTCCACATGTTCGCGCACTAACCAATGAAAGATTACTTTGCATTCTATTTACATATTTTATTCCTGTCTTATCAAAATAATGAGATTGCTCCTTTAAAGCATATTCCAGTTTTTCTTCTCCATAGAGCAAAGGCTCGCCACCAAACCAAGTAAAATCAACAATTTTAACATCCAGATATCTGCAGTATTCTAATATCCATTCATATGCGGCCTTGATATCGGAAAGACTCATGTCGTCATGTTGACCGCTGGAAACATAACAGTACTCGCAACGCATATTACAGCGATGCGTTGGAGATATGAGTATTGTCAGTTTTTCTGTTGACATTGTGACCTCAATTAAATACCAGGTAATTCCCCAGCTTGGGCGGGGGGGGGACTAACAGGGCTAGACCGTTACGGAAATGGATTCTGCATTTGCATCGGCCCGCTAGAGCTTGAAACAACGGAGCATGCCATGACCGTGACAGAGAATTGTCTGGCATATACCCGATGGGAATGCAAATGCCGTGTGGGATTTATCCCGAAATACAAGAAGAAGGCAATATTCAGCAATCCAGGAAACGTACAAGACGAACGGTTCCGCTGTCCACTTTGGGTGAGCAATCAGGCCGCCGCTTTTAGGCGGTGGTATATGGCTAGGCCTGGACAGTCCAGCCACCGCAGTCAATGTATTCTTTGTACGAAACTGCAGAACTGTTAAGGGAAATGCCCTTCAGAACCATTCCGACAATTCTTCGCAGTGCCGGATTCGTGGTTGCAACCATCATCGCATACTTCTGTTTCATTTTTTGATTCCTTATATTTGTGCCCGCATTTGTTTCACACGATTGGGGATTTGGGCGTATCCGCCACCGTGCCCATGTTCGTCTGGCCATGGAAGAAAAGGTATTCATCATTGATGGCAATCAATGGGCATTAATCTGCCATTAGTCAAATTGATGGACTCGCAAAAAGCATATCTTTTTGTAAATGACAAGAGGGTGACATAGCTTAAGTCTATGTACTAAAGTGCTTGAATAATGCATATAGATCATGGATACCTCCGATCAAAAACCAAATAGTTGTAATTACCCCCAAGGTCACATGAGATATAATAAAGACTTTCCATAAATAAATCCACTGAATTGTATTCCAGTTGAAATAGAAATGTCCAAGAAGACCTAGTACAAAAACCATAAACCATGTCAATGTCCAAATAACGCTAGAAAGAAAGACAAGACGGTCAAAAAGAGTAAACTCATTTGTTACACCAATCATGTGCCACAATGAGGAGGTTTCTGTTTTGGATACATGCTCTTTGGCATTATCATATTCTCCACGATGCAGAAGTTTTTGCAGATTATAGAATGGCGAACGCCTAATCAAATGCTCCATGTAGGACAAAAGAAAATAGACGCAGAACCCAATTATGATGATGTAAAAAGCCATGATTTGGCCATTCAGTGGAAACCTCTTGCTGTGAGCAAGCAACCATTCAGAGATTGCTCCAAAGTCAAAAACTGAGTTTTGAATATGCCTGACAATGAATGGCACTAGAGTCCGCCAAGTTTGTTGTAGCGTGATGCCCACCAATGACAAGGTCGAACCAGTAATCATGCCCCCCCATGCCCCAAGTGCAGTCCCGCCACGTGTGTACAGACCACCGATAATGGCTGCACTGGCACCGCCCGCAAAAATAGCACCAGAAATCTGGACAAACAGAATGATATACTCGGTATGCTTGAAGACAAAGCTCATGCAGAAGGTCAGAATCCCGACTGCGACAATTGCACTTCTCAACAACCATAGTTGTTGTTTGTCAGAAAGCGGTTCCTTCAAAAGCGGTTTGACAATGTCATTCACAAGAATGCTTCCCCAACTGTGCATGCATGTGTCATCCGTGGATATCATGGATACCATCATGATTGAGGCAAAGATACCGATCAAGCCATGTGGCAGGACTTGTATCAAGAACAATGGAATCCTTGCCTGGGAAACACTTCCAGGATTCATGTTTTCCAGTACCTTGTTGGCATCGGCAGCCAAATCTGAAAATGCCGGCAATGTGAAAAACGCCACAGCACAAATCGGAATGAAAACAAACAATGACTTCAGTGCAAGGCCTCGCCATGTTCCAAGGCAACGAGCCATTTTAGCTTCATGGGGAGATTTAGCAGCCGCTGCGTAAGCACTTGTATTTTGCCATGTCCCCGTGCGAATAAACATGAGAATGATCCCGATTATGAAGAAACTGTAATTGAAATCGACAATACCCTTTGTGGCAAATGGATTTACCAGTGAGCCATTAGGATTTGAGATTGAATGTTGCACCAATGCAGAGGATATAGTATCCCATCTGAATCTACTGGCGAGAAAGGTAAAAATCGCAATAAAGGATATGTTGCAAAAGATGCCTTGTGCAAAGTCAGTAACCATTATTGATATTTGTCCTCCAAATATGGCAAAGCATATACCAAGTGTTACGATTCCGAATAGCACACAGAAATAAGTGTCAAACTGTAAACCAAACACTTGAAATTTAGCGGGCCATTGGCAGAAAGTGATAAAGAAGTTAGCCGATACCGAGGGGAAAATGGAGTATCCTACCATTCCAGCAAGCCAGCCGATACATCCACTGAACAGACCAAACTTTTTGCCATATCGTTTTTGAAAGAACTCGGATAGTGTAACACATCTCGTTTCCCTGAAACGATACGCAACCCATCCAGACAAGACAAGAAGCATTCCAACTGGGTCAGACAAGAAGTCCCAGTATATACCTGAAAAGCCCGATGCATAAATCTGTTCAAAATAAGCGATAACAGTTATTGCTCCTAACCCAGCCATGCCACGTGAAATCGTAAGAAGATATCGTCCTGCGCATCTATTGGCAACAAGAAAATCAATAGCATTATGCGTAAGCCTTTGAGTCAGACAAAGAGTGACTGTAAGGAGAAGCAAAATGCCCAAAACAATTGAATAGTCCAAATTATTCATATTGAAACTCGCTTGCCGTTATTATGAGTTATCCCAACGAGCGTGACTATTTAGTCCCACTCGTTGGGTATGCAATAGTCATTTTACCATATAAGGAATAGAAACACCATTTTCCCAGACAAATGCCTGTTTTTTGCCCGTTACCATAAAGAAGGATTCTGCCATTTCGAATCCTGACATGGCACTCACATGGCCATCTTCAAAAAGTTGATTCCCTTTTCCAAGATGACGGGTGCAAAAGCTATCTTCATTATGCTCAGTTGAATAAACATATCGTCTGCCTCTCGTGGGATCCATGAAAAACGCGGAGTCGGATTGAATCCAAATTTTGGAAGGTTCAATGTCACAATTCTCCATACGCAGGATACAATACCTGTCATTCTTGTAGGCTACAGCTTTTTCATTTGCGCCATACAAGGCAGATGACAAAGGCATTGCGTATGTATATCCCATGGAGTTCCATTGAGAAAGATTTGTTTTGGCAGCTGGGCATTCGTCAACACCGCTTCTGTAATATCCTAAACGGAACCCCTCTCCAAGAATATCATATGCAGCATCATCACTGTATACTCCTCTATACGGGATGCTATTCCCATGGTTTTCTCCCTCTCCCCAATACACACCCTGAGTAATCAAATATCCATCATAATCTGTTTCATACATGTTGAAGGCTATTGCGCACTGTTTCATGTTATGCGTGCAGTTAATGGCAATTGCTTTTTGTTTTGCCTTGCTCAACGATGGCAAAAGCATAGCCGCCAAGATGGCAATGATGGCCATCACCACAAGAAGTTCAATTAGAGTAAAAGTTCTTCTCATTTTGTGATTCTCCTTTTGAGTTGGATGGAATGCGCTTTGCGGAATGTGGAACCAGCAACCTTCGCCGCTCATCCATTCGTCCTTCATCGAGGCGGGATTGGCGGTGGTCGCGGCAACGGCGACGGGCTTCTTGTAGTTTGTCATCTTGGTTCTCCTTGTTTGTAGGTTGGTCCGTTTGTTGACTTGCTTGCGTTTTCTAATGTTACCACACCAATATTATAATTATTGCTATTTTTTTCTTTATTTGATTTTTATGTGATACCTTATGGCTTCACCAAACCCATAGCGGTCCGAAAAGTTCCCTCCCCCCCCTTGGAAAAGCTCTAGCTTCTGTTTTCAAGAAGTATGTCTGTCATTTTGCCTGACAGTTTTCATAATAGCAGATGCCATGCCAACTTTTTTGAAAGCCGTTTCCCATGCGTGTTTCCAACTTTCTTTTCATTGACTTGACTGAATCAGTTCGTATGTTGGGATGCTGTGAATGCTTATAATAATATAAAAAATATGGATGTGTAGATGCAATTTCTTTGAATGGCATTAGATGAGAAGTGGGAAACGCAGGAGGAGCACTGGGGCAACTGGCGCCCGTCCGTTGGGGTGGTCATGTGAACGAACCTACATTTGACCATTACAATATATTTTATCAAAACACCATTATATTATATCATAACCTATTTGTTGAATTGCTGGGCATCATTGTGCTGGACATTAAAACGTCTCGCCAGATACAAAGGTTATTCCTGTTGTAATAAACCCCTTTAGTCAAGGTACGTCATTACATAGCCTGTGTTTTTAATCTCTAGACAAAATCAAAGATTCCTTTCGCAGGATTTTCTTGGTCCTTGTGTTCTGGGGGGCCATTCCTTTATGCCAGCGTTCCTCATATTTTCACCAGCGTACAGTTTTCAACGAGGAGTACGGGAAGACGTGGTTGTAGTCATGCTGCCATTTCCTGAGTCCATTCTTGAGTTCGTCCAAATTATTGTAGTCGTATATTCAAATCAGCTCCTCTTTGACGATACGGATTAAGCGCTCGGCGTCCGTGTCGCCCTTCGGGTTACAGTAGTTTGTGAAGACTTGCCTGAGACCAAGGGCCTTCGCATAATCCGCGTACATCTTCACGGATGGCTGGCATCCGTTGTTGCTAACGTCGGACAGAATCAAGAGATATGGGGCTTTTCGGTCTATGCCGTCCGGGAACTGCATGTTCACGGCACCTTAGTGCATTGACCAAGAACGACATTTACGCATGCACGACCTTGCGCTGTCCTAGCCATGTACGTCCTCCCCACATATGGCGTCCTGCATGTTGATGACTAACTTCCTCGTCTTCGGATCCCATTTCGAGCGGAACTTCCGCCTGCGGGGGACGGTCATTGCGTTGTTTTTCACCAGAAGGGCTATCCCTTGTGAGTTGCCCTGAAACATACTTTCTCAAGTAGGCCATGATCCGGCGCACGCCCCGTGCCAGATGCACGGCCCTCAGCCTCTCCCCTTCGGAAGCAGGGCCAAGCGGAACTGGCTCTGGCGGTGCTTCTGCCACGCCCACGCTACCATTCGTTTGAGGGGCGGCATGGATGGAGCTCACCTATCGTCTCCTTCAACTCACGAACCACCACTTTCAAGGCGTTCGTACTCATGGCCCACGTCCCCTCACGCGAGGTACCGCGCCCCGCTTGCCGACAGCAGGTTCTTCTTTTCATAGCACACGGACAGGGGCACCTCGTTGGCGTTGCATAGTTGCTAACCTTGACGTTCCCGTTCATCCGCTGCACGATGCTCAACTGCTGTTGCGGTGTCCAGTGTTTGCGATGTGTCGTGAAGTCTGCTCCTTGGGAGGGGTTACTTGATTTAGTTTAGGATTTAAAAAGGGGCAATATAATTCTCTATGAAACTATTTGAAATTTTATTTACTTCATCAATGTCAAGTTGCTGTGCTTGGGGGCTAGTTGGAGGTAATGACACAATATACTCGTTTAATGACTTGAGGGACATTTTATCTTCTTTCTTTGTCAATACGATCACTGTTTGGCATTGTTCTTGCCAGCATTCCCTCATGTCTTCTTCATTGATAATTGTACAGTCTTGAGGTATTACAACGATTTAATCAATTGTGATATCCTGTAGTGAATGCTGAAAAAAAGCACAGGACTTCATTGCTTGAAAGACTGGTGAAACCCTATGGTCAACCTCAGAAAACCACAGGGGAGGTTCCCCATTAAACGCTTCTTCATCTGCAAGCCAATTTCCAGAGAAACCTGCATAGACAATCATAAAGAATCTATTACTTATCATAACAAAGTCAAAATTGTAAAGCTGGTTGTTACCAGATCTGAATCTAGCATAGACATACCCTCCTTGTTCGTTGATTACTGTGTCCACTACTTTTTGAATCTCATTAATGCAAGTACATGGCAACACAAGAGATTCAGTCGTTTGTTTTTCGACTTCTTTGACATCTCTTATAGATATCGTTTCCCCATCCAGATTAGACAAACTATTGTCTCTGAATCCATCTTCAGATTCAATTTCAGCATCAATCATCTGAGATATCATTGACAACGCATCGAGATAAACAGGTATGCCACTCTCTGTCTTTGAACAGAAAGGCTTACTGGCATTGCAAAAACTGGCAAATCTAGACTTGAACAACAGTTCGCGGATGTCTTTATTATCGTCATCATTGTTTGGGACTTTCACAAAACAATCAAAACTGGCACGAAATATCAAAATATCTGGTGATGAACCAAACAGAAATGCAGCTTGATCTTTTACAAAACTAAAATCAATAACACTGTTAATTATGACACCAATTTCATCATTTGACATATATAAGTCTATGGAATCTTCATCAATGACTGTGATAGCTTTTTCCCTTGCTTCCCATGCCGAAATAAATCGAACCGTTTTTGGGGCAACATTCACTTTCTTTTTATTATTCATGATTAATGCCTCTTTCTTTATGAAACTCTCTACGCAGTTCTTTCAATTCATCTTGAAAGACAATTTTCTTCTTGAGAAGGAGGACTGTTAGTTTTTGCAAGATAACCTTCTCTTTAGACAGTTGATTTTTAACATATTTATATCTATCATCCAGAATTTTCCTGACAATTGGAGAAATTTCTATCCATTCAAATCCCTCTGGAGGAATACCGAATCCATACTCTGAAAAACCCGATTTAACATATTGAAGAGCTGTGCTTGTGGCATGTTCTATGTCATTAATTGCTCCATCTGTCGGTTGCTTCAAAAGAATATCTTGTGCTGCACGTCCAGCCAGAAAGATATCTATCGTGGCCAAAAGTCCATTCTTTGTACGAGAAAGCAAACCAGGATTACGTTGTTCAAGGAAGCCCAACTGCTCACCTCTCGAAACAATTGATGTCTGGACGAAACTCCGATTGTTCAGTTCAGCACAGAGAGCATGTCCGGCTTCATGACACGCGACTGCATAGACTTCCTCTTCAGACAATGACGCTTGTTGAGTAAAGACGCCCCCCATAATAGTATGACGAGCTTTGAGGTATTCTTCACGGGATGATTCGGAAATGGTTGCTCCAAATGCCATCTCACGCACAATTGCTTTAACAGTCGCAGGAGTCATTCCTTCCAATGTTTCAACCATGAAATCCTCAAGACTCTGACTGATATTTGTTTTATATTCTTTTGCAGCGAGTTTTAAAAGGTCATGCAATTCATTTTTCCCCAATGGAGAAAATGCAATAGTCTGTCCAAAACGTCCAGAGCGAACAATCGCATTATCAAGAGATGAGAACCTGTTTGTTGCTCCAATATAAAAAATTTTTGCTGTAGAATCTTGTTTGAAGCCATCAATCTGCTGTAGAAGGATATTGAGTCTTTCGACATACTCTTCTGATTTTCCTTCTCGTTCTCCTCCAACACTGTCAAGCTCATCCAGAAAGACAAGCAACCCATCTTGTGCATATTTCCGTATGGTAGAAAAAGCTTTCAGGATAGAGTATGGAGTTCCAAGATCATTACAGTTTAGGATAACATAAGGTTTTCTAAGGTCTTGAGCCAAAGCTCGAACAAATGATGTCTTGCCACATCCGGGAGGACCGGCAAGAATCAGATGTTCTGGTTTGATCTCAGATTCTCCTGTGAAATAACGCTTCCATCTTTTCGCATATAATAATGGGGCTGAAATACCGACCAAACTATCAAATGAGTCGGTAGCGGATGGCGGTGTTACTGAGATGATGCCGTCTGTGATAGCTGGAAGCATGACATATCCATTTGTCATAATATGCAGAGATGCCTCTTTATCTTTAACATCAACCGATGTCTTGATTGTCATTCGCTTGCGCATGCGCAGGTTGTCAGAAATACGCTGAAGGTCTAACTTCTCGGCTCCATCAACAACGACATTGAGTTTTTTCAAATTGTTCCAGACTTCTGGAGAATTTAACATAAGATTATGCAGAGGCTCTATGACAGAATTTACTATTGTAGAAATTCCACGAGGGTCAAGCGATTCAATAGTCTGAACAAGTAAATCTGAAACCACATCTTTTTCGATATCGATATGCTTGATTGTTTTTTTGAAGTTCATAAATTCATATTCAATGGCATTTGCTATTAGAATACGTATTCCGGAAATATCAAGAGGCTTCAGGACCACTGACAGAGATGTCTGCTCAACCATTGCCCTGACATTGCGTTGCACCTCGGGAGACGCGATTCCAGCGCAAAGTTCTTCAGCAAGTCGATTTTTCAATGAAAATGTGCCAGTCGTATTTGTTTGCTCAGACACATTTTCTCCTCCTGCAGACGAGATGAAAATGCATATTGCATTCCTAAAGTCAATTTGTTTGCCAAGGTATTCATCTTTTAGCCGTCCAGTTGTAATTGCTCTCAAAACATGGTTAAGGCCAATTTGATGAAGGGTATCAATATTGTCCAGACAAATGACACCGTCAGGATTCTCCAAAATTGGAAGTGTATAGGCTCCTGCTTTCGGACCTTTCCAAGAATGATCCAACCCAACAATATCTCGTGATGTATCGACAGTTGAGAACATTCCTGCATTTAGAGTCTCAATTTGATTTGTACCAGTCAGTTTTGCAATCAAGGACTTCAGCGTGTCAGCAAGCAAAGATTTTCCTGAACCAGGCCCCCCTGTAATGAATATTGACAATGGACGATTATGATCTTCTGGCGGCATACTCCAGAAATTGAGGAGGAAGGTGCAAATTTGGTCTATGACACTATTTTGCCCAACAAGTTTGCATTGTAGAGCTTTACGAATACTACTGACTTTTGAAAGTGCTTTCTTGGCAAGTTCATTCTTCCTAGGGCAACACATACATTTGACAACTTCGATTATAGCAGTTTTCTCCGAGCTTGGATCAATACCATTGGCATATAGCAATTCCTTCCCGGGGCCTTGTTCATCGGTATCAAACAAAAGTGCAGCGGCAATATGCTGTATATCAATGGGGCATATGCCTACTGATTCCACGACTTCTCCTAAATAACCGCCATGGAGCGTCAAGACCCTATATGCATTCTCGGAGAATGACAACTTTCCACTAAATGTATCCTCTATATCATCAAAGGGAAATATTTGGGGATAGATAAGGTCTTTTCGATTCAAAAGGCGATTGAACATCTTAGGTGACATTTTGTAAATTGCACCAAATAAATGCCGCCTTTCAATCACCTCTATACCTTCATGTTTTGCGATAGCTGCTGCCGTTCTTAACAAGGCCGTGTAATGTTTAGTAAATTGGATTGACATAGTTTACTCTCTTTTTTGCTGAATAATAAAAGCTGGTGTCCCTACCTCCTTAAGGAGATGCCTAATGCTATAGAAAGAGGATTGAAAGCGTAGATGCATGTAAGAGGAAACGTTTGGGGCAGGAGGGCACACCAGGGTATCAGTTTATCAATGATATCTGATATACCCATAAAAAATTCGATTTGCACATTATCTAGATGTCCAATTCTTGTGAATGGTCGTATATTTGAGGGCCTGCTCATGTCCGTCCAAGAATGTTGCATTCAGCCTGCCGAGGTGGATGAATTTGAGTCGTGAGTTCGTATCGCTTACGGTGTAAGCACTTCCTAATACAGGCTGATCGCGATGGAGACGCATATGACGAGCATTTCGACGGCCGCTTGATGATGTCTTCCTTCTTGACATCGTAGCCGACACCAATGATTGAGCCGTAGCAATCGGTGGTCGATGTGCCCCGTAGATAAACTCAAGGACCGGGGGATAGTAGTCCGACGGCTGCAAGAAGCTCCAATCAAAATGAGAATCGGAGTATTTGTACATCCAGTGTTCTGACGAATAGCGGTAGATTTGGGTAGCGAACCAGTACACCGATGAGAAGTTTTTGTCAATGGTGTATCTGGGGGGGCAATACGCCTCGTAGTTCTGGCTGTACATCACGGAGACGAGCGAGAGCTGCCTCAGGTTGTTCAAGCATTGGATGGAATGCGCCTTGTCTCGCGTCTTGCTAAGCAAGGGCAGGAGCATGGCGGCTAGGATGGCTATCATTGCCATCACAAACAGAAATTTAGTAAACGTGAAGGGCTTTGTTTTCATTGTTTCTTCTCCTTTGCAACTTGAGGTTTTGTTTTCATCAGGATGGAACTTCCAATATTGACGTCCCAATAAAGCATCCATCATGCCAAAAATGAATTGTAGGATCAAAAAAAATCAGGCTCAAAACCATTTCAAAGCAAAGGTAATCAATAGCAGTACATATTGTTTGGACAAAATTAATAACAGAAATATTACTTGGTAGGATATTTTATAAGAGCTACCAGTCAATAATGGTGTAAAGCCCCCGCCAAGGGCGGCATTACAAGGGCCCGTGTTTTTGATTGTCGCCACAAGTCAAGGATTCCTTAGACGGATATCCCTGGCCCTTGTGTTCTGTGGTTCCATCTCGTTTTGCCCGCGCTCATCGTATTTTGCCGGCGTGCAGTCTCCCAACGAGAGGGGCGGTAGGAGCTGGTTGCAGTTATGCTGGCATTCCCTGGGGCATCCCTTGCGGAACTAGCTCTGGCGGTGCTTCCGCCACGCCCG
>JAEEGK010006786.1_pt1 | contig 27444 bp, 24 predicted proteins | sample 8958771 | NCBI WGS metagenome assembly JAEEGK01 (sample SAMN16246547, study PRJNA631951) | gut metagenome | biome: gut microbiome; feature: rumen; material: SC-attached | host: Bos | place: Iran: Karaj | collected 2018-10 | reverse complement strand
CCGGCAACGCGGCAAAGCCGAAGGCATCCGTACCGTTGCCACTTTCATCCCAAAGTCTTTCTCCCCTACGATCTTTCCAGTCGACGGTGGACTTGAGCTTTTTTCCAACATTTTCACAAAAAACATTACAACCATCCGGCACATAGCATTCTTTCGTACATTCAAGCCCGTTTCCAACAAATTTCAGCAAAGCATTCCATTCCACGGTATCGGGCAAATGCCAGCCTTCGGGGCAAACATTCATTGCCGCATCCCATGTGTATAAACGGGCGTACTTGTCACAATTTCTGGACTCGCTACTATTGCAATGACTTTTCGCAGAACCCTCGTTGTATTCGTAATCCAAATTCTCCGCCATCCAGGTCTGTTTGCCGATGGAGACCGTCTTGTACGTCTTACCGTCGCGGGAGTCCGTGAAGGAACCTGTCTGCGGGGCAGCGAAAGCGCAGGCAGCAAAGAGAAGAATAAAGTTCAGTATCAAGATAAGGGATTGAAAAAAGCTCATTTTATCCTCATTTTTTCAATGTAATAAAAAAAAACGGTCCAGATTCTGTATACACCGGGAACCATATTATTATATCGGTTGTCTTTTCGCGGGGGGTGGCTATTTCTAAAATTGTGGCATGCGCGGACCCAAAAAAGACGTCAAAGACCGCTCCCTGATAAGCCTCTCCTGGCCGCTTATCCTTACGTTCGCCGTGGGCATGATCCAGCCCATGATGGACAGCTGGTTCCTCTCGCGCACTTCCGAAACCGCAGCCGCCGGCGTCGGCGCCATGCTCCCGATTCTCGGGGCCCTGTTTACCGCACTCCACGCCTTCGCGCAGTCCGGCGCGAGCATTGTCTCGCAGTACATCGGCGCAAAGCAGAACAGTCACGCGAACAGCACGCAGACGATGGTCCTCTTCGGGAGCATCTTGCTCGGGGTCGCCCTCACGCTCGTCATTTTCCCGCTTTCAGGGCACATCCCGCAATGGATGGGCCTCACCGAGGAACCCGCGAAATACGCGATGATGTTCCTGAGCGTCGTCTCGTTCGGGTTCGCCTTCCGCGCGTTGCAGACCATCCTCACCGCACTCATCGCCACGCACGGCCTTACCGTATGGAACCTCGTGGGCAACACGCTCACCATCGCCTCGAACGCCGGCCTGAACGTCGTGTTCCTCGAAGGGTATTTCGGGCTTCCCAAGATGGGCGTTTACGGCGTGGCCCTCGCCACAGCACTCTCTTGGCTGATATCTTCGGGCATTTTGTGGATGGTGCTCAAGTTCAAGGTAAAGCACCAGAGCAAGGCTCGCGACTGGAAGCGTTCCCGCATACTCCTCCCCGACTGGATCCGCATCGGCCTCCCCGCCGCCGCAGAACCCATCAGTTTCCAGCTTTTCCAGGTGTTCATCACCGCGATGGTCGTGTACGTGGGCACCACCGCGATGACCGCCCGCGTGTTTGCGGGTAACTTCGCGGCCCTTTCCGTGATTCTCGGGGTCGGCCTCGGCAGCGGAAACCAGATTCTCGTGGCACACCTCGTAGGCGCCCACGACTTTGTGAAGGCGAACCGCCGCGTTTACCAGACGCTTGCCGTGGGCATCACGAGCGGGCTATTGCTCTCGATAGTCGTCGCACTCTTGGGCGAGCACCTGCTACGGCTCTACACCGACAATCCCGAAGTGCTCAGGCTCGGGAAGATATGCCTCTGGTGCGACGTAGCCGTGCAGCCGTTCAAGGCGGTGAACTTCATCCTCACCACGTCGCTACGTGCCGCGGGCGATTCCAAGTTCCCCGCGATTGTCGGGAGCGGCATGATGTGGACGCTCGGGCTTGCGACTTCGCTTATCCTCGCGTTTGTCGTGGGACTAGGCCTTCCCGGCCTCTGGCTCGGCATGGCGAGCGATGAATTCTACCGCTCGTTCGCGAACATCTGGCGCTGGCGTAGCGGCCGCTGGAAAAGCAAGGCAGTGGTGTGATTCAAAAACGTTCCTAGCGGTTCCTTTTTACCGATTTTCGTGAAGCCCGCAGGGACTAACAGTCACAAGGGCTTCGCAGAGACCGCTTCGCGCATGCCATAGCAATAAGCTATTCCCAAACGGAGCCCTTATTGTATTTTTTGCGGAGAGGAGGCGCTTCGCAAAGAGAACACTCGAACGAAGTGAATGTGTGAGCGTGCGAAGGCGCCACTCGTAGCAAACATTATTACTTAAAAAAGCTATTTTTGTGGCATGCCGTTCTACCCTAATGAAGTCATTCAGCAGCTCAAGTCGCAAGCGGACATTTCGCTTGTGATCCAGCAGTTCTTGCCGCTGAAGCGCACGGGTACGAACCGCTACGTGGGCGTATGCCCGTTCCACGACGACCACTCCCCCTCCATGACGGTAAACCCGACCATCGGCATCTACAAGTGCTTTGCCTGCGGTGCGGGCGGGGACGTATTCAAGTTCGTCCAGGAACACGAAAAAATTGATTTTAATGGCGCGGTGGAATGGGTCGCGAACTTCGTAGGATTCCCGCTTCCCAAGTTCAACTCCAAAGAAAATTCCGAAATTACCGAAGAGCGCGCCATGGTCCGCAAGCTGAACGAACTTGCCTGCGAATGGTTCGAGCAGCAGCTCTCGCTCTGCCCCAAAGCCCTCGAATACCTAGCCAAGCGAAACATCTCGGAACAGACGCGCAAGCAGTTCCACATCGGCTACGCCCCCGACGGACGCGAAGGCTTTATCGCCTATGCGGCCAAGAACGGCTTTTCGCCCCGCGACTGCGTGAAGGCGGGCCTAGCCACCGAAAAGAAGAACGGCGGCATCGCCGACAAGTTCCGCGACCGCCTGATGATTGCCATCCAGAACCAGTCGGGAATCGTCGTCGCGTTCGGCGGCCGTGACCTTGCGCCCAAGCAAGAAGGATTCGAACGCCCCAAGTACATGAACAGCCCGGACACGGCGCTCTACAACAAGAGCGAAATCCTCTTCGGGCTCAACCATAGCCGCGGCGCCATCGCCAAGGAGAACGCGGTCATCATTGTCGAAGGCTATTTCGACCTGATGAGCCTCTACCAGGGTGGCGTCCAGAACGTGGTGGCGGCATCGGGAACCGCCCTCACCGAATTCCACGCGAACATCCTCGCCCGCTATGCGAAAACCGCCTACCTCGTGTTCGACGGCGACGCCGCAGGCCAGAAGGCCACGATGCGTTCGCTGGAAATCGTGCTCCCCAAGGGCATCAACCCGAGAATCTTCGCGCTCTCGCGCCCCGACGGCACCAAGATCGACCCGGACAACTTCGTGAACGAGCGCGGCGCCGACGCCTTCCGCGCAGAACTCTCGCAGGCCGAGGACTGGCTCAGCTATCTCGCCCGCAAAAAGGACCTGAGCAGCATCGAAGCCCGCGCCGAGTTCATCACCTACGCGAAATCCCTCGTCAAGAGTATCGAGAACAGGGAACTGCAGAACCAGTACCTGAACCTCATCGCGGAACGCTTCGACACGAACCGCTCCCTGAGCGGGGTCAAGAGCATCAAGCCGCAAAAGAAGGCGCCCATGCCGGTACAGGCTCCCCCCGAAGAATTCGGGGATGTTCCGCCGGAATTTTCCGAACCGTCCCAGGACCAGGCGCGCGTCCCCTGGGAAATCCTCTCACCCATAGAGACCCGCTTCGCAAGCCTGCTGTTCCACAACCCGACCCTCCTGGACCGCGCCTGCGAATACTTCGACATGGACTTTGCCGCAAGCGGCATCCAATTGCTCGAATCCTCGCTCATAGACGAGTTCATCAACACGATTATCGCGGGCTACGCCGAGACGGGCCACTTTTCGGCGCAGCTCCTGTACGAACAGCTCTCGCCCACCCTGCAGAACTTTTTGGAGAACATCCCCGAGGAATCGTGGACTCCTCCGAAGGAAATCATCGAGTTCTACGAGACGCTCATGGTCCTCACGCTCAGGCTCTGCGACCGCTACAAGAAGCACATATCGCTCGCCACCCAGCAAGGCCTGGAAATGCGACTCAAGCTAAACCAGTTCTCGCAGAGCATGCAGGCGCTCGACACCCAGTACAAGAAGGGAGCGCTCTCCATCGACGGGTTCGCCGACCAGATTATCAAAAGCAAACAGGCCCTCATACAGATTCTAGCCGCAACGAAAGGATAGCACCATGTTATCAATCAAGAACCTCAAAGCAAGTATCGAAGACGGAACGCAAATCCTCAAGGGAATCAACCTCGAGGTAAAACCCGGCGAAGTCCATGCCATCATGGGCCCGAACGGTTCGGGCAAGAGTACCCTTTCGAAAGTCATCATGGGCCACCCCGCCTATAAGGTGGACGGCGGTTCCGTGGAACTCGACGGCAAGAACCTGCTCGAGATGGAAATCTGCGACCGCGCGAACTCGGGGCTGTTCATCAGCACGCAGTACCCCACCGAAATCCCGGGCGTGAACAACGTGGAATTCCTGAAGATGGCGCTCAACAGCAAGCGCGCCTACCTCGGACAGCCCGAAATTGGCGACGACGAATTCAAGAAGCTTATCGACGAGAAGATGGCCCTGCTCGAGATGGACGAGCGCTACCGCGACCGCGGCGTGAACGACGGCTACTCCGGCGGTGAGAAGAAGAGGAACGAAATCCTCCAGATGGCGATTCTCGACCCGAAGGTGAGTTTCCTCGACGAGACGGACTCCGGCCTCGACATTGACGCGCTCCGCATTGTCGCAAACGGCATCAACCACATCATGAGCCCCGAAAAGGCGGTCATTCTCGTGACGCACTACCAGAGGCTTCTCGACTACATCAAGCCCACCTACGTGCACGTGCTGCGCCACGGCAAAATCATCCTGAGCGGCGGGCCGGAACTCGCCCTGAAGCTTGAAGAACAGGGTTACGACTGGATCGAGGAGAAGTAATGGACGCCATAGCCCGCATAAAGCAACTGGGGATGCCCCGCCGCAACGACGAACTGTGGACGTTTTTCCCCGTAGCCAAGATTCCCGCACCGGAATTTCCCGACGCCTGCGCCAGCGAAGAGGACTTCGCAGAAGAAAACGATTTCGCGGCCCTCCTGCCGGTGGCGCAAAACGCGCGCACGATGGTCCAGAACATCGCCGACGGTTCCGAAGAGATGGCGCTCCTCAAGTGCAACAACGATTTCGGACGCACCATCCTGAACGTAGGCAAGGGCGCAAGGGCGAGTTTCGAGATTCTCGACAACAAGGTTGCGCATTCCGTATCGGCCGAGCGCTTCGACATCAACGTGGGCGAAGGCGCCGACGTGGAAATCTTCTTCGCGAACCCCGCGAACGATTTGCCGCTCACCTTCAGGCACTTCCGCATCACGCAGGCGGCAGGCTCCCAGGTGCGTTTTTCCGCCATCGAACGCGGTAACGGCATTAGCCGCGTAAGCATCGACGACTTTTTGCAAGGGCCGGGCGCCCATTTCGAGGTCCGTACGCTGAACATGCTCGGCGGCACGGCCGAAAGCCACCACAGGCTCCACATATACCACGAATCGCCCGAAACTACCAGCACGCAGCTCTCCAGGAACCTCCTCGACGGTAGTTCCCGCGCCAGCTACGACGGAAGCGTCATTGTAGGCGCCAACTGCACCAAGGCCAACTCCGGCCAGCTCGTGAACACCATCCTGCTTTCGGAAGACAGCTCCGTTTCCGTGAAGCCCGTGCTCAAAATCTACCACGACGACGTGGAATGCACGCACGGCAACACGGTAGGCGAACTCGATGCAGAGCAGATGTTCTACCTCGTAAGCCGCGGAATCCCGAAGGAGACCGCGAAAAAGATGCTCATGGAAAGCTTCGCGAAGGAGACGTTCTACCCGCTTCCCGATACCCCCGCCAAAAAGCGCCTGCTGCAGACGCTCGAGAACGTTTAAAAACCGTGTAAATGTCGTTTAAAAGAAAAGCGGCCCCTCTAGGAGGGACCGCTTTCTTAGGGGAATGAGAACACTTAGATAAAAGTGGCGTAGAGGAGTAGGGCTACGCCCGAGAACGACATTAAGAAGTTGATGAAGAAAGAGTTGCTACAGAGGTCCTTTCTCATTTGTTTGATCATTTGTTTTGCCCTTCCCTTGATGACCATAATATAGATTAGCGCAACGTCTGTTTCAAGTATTACAAATCACACTGAGACAACAGTCACAAAGTGTCAAAAAACTTACTAAAATCAAGGATTTCCCATCTACTCCAAACAGTCTGAAACTAGACAAAACAGGCTTGTCCGAATTTACATACAAAGTAACAAGACAACCCTCAAAGGAAAAGCGGCCCCTCTGAGAGGGACCGCTTTCTTAGGGGAATGAGAAATTCTAATTAATTGCGGCGTAGAGGAGCAGGGCTACGCCCGAGAATGCCATAACGAAGTTGGTGAAGAACGTGTTGTTGCAGAGGTCTTTTTTGATCTGAGTCATCATGTTTACCCTTCCCTTGATGACCTTAATATAGATTCGCGAGCACCCCTTTCCAAGTATCAGAAATCACACTGCGATGGGAGTCACAAAGTGACAAAATACTTACTTTTCCTCGATCTTCACGACAGGCTCGTCCATCATCTTTTCGGCGATGACTTCAGGCGTTTCCTCGGCCACGGCGGCGTTGGATTCTTCCGGCATCCAGGGCTTGTCAAGGCTCTTTTCCCAGGAGACCGTAGGCGCCTGCTGCACTTCGTGCGAGGTGTCGACGATGGGGAGTCCCAGGAGCTCGCGGGCGCGGTTCAGGGCCGCATCGATGTTGCCGAGAGCGTTCTCCTCGCCAAGCTGCTTCAAGACACCTGCGCGGGTAAGCGCCACCACGGGCTGGGCATGCACGCCACTGAGCAAGAGCTGAGTGCCTTCGCGGTTGCAGCGGGAAAGCAAATCCTCGATCATCTGGATACCGGCGGCATCGATGCTCGAGACACTGCGCATGCGCAGAATAAGAATCTTCGGCTTGTCGGAGATGCGCGCCATGGTGTCCTTGAACTTGTCGACCGCACCGAAGAACAGCGAACCGGCAAGCTCGTACACCACCACGCCCTTGGGCACCTGACGGCTCAAGTCGTTGTGGGCGGCCTCCTCGTCGTCTTCCTTGAGGGCCTCGGTAACCGTTTCCATCTCGGACACGTCGCTCATGCGCTTGATGAACAGCACGGCGGCAAGCAGCACGCCGACTTCGATAGCCACCGTGAGGTCGATAATCACGGTCAGGAAGAACGCCACGAGCATCACGATCACGTCGCTCTTGGGCGCCTTGAACATCTTGATAAAGCTGCGGTAGCCGCACATGTTGAAGGCTACCTGGAACAGCACGGCAGCCAGCGCCGCCATCGGGATCATTTCGGCGTACTTGCCGAGCACGAGCATAATAAGCAGGAGGACCACCGCATGCACGAGGCCCGAAATCGGGCTCACGGCTCCGTTACGGATGTTGGTCGCGGTACGGGCAATGGCGCCCGTAGCGGGAATGCCGCCGAACATGGGAGAAAGCACGTTAGCCACGCCCTGGCCAAAGAGTTCGGTGTTGGAGCGGTGCTTGGTGGAGGTCATACCGTCGGCCACCACCGCCGAAAGCAGGGATTCGATAGCGCCGAGGATGGCAATCGTCAAAGCCGGCTGGAACACCTTCTGCATCATTTCAAGGCTGATGTTCGGCAGGTGCGGCACCGGGAAACCGCTCGGGATGTGGTTCTTCATGCCGATGGTCACCACGCCGTGGCCGGTGACGGGGTCGTCCCAGCCGAGGACTTTCACGAGCACGGTCGCCACGATAATGGCGATGAGCGAGCCGGGCACCTTCGTGGTGATTTTCGGCCACAGGATGCACACGGCGAGCGCCACGAGACCGACGATGACGGCATAGCCGTTAACGGTATCGAAGGACGTCACGTAAAGCTTGATCTTGCCGACGGCATCGGCGGGGTCCTTGGCCAAGAAGCGCAGCCCGAAGAAGTTCGGGACCTGGCCCAAAGCGATGATGATGGCGATACCGGCGGTAAAGCCGACCGTCACCGGGTACGGGATGAACTTGATGATGGCGCCGAACTTCGCGATACCGAAGATAATCAGCAAAATACCCGCGAGGAGCGTTGCAGAAGCGAGGCCGTCGTAGCCGTACTGGCTCACGATGCCGTAGACAATCACGATGAAAGCGCCCGTGGGGCCGCCAATCTGGAAGCGGGAACCGCCCAGGAGGGAAATCGTGAAACCGGCGATAATCGCGGTGTAGAGGCCCTGTTCCGGGCCCACGCCCGAAGCGATGGCGAACGCGATGGCGAGCGGGAGCGCAAGGATGCCCACGATGAGACCCGACATCAGGTCGCTCATGAAATTTTTCTTGGTATAGCCCCGGCGGACCGTGCGAAACAATTCGGGGACAATCGTCGTCTTGACGCCAGCAAGGAAACTCTTGACGGATTCTTTGGCGTGAATATTGGACATGGGCACTCCGTTCTTAGGAACGGCGCCAAATTTAGGAAAATTTACAAACCCTGTTAAGGGGGAAAACGAAATAAAGATGCAGGAACGGCAGGCTCTAGAGGAGTCCCTTCTTCGCACTCTTCATCAGGTTCTTCACCTGCTTGGAGGTGAGCTGGGGCACCTCGGCGTCCTTCTGGGCGCGGGACTTGGGAGCGCAATCCTCGCAGTAGTACTTGACGACCGTACCGAAGCTAGCGGCACCGTCACCCATGTCCGTCTGACGCGTACGGAAAGAACGGACCAGGGCCTCCTTGTGACATTTGTCACAGACGCCCATCTTCGGGGCAGCCGGTTCATGGCGTTTTCCCTTCCTGTCGCCGTTCTTGTCGTTGTCCATGGCCCATGCACGGGCGCTGGCGGCATTCTTCGAAGCAAAATGATCGTCAAACAAGCTCATATTTCCCTACCTTTTTAATTTAAATCTCACTTCATCGTATCTAATATACAATCTTGCAAAAAGAGCGACAGCAATGTAAGGCACAAAGAGGTCGGTTTTGCATCGTCGGAATAGAGGCTTCTCGCGAATTTGCCCCTTTCGGCCTGCATTTCCTTGAATTTTTCCGCATGGGCGGCAAAATCCAGTACATGGACGCGGTCAGGGCACTTGTCCGCCTGCGCCCGGATAAAGTCGTCTAGCGCCAGCACCTGGCCGTCTATCTCGGGAAGGAGGTCCTTGGGAACCGTCACGAGGTCCAAAAACGACTGGGTTTTCTTGAGGATTTCGTCGACAAGGGCGCCGTAGCTCTCCGACACCTTGGAGGCATCGCCGCCTTCGCGCTTCATCTCGGAGAGGCCAAGCCCCAGAACGATGCGCCCCGCCTGCTTGCCGATAATATCGGACGAGGCGCGCGCAAGCAACTGCGAGAGCGACGGGAGGACAGGGGCATTCACGGAAAACTGCATGGGACGGTTGGGCTTGCGGCACAGGAGCATTTCCACGCAACGCGCGGCAACCTCCCCTTGGGGGCCGAAAAGTTCATCGCCTATGATCAGAATCCTATTTTCCACGTCAATAATCTACTCTTTATTATCCGGTTTGACCACCTTCAACACCCAATAATCCGCTTTTTTTTCGCGATTTAGCACTTTATGGCCGTCGGCCACCAGGCTCCCGGGCACATTTTCTATAGGGGAACCGTTATCGAGCCAAATTTCAAGGACCTTCCCGCACGGGTAGCCCGCCATTACAAGCCTGGACCTTACCGCGTTGCGGGGGCAGGCAACCCCGCGCAAATCCAGTACCGACGGGGCATCGCCGGCCAGTTCCGCAGGGAGCGGGCGGGACTTGAGCGACTCGCAGAAGGCGGCAATTTCACCGCTATGGGCGGCCGGGTCCTCGAGCCATTCGTCGAGCGGGCCCTTGCAGGCATGGGCCAGGAGCACCCTCGACAGAGCCTCTTCCGGAGGTAGCAGTCCACCCCCGCAGCGGCGTATCCATTCCGCGCAGGCATACGACACCAGTTCCCTCAGGGCGTTGCCGAAGGTTTCCTTGCCACTGTTGGCCTCTATCCATTTTGCAATCGGAGACTTGTCCATCGTTGTAATAAATTCCTCTTGTAAACCTACAATCTAATTACAAAATCACCCAAAAACGCCAAAAAAAGGTGTTTTTTCACAAAAAAAGCGCCATAATCTTTTTTCACACATTTTTACGCAAAAAACATAGCAAAGTCGCCCTAGGGTTTCTATATTTGGCGCCAAGCATTCAATTATGCAAAGGTTTTCGAAAGGATGAGTACTGTACTTCTCTACGCAATGTTCGTAGTTTATGTAATCGCCGGTGTCGGTTTGGTGATTTACGGCTTTAGTTGCTACTACAGCATCTACCTATTCCTAAAGAACAGCCGTAAGACCCGGCTTTCCGACCGCAAGCGTATCCTCCAGTTCTATCGCGAGCACTCCATTTCCGACCTCCCGCAGGTCACCACCCAGCTTCCTGTATTCAACGAAGCCAACTGTGTCGAACGTCTGCTCGAAGCCGTGTGCGCCATTGACTACCCCAAGGACAAGCACGAGATCCAGGTTCTGGACGACTCCACCGACGAATGCTACGAAGTGGCCAAGAAGAAGGTGGCCGAACTTGCCGCCAAGGGCTACGACATCAAGCTTATCCATCGTACGAACCGCTCCGAATACAAGGCCGGCGCCCTCAAGGAAGCCATGGCCGTTGCCAAGGGCGATTTCCTCGCGATTTTCGACGCCGACTTCGTCCCCGAGAAGGACTTCCTCCTCAAGACCATCCCCTACCTGGTGATGGACGAACAGATCGGCCTGGTCCAAGGCCGCTGGGGCCACCTGAACCGCACCGAGTCCGGTTTGACGCTCGCCCAGTCCATCGGTATCGACGGACACTTCGTGGTGGAACAGTCCGCACGTAGCTGGGGCAAGCTCTTCATGAACTTCAACGGTACCGCCGGCGTGTGGCGCAAGCAGGCCATTTACGGCGGTGGCGGCTGGGAAGGCGACACGCTGACCGAAGACATGGACCTCTCCTACCGCAGCCAGCTGGCCGGATGGAAAATGAAGTTCGTGTTCGACGTGATTGTGCCGGCCGAACTCCCCAACGACATCAACGCGTTCAAGGCTCAGCAGTTCCGCTGGGCAAAAGGCTCCATCCAGACAGCCATCAAGATTCTGCCGCGCGTCCTCAAGTCGAAGGTTCCGCTGCGCGTCAAGATCGGAGCCATCCTCCACACGACGCACTACTCGATCCACCCCTGCATGCTCTTTACCGCACTCTGCGCCTGGCCGTTGCTCGCGTTCTTTGAACCGGTCGCACACATCCCGGGCTGGGGCTACACCATCGGTTTCGGTTTCATTTTCCTTGCCGCTATCGCTCCCTCTGTTCTTTACTTCGTTGCACAGCGCTGCTCCGGCTACACCGGCTGGAAGATCCGCCTGCTCAGCCTCCCCATCCTCATGGCTCTGGGCGTGGGCATCGCGGTGAGCAACTCCCGCGCCGTATTCTCCGCAGTTCTCGGCACCAAGGGCAGCTTCGTCCGCACCCCGAAGAGCGGCGGTTCCAAGAAGAAGGCCAAGAGCCACTACGCTCAGAAGTTCCCGTGGCAGGCCATTCTGGAACTGGGCGTGGGTGTCTACTGCATCTTCGGTCTTTTGGAATACATCGGTGCGCAGAAGTTCATTATCGGACCGTTCCTCGCCCTCTATGCGGTCGGTTTCCTCTCCGTGGGCGTGCTCAGCTTTATGCACTTCATCAGCAACCTCTTCGAAATCCACAAGGTCCGCAAGGAACACGGAAACGTCGAAGCCCAGGAAGCCTAAGCACTAGAATCGATTTTCGAAGCGCCCGCCAAAGCGGGCGTTTTTCGTTTTCTCGTGAAGTTCCTGGAGGAGTTCCACCGACATGCGCCCGTACGATTCGGTATAGCGGGCATGGACTTTACGGTAGGCGGCATAGCCTCCCATGACCGCCAGTGCCAGTACGGACGCACAGGCGACGGCCACCATCAGTTCCATGAGCGTAAAGCCAGCCTTCACCTGCACCGGACAATCCTCCTGAAGCGGACCAGACTGTCGCCGGTTTCCGCATAGTAGAGCCTTGCGCCGGCCAGGGCCCGGCGGAGCGAGGGCGACAGCGAGTACATGTGGAGCGTGTCGCTGCACGCAGGAGCGGCATCGACCAGGGATTCCATGCGGGACACGGCCGCGGTGACCGATTCCACCCGGCGCTTTTCCATGGAGCAGAGCTTTTCGAAGCTACCGGCACAGTACAGGAGCGCGGTCATCCCGGTAGCGAACACCGCAATGGCGACGCAGACCTCCGGCAACGTGAAACCGCATTTCGAATAACTCTTCGGGTACAGTCTCATCGATTCACCTCCCTTGCGAACACGACCTTGAGGCCGTCCATAAACGCGGGCATTACCGTATCACCCTCGCAGGCATCGCCCGGGAAGGCGGCACGGAGCCCGTCGAACCGCACGCCATCCGCGACATCCACCTCGGTGCCGTTCTGCCCTATCGCTATGGCCATGCTCGGATAGGCAGCGACGGCACGCCCCCGCAGGCGAACCTCGCGGCGGGCGGAGAGCATCCCGCGGAAGTGTACCGCACCGGAAACCTCCACACGTTCGCCCGCCGCGACTTCCAGGAAACCGATTTGCACACCGCCTTTCAGCGTCACGCTCCCAGACGCATGGAGCCGCAGCGTATCGTACACGGCATCTCCATCCACCGCCACATCGCCCGAGACGACCGCGTTAAACGACGGGACATGCCCGGCGAGCGAAAGCCGGAGGTCGCCATCGTGCACGCGCATGTACGCAAATCCCGGCGCTTCGAAAAAACGGCGGTTTCCCGAAAAGCTGCGAAGCGCCGGAGACGAGACGATACGTTCCCGCAGGCCGTCCCTGTAAGCCTGCATTCCAGCATGCCATTCCCTGTAACCGAGAGCCTGCCGCCTCGATACCGTCAACGCGCAAACCTCCACCGAGGAATCCCTCCCCGCGCAGAGCCGCCCGTACGGCCCAAGCGTCGATTCGCTGACAGGCGGCAGCCCTAGCTCGCCCCCCGCGGCCACGGAATGCGGGATTCCCGCAAGGTGCAACAGCAGGCTCGACTCCGCGTCGTACACCTCCTGCACATCGGCCGCCACGCGCATGGCCTGCCGCCGGACGTTCCCAGGCAATCCGAGAAGTGTCGCGAACAGGAGCGTAAGCGCAAGAATAATCCCGAGCGTGAAAGCCAGGACAAATCCGGATTTACCGCAACGCATGCTCAACGACTCCCGCCGGAGCGCTCCCGTTGAGCACCTCCACTGCATTCCCGTTACAGATAAACTGCACACGATCGCTACCGATGGAAACGACCGCGAATGTCCCAACCGAATCACCCACGCCGAGCCAACGAACTTCACCGTCGATCTTCGCCTGCGCAAGCTTCCCGTCGACCGTGCCCTGGATGGCCAGCGCGGGCAAATCGCAAGCCGAAGGCTGAGTGCCGCCGGATCCCAGAGCCGAATGCATCCGTTTCGGTTCCGCGTGCCCCATGGTCCACAAGCCATCCCCGGGGATTTCGTCAGGAGAAGCCAGGAGTTCAGGCGCCGCGGCCAGGGTGCAATCCTCACACGCCTCCCCTTGCGCCGGGTATACCGTCACAAATCCAAGCGACGCCACGGCTGCAAGCGCAAACAGCATTACCGGGGCGCCAACATGCAAACCCGCCGTCCGGGAGCCATAAAGGTCCAGCCTCTTCCAGAACGGGTCCCGCGCCGCCTCGGCGAACATCCCGAACGTCGCCTCCGGATAGAACCGCAAATCAAAAGCAGATGTGCGCGAGAATAGCGGGTCCTTCGCGAGAAAGGCGTCAAAGCGTTCCAACCGCTCCGCGACAAGCTCGGCAAAATCGCCGCCGTAGCCGTTCTCCTCGGACCAGTGGCAAAGGCGCCCTTCCATGAACACGAGGATGTATAGCACACCGTCGACAACGGCCGCGAAGCGCATGTTGCCGCCGCAATCGCACGAACGCATCTCCCTGTCGGCAAGCGCGTAGAGACCGATGGATTCGGGCAGCGCGCGACGTTCTTGTGCGCGACGTTCTTGCCCGCGATTCTCGCGTCCCCCCTGCACAACATCCGTTACAGCCACCAAATAGCGATGCTTGCGCCCGTCCGCCGCATTGAACGAGACCATCTTCCAGAACGCGACGCGGCAATCCCCCTGCACCTCCGGGAACTCCTTCGCGAAAGCCTCTTGAAGCGATTCCTGCGGGGCGTCGCAATCAAAATCCGTCACCACCTCCCAGGTGAACATCTTCGCTCGCACCGCGCGGGCCCTCCGCAAGTACCACATCCTACTTCACCTCCGGAGTAATGAATATCGCGAGTTCGCTCTCGTTCTCCTCCTCGCTCACGTAGCTGAACAGGCGCCCAATCAGCGGCAAACTCCCGAGGAACGGCACCGCCGAACGGACTTCCGTCTTGTTCCTGTGCCTAAGCCCACCGAGACAAAGCGTCTCGCCGTTCTTCAAGACAACCGTCGTCTTGAGGTTGCGCGTACTTATGTCGCGCGGGCCGTCGCCGGAGCTCCGCCCCGCCGTCTTGATTTCGGGCGACACCTCCAGGGTAATGCTGCCCGAGCTCGTCACCGAAGGCGTCAACTCCAGGGAAATCCCGTCATTGAAACTGCGGTAGTCCGTAATGGGGAACCCGTCGGCAGACACCTGGCTCACCAGGTAGTAGACGGTGTTTGTCACGTTGAGTTCCGCCTTGTTGCCGTTGAGCGTAGTAAGCCTCGGGCGCGCCAAGACCTCCGCCATGTTGTTCTCCTCGAGGCTCGCAAGTTCCACCTCGAAGCGGTCCGGCAAGATTCCCACCTTGCCGAACGCCCCCGACGCCGACACGTCTTTCCCCAAGAAGTCGTAGAACCCGCGCACGCCGATATCGTTCTGCCCCGTCTTGCGCGAAGCCCCGCTGTGGAGGCCAAGCTCGAAAGCCTTTCCGCGCTTGAATTCCACGATGATGCACGACAGCGTCACCTGCAATGCGGGGACATCCACAAGAACCATTACCGATTCGGCAGCAGCGACTTCCGCCTGCGGGCCCGCCAACAGCAGGGCGTTCTGCTCCTTGACCTCCGAGATGGCAAGATTCCCCTCGGGAATGAACTTGGAAAGCTGCGCCATCGCCTTTTCCGGATGGACATGTTTGAGCGGGTACAGCCGCGTTGCAGAAAGGGCGTTTCTCGCGCCGCGTTCAGCTACAAACAAGTTAACAGAATCGCGAACATGCACGTAACGGCTTCCCCTGAAGATATTCCTTAGCAAATCGTCAAGCGCGATGTTCTCGAAATGGAGCCGCACCGACTCTTGCACGTCCCCGTACAGCGCCAGATTGAGCCCAGCGGCTCGCGAAAGTTCCCGCAGCACATCTGCGAGGGGCGCCGACTCGAGATCCACCGAGTAGGAATCGCCATCCCTCAGGACTTCGACCGCGGCTCCACTCCCCGCGACGCCCTCCGCGCCATTCCCCGTGCCGCGCCCCGAACCGCGTTTCGGTTCGACCCTCAGGCAGCCCGACTCCTGCCGCACGCGAAACCCCTGTGAATCCATGAGTTCCCTGAAGGCGACATCGGCGGGCAAGTTACGCAGGCTCCCCGAAACGCGCCCGGAAACCTCCGGCGAAGGCAAAATGTTCAGCCCCGTGTTGGCCGAATACTCGCGGATGAATTCCAGAACGTCCTTGTCGCGCACGGACACGTTTACTAGGGAATCCTTTTGTGCGAAGTAATTCTCCCCATGGTCCCGCGCCCGCCGGATATGGAACACGTTCCCCTCCTCCACCACCTGGAGGCCCATGGAGGCGCACAGCGCCGAAAGCCCTTCGAGTACCCCGACACCGTTCAAGTGAAACGTCACGCGTTCATCGATGCCATGGTCCACCAAGATAGGCGTATCGTAAGCCAGCGAAAGCGAGCGCGCCACCTCGCCTATGGGAGTATCCACGAAGTCAAACGTTGCCGCCTGCAAGCGGACGACCGCAACCAGGAGCACGGCCAAAAGTTTTGTATTTGGAGGCATTCGCCACCCCAGAGTAAGCATTTCCGCAAAGCGGCCCCTGCCCGGGATGTAGAAAAGGGCGGAATTTCACGCCACAATAGAACGGCCACAAGCCGTCATGTACAATATATATAAAAACCCGGACAAAATGTCCGGGCTAGCACTTTTTGAGGTTGTTTAATACTAGATCTTAAAGTCGAAGCCCACGCCAAACCCGCGGCTGTCGCGTTCGTATACGGCCACGCCGTAATCCACCACCTCGTCGTAATCGTTGTAGAGCGTGTGGAAGTAGCTCAGGTTCACGCGCATCCAATCCGTCGCACGGTACGCAAGGCCAAAGCCGAAGCTCCTCGACGAAATGTTGATGTTCATGTCACTGATATAGTCATCCTTGATGCCAAAGCGGGTCACCTGCATGCCGCCACTCAAGGTAAAGCGCTTCAAGAAGTCCACCTCGACGCCGTAAAGGAATTCGTTGGTGTCATCCACATGGTCTTCCAGGTCACCACTGAAGTTGGCCTTGCTGTCAAACCAGTGATGGTAACCGAGAGCGATACGCACGTTGTCAAGCAGCGCATAGTTCAGGCCCAGCGCCAGGAAAGACGGGATGTCGTTGTGATCCTTCTCGCCGTCGTTGAACTGTTCGAGAGGCGTATCGTTCTTCTTGGTATCGTTTTCCATCTCGATGGAGGTATTGTATTCGAACTTCGCGCCAAACGTCAGGCGCTTGTACTTGAAACCGAGACCCACGATCGGGGTGATTCCCCAACCCGTCTGGTCAAGTTCCAGTTCCATGGTCATCTTCTCGTCCATGGTCTCGAACGTCTTCGCGAGCGTCGCGTACTGCGTTTTCTCCTCGGCAGTCTTCGCGTTTTCGGCAAGCGTCGCAAACGTTTCGGAAAGCTTGGAAGCCTCCATCATCTTGCCGTCAGGATTCACGCCGGGAACTGTGGTATTCAGCTGGAGATTTCCGACAGAGCCGTCGTAGCTGTTCATCGCGTAGTTGAATCGGGCGCCAGCGTACACCGAGATCATCTTGCCGAACTCGTAGGCTGCACCGAGAGTCGCGCCAAAGATGTAGGAACTCGCCTCGAGAGACACGTCCACGGAACTCGCGCTCGTCTTGAGGCCCTTTTGCGTAAGGCCCGCTTCCATCTGCTTGAGCGGCGAATACGTCAGCGCGTAAAAGCTCGGGATACCGTCGTCAAAACTCACCTTGCCGCCACCGCCAATAACGCCAAGATGGCCGGAAAGCGCGAAGTTGCCCTTGTGCCACGTCACGAGCGCACTGGGCAAAGACGGAACAAACGCCGTGCCCTTGAAGTTTTCGCCTTCATCAAAAATCGGGGACTTCTCGACAGTCGTTTCGCGGCTCTGCCAAAAGGTCTGGTTGTTGACGGAGATGTACAGGCCGTCTTCCATGAACGCCGTGCCCGACGGGTTTGCATAAGGGGCGTCCACGTCGGTACTCGCATCGCGCGCCACGCTGCGCTGGAAAAGCACGGACTGGTTGGTGTTGGTGTTGAGGCCGCCGGCAAAAGACTCGGCCGCAAAAGAGGCTGCGAGGCACATCGCCAAGGTCGCTTCGTGAAGTCTCATATCCTTTCTCCTATCGGTCAGGATTTTTAGCTGCGCGATAAGGTAGAAAAGGATTTTAAAAGTTTTATTATAATTTGCTTACTTATTTATGCCGGTACGAAACATGTATGATTTTTGTAATACAGAACCCTGGCGGCGGAGCACTATTCCACCTTAATAAACGTCGTCACCTCTATGGAATCGGATTGTTCTATGCCGTTCTCGTAATGCGTATAGCCCAGAGTCCACGTGACCGTCGTATCCGAACCCACACCCGCACTGGTGAAACTATAACGCCTCTCTTTCACCATCCTCACCGAGGGCCACGTCCGCCACAACTTACTTGACCCATCCAAACCCTTTAAGCCTAATACCATCACGATGCCAGGAAGGTCATGAAAATCCAAGTCCGAACAAACCCCTATTGTCACGCCCTTACCTTCCGAACTAAAGTCGAGGGTATCCAAAAGCGAGCGGATTTCCGTAGAATCGAAGGGATGAGCAGACGCATCATAATAGAATTCCGGCGGAATAAAATCGGTTTGACGGTTTTCGGTATAATTGATAAAGGTCGTATCATAGACATACTGCGTATAGGGCAAATGGAGAGTATCCAAATAGAGCGTATCTACGAGAGCTATAAAAACACGTTCCTCACCAACCAGGGTGACCTCCTGCAAAGAATCATATTTTATAAAATCCAAAGGACCACAGCAAAGATCCTTCATAAACACAACATCTCTCTGCGAACATGAAAAAGCACTGTCCCGAACATCGCAATCCAATTGCGCAGATTTGCTAAGTACCGTATCGAGCGGTCCATTTTCGAGCCGATAGACAAAACTCGTATAATGCCGGGTCACAACCTCAGTCGTATCATAGACCGTATCCCTGTAAACCACCAACGTATCCATAAAGAAAACAGTGTCTTTTACCTTAACGGGATCCGTAAATTCATCTTCCTGTTCCTGTACAGAATCACGCACCACCGTGTCGGGAGGCGGCAATTCGGCCGAATCGGGAAGGAGTTTCTCTGCCGTATCGGGAAGGAATTTCTCTGCTGTATCGGGAACTCCCATAGCATCGGTCCCGGCCGGCAGAACCGCATCTTCCTGCAACGATGTCGTCAACAGATCTTCCTGCGAGCAGGCCCAAAACAACGAAACCAGGAGAGACGCTCCCAAAACTACGCCACATCTTTTTACACCAGGAAAATTCATAAAACCTCCTAACAGTGTAAATTTAGTTTATTGTAAAAAGAATAACAGCCTATCTCGGGAAATAACAAAAAAGCGCAATTCCCGTCACCTGTTTTTGCGACCAGGCAAAGGGCACTTGCGTTTTTTGCGACCCGCGCGACTTAGTCGCGCTTGAGCGTCTTGTACTTGATGGGCTTCGGATTGTCGGCATCTTCGCCGAGACGCTTGCGGCGATCGGCTTCGTATTCGCTCCAGTTGCCTTCGAACCACACCACCTTAGAATCACCCTCGTAAGCGAGGATGTGCGTGGCGATGCGGTCCAGGAACCAGCGGTCATGCGAGATAATCACGGCACAGCCTGCGAACTTGAGGATTGCCTGTTCCAGGGCCTGCAGCGTTTCGATGTCCAAGTCGTTGGTCGGTTCGTCAAGGAACAAGAGGTTGCCCGGTTTTTGCAGGTTCTTGGCCATGAGCACGCGGTTGCGTTCACCGCCCGAAAGCGTCGTGAGTTTCTTCTGCTGGGCAGCACCCGTGAAGTTGAAGAGTCCGCAGTAGGCGCGGCCGTTCATCTTGCGGTCACCCACCATAATCTCGTCGTTCCCGCCGGTGATTTCTTCCCACACGGTCTTGGAGTCATCGAGGCTGTCGCGGCCCTGTTCCATGCTGATGATTTCGACGGTTTCGCCAATCTTGAGCGTACCGCCATCGGGCTTTTCCTGGCCCATAATCATCTTGAACAAAGTCGTCTTACCTGCACCGTTCGGGCCGATAATGCCCACGATACCGGAGCGCGGCAGGTTGAAGTTCAAGTCGTCGAACAGCACCTTGTCGCCAAAGGCCTTCTGCAAGTGTTCCGCCTGGATGACGATATCGCCCAAGCGCTTGCCGTTCGCAATGTGAATCTGCGCCACCTTGATCTGCTCGCGGGAATCTTCGGCGAGCAATTCCTCGTAAGCCTTGAGACGGGCCTTGCTCTTGGCCTGACGCGCCTTCGGGCTCTGCTTGACCCATTCCTGTTCGCGGGCAAGGCGTTTCTGCCTGTCGGATTCACCCTTCTCTTCGCCACGGAGGCGTTCCAGTTTCTGATCAAGCCACTGGGCGTAATTGCCTTCCCAAGGAATGCCACGGCCGCGGTCGATTTCCAAAATCCAGTTCGTCACGTTATCGAGGAAGTAACGGTCGTGCGTCACCAAAATCACGGAGCCCTTGTATTCGCGGAGGTGGCGTTCGAGCCAGGCGACCGTTTCGGCATCCAGGTGGTTCGTCGGTTCGTCCAAGAGCAGCAAATCCGGTTCTTCGAGGAGCAAGCGGCAGAGGGCCACGCGGCGCTTTTCACCGCCGGAGAGGTTCGTCACCGGCCAATCGCCCGGCGGGCAGCGGAGAGCGTCCATTGCAATTTCGATATTGCGGTCGAGGCTCCACAGGTCCTGAGCGTCGATGATGTCCTGGAGCTTCGCCTGTTCGTCCAGGAGCTTGTTCATCTCGTCGTCTTCCATGGGTTCGGCGAACTTCATGGAAATCTCGTTGAATCGGTCGAGCACGGCCTGCTTCTTGGCCACAGCCTGCATCACGTTTTCCTTGACGGTCAGGTTCGGGTCCAGCTGCGGTTCCTGCGGCAGGTAGCCCGCGGTGCGGCCCGGTTCAATCCAGGCTTCGCCCTGGAATTCCTTGTCAATGCCCGCCATAATGCGCAACAGCGTAGACTTACCGGCACCGTTCTGGCCGATGATGCCAATCTTTGCGCCATAGTAGAAACTGAGGGAAATATCCTTCAGCACCTCCTTGTTGGGCGGATAGGACTTGGTCATCTTGTACATGTAGAAAACGAATTTTTCTGCTTTATTCTGTTCGGCCATAAATAGTGGTTAGGGGTTAGGGGTTGGTGGTTAGGGGTTGCGAGGGACCGCAACCTGGATTTCAAGCAACAATATAACATTTTGGGGGATGATTTTAGCCATGTGACTTGCCAAAAAAGGTTAATTGTTCCTAAATTCTGGCCTCACCGCCCCAAGCCCAAGGAAAGACGATGAGCGAAGACATTTTGACCAAGATTGTGCGCATGCGCCGTGAAGATATCGAGCGCCTGGGACTGAATTTCGGCATCGAGATTCCGGAAGCACGCCGCCGCGGCCACATCGAATTCCTCGGGACTCCTGGCGCCATCCTCGAAGTCAAGCGTGCTTCGCCCTCGAAGGGAGACATCGCTCCGGACCTGGACCCGGTCAAACTCGCGGACACCTACGCCAATGCGCATGCCCAGGCTGTTTCCGTACTTACCGAAGGCAATTTTTTCAAGGGCTCGCTCCGTGATTTGATTGCCGTAGCCGACTCCATGGAAGAACGCACCAAGCAAGGGCTGCACGCCTGCGCGGTACTGCGCAAGGACTTTTTGCTGTTCGAAGAAGAAATCGACATCGCCTACCGCTGCGGCGCCGACGCCGTGCTCCTGATTGCAAGAATCCTCGACGACGCACAACTCGTGAAAATGGCGAAGCGCGCCCAGAAATTCGGAATCCAGGCGTTCGTCGAAGTCCGCGAGAAAGACGACTTCCGCAAACTGAACCTCGTAATGGACGCCCTCGGCGATGAAGCCGCGAAGACGATTGTCGCAGGCGTTAACTCGCGCGACCTAGCGACGTTCCATACCGACCCGCTCGTCCCCGCAAGCGTCCGCAATAAGCTCCCGGCAAAGGCCGTCTTTGAATCCGGCATCCTCAGCACAAGCGACGCCGCATACGCCCGCAGCCTCGGCTTCACGGGAATCCTCGTCGGTGAAGCTGTCGCCAAGAACCCGCCGCTCGCCAAGGACGTCGTGAGCGCATTTGAAACGGGCAGCGAAAACGCACGAGGCAAGTTCTGGAAAAAGTTTGCGGAACGTCGCAACGCCAAGCGCGAAGCCTGCACAACGGCTTGCCCGAATAAAGCGTGCCACCCGCTGGTAAAAATCTGCGGCATCACCCGCGAAGAAGACGGCATGTTCGCCGCCGAAATGGGAGCGGACTTGCTCGGATTCGTGTTCAGCACCACCAAGCGCCTTACCACCGAAGAATTCGTGCGCAACTTTGCCTCAAAAATTCGCGCGTCCCGCACACCTGAAAGTACGCCGCTCCTCGTCGGCGTCATCACCGACCCGGATTCGCCCGAAGGCAAGACCGCCATCAAGCTCGCCCGCGAAGGTGTACTCGATGCGGTACAGTTCCATGGAACTCCGACTCCCGCAAACACCGGCAACGCCCTCCCCTGCTACGCGGCCGCACGCGTCGGTGAACCCGCCGATTTCGATTACGTCGCAACCCTCCGCAAGAGTGGCGAGCCCCGCATTCTGCTCGATGCGAAAGTCGAAGGAATCCCCGGCGGCACGGGCAAAACTATCCCCGAATCCCTGCTGTACGAAAAAGCGGGCGATTTGCCTTTCTGGCTTGCAGGTGGCATCACGCCCGAGAACGTCACCGCGATTTGCGACAAGTTCCACCCGGAACTGATTGATGTATCAAGCGGCGTGGAAGACGCTCCCGGAATCAAGAACGCCGAAAAAATGAGAGCTCTATTTACAGCAATAGGGAGCCTCTGTTAATAGAGGGCGTAACTAGTTAATTATCGGAAGTGCGTTCCTAATTCGCAGCAATCGCTATAACGACAACAACCATTGCTCCAACAATCGCCGCGCCCAATCCCGCATTGGATTTCGATTCGCCCTGCTGGGATTTCTCGTCGCATTTATTCTCCTTGACGCAAAGGTTCATCCGGTGAACAATTTCTTGTAGCAATTTAGATGTATCATATTTCCCTTTGGGAAAGTTCATGGACATAAGGATAGTTCCCGTTTCACTGCTCGCCACTTCTGCAAACAGAGACTCATAAGAGAAGTTTCCATCATCATCAGTTTTACCCACACCTGAAATCGTCAGCATGTTGGTTGTACCAAACTTCTGAAATTCCTGCTGTGTATAGGTCTGTTTTTCCTTAAGGCTATTGATTTCCATATATTGGCTATCCTTGTCTAAAGTCGTCGTTTTCTTGCCCGCTATGGGAGAATGCACCTTGTATCCAGATTGCTGCAGCAGCACCTGCAATTCACCCCTCACCCCAGAAACATCTTCTTGAATCTGGATAGTAATCGGAGTATCTGCACTCATCTTTGTTTCTGGATTGAAAAAAAACTGGGCTTTGGGGCTGCTCGAACAGCCGACAAGAGTCGTAACGATTAATGCGATAAACGCAAGAACCATATTTCTTTTATTCATAGGGAATGCTTCTCCGTTTGGGAATGACAGAAGGACCTTGATTGTAAATATAAGTAAACAAATTTTAGGGAGGTAATTTTATTTTATGACAATCGTAAAATTTGACCAAAATCACGTCCGTTAAACAAATTTTTACGTTAACCTATTGACAGACAAGGAATTAGTATATATATTGAACCACATAAAGATGAAATTGGCAATCCGCTTCGACGCTTGCGCTGCTTGCGATGAAGTTCTCGAAACGGGATTCTGGTTTTGCCAATTTCATCAAGTGTTTAGCAGAAGGCTTTCGGAAACCCCGGAAGCCTTCCTTTTTTTGAACAATCGCTTTAAATCGTCACGATTTTACATTTTATGTATTACGTTTTTTGGAAAAATAAAAATTTCCCTATTTTCTTTATAGGAATCCCTTGCCACCCCAAAAACTCTTTCCTATTTTTTTGTACATGATGATGAATTCTGCAATCCGTTTCAACCGCTGGTGGTGGGGCTCTAGAACATAGAGTCCGGTTTTGCCGTTTTCATCAAGTGTTTTGTAAAAGGCTTTCGGACTCTCCGAAGGCCTTTAATTTTTTACCCCGAGAACCTTTAACCCCTAACGACTAACGACCATGATCAACTCAAACAACGGTTTCTTTGACAAGTTCGGCGGCAAGTACGTTGCCGAAATCATCCGCCGCCCGCTCGACGATCTGGAAGCGGCCTTCAACAAGTACATCCACGATCCGGAATTCCTCGAAGAACTCCGCATCATCCAGCGTGACTACATCGGCCGCGAGACTCCGCTGTACTTCGCCCCGACGGCGACCGAACTCCTGGGCGGTGCGCAGATTTACATCAAGCTGGAAGGCCTTGCCAACACGGGCGCTCACAAGATTAACAACGCCATCGGCCAGTGCTTGCTCGCAAAGAAGATGGGCAAGACCCGTATTATCGCCGAAACGGGCGCCGGCCAGCACGGGCTCGCCACCGCCGCCGCTTGCGCGAAACTCGGCCTTGAATGCGTCGTGTACATGGGCGAAGTTGACGTTCGCCGCCAGCAGCCGAACGTGGCCACCATGGAAATGTACGGTGCGAAGGTCGTGCCGGTCACGAGCGGTAGCCGCACCCTGAAGGACGCCGTGAACGAAGCCATGCGCGACTGGGCAACGAATTTCAAAAACACGCATTACGTGCTCGGTTCCGCCCTCGGCCCTGCGCCGTTCCCGGATATCGTCCGTACGTTCCAGTCCATCATCGGTGAAGAAGTCAAGCGCCAGGCTGCCGAACGTAACATCGACATCGCCGCGATTGTCGCCTGCGTGGGTGGCGGAAGCAACTCCATCGGCGTGTTCACCCCGTTTATCGAAGACAAGAACGTGCGCCTGATCGGTGCAGAAGCCGGTGGCATCGGCCCGAACATGGGCGAGAACGCCTCCCGCATGACGGGTAACGCAAGCCGCGAAGGCATTGTGCAGGGTTACAAGAGCCGCTTTCTCATCGATGAAGACGGCCAGTCTCTGCCGACCCGCTCCATTTCTGCAGGGCTTGACTACATGGGTATCGGTCCGCAGCTTGCCGCCCTCGGTGAATCGGGCCGCGTGGAATTCACGAGCATCCTCGACAAGGAAGCCCTGGAAGCGGTGAAGTTCTTCGCCCGCAACGAAGGCATCCTCTTTGCGCTCGAAAGCGCCCACGCCGGAGCCGCCGCCATGAAGATTGCGAAGGAATTGCCGAAGGACAAGGCGCTGGTCATCAACATGAGCGGTCGCGGCGACAAGGACATCTTTATCACGAGCCCGGTGTTCCGCCCCGAAAAGTGGAAGGAATTCCTGAAGGCGGAACTCAAGCGCCTCGAAAACAACGAAGACATCCACGACGCGGAGATAATGAATAAGAAATAAAGACGTCATTCCGGCCTCCGAGCCGGAAACTTGAGCAAGGCGAGAGATGCAGAATTACTTGTAATTCTATATCCGAACCGAAGCCAAGGATGCCAAAGGCATCAATCTAGATGGCGGATCAAGTCCGCCATGACGTAGCTAGAACATTATAAAGAGAGTTAACACCATGAATTTAATGTCTCATCTCATTGCCGGGTTCCCGGACGCACAGACTTCTATCGCTATCGCCGACGCCCTTGTGAAGGGTGGCGCGAACATCCTCGAAATCCAGCTTGCTTTCAGCGATCCGAGTGCCGACGGCCCTGCCATCCAGACGGCCTCCACCATCGCTCTCGACAAGGGCTACTCCACCAAGCAGGGACTCGAAATCGTGAAGAAAATTCACGAACGCCACCCCGAAACGCCTATCTACATCATGACCTACGGCTCGCTCGCCTTTACGCCTGGCGTTGAGAACTTCGTGAAGATGTGCAAGGACGCGGGCGTTTCCGCCTGCATCATTCCCGACCTGCCGTTCGATTGCGACGAGGGCCTCACCGAAGCCTGCAAAAAGTACGGCCTCGAAAACATCCCGGTGGCAGCTCCGTCCATGACCAAGGAACGCCTCGAAACGATGGCCTCTCATGGATTCAAGTACATCTATGCCGCGCTCCGTGCAGGTACTACCGGAAGCGAAACCACGATTGACCAGGCGACACTCGACTTTATCGACACCGTCGGTAAGGGCGGCGCTAAGGTATTGGGCGGCTTCGGTATCCGCAACGGCGAGCAGTCCAAGGTATTGAGCAAGCACGTGTACGCCGTCGTGGCGGGTTCCGTGTTCGTGAACATCGTACTCGGCAACGAAGACTCTGCCGAAGGACGCAAAAAGGCCATCGCCGAAATCGAGGCGAAGGCCAAGGAACTCACCCAGGTTTAAAACAAGAGATTTTATAACAAGAGGATCAACATGACAACCGCAACAAAGTCGCCGAACAAATCGGTCAACCACATTACCCAACAGCCTAGCTACGAGCCGCGTACCGACAGCATCTACGTGGCGCTGCCCGGTGAACGTTACACCCCGTTTTCGCTCGGCAAGAAGCTTGGCGCGAAGGCGATTTTCGAGTCGGCGAGCTTTTCGCACGGCCGTAGCCGCTACTCTACCTTGATGGTAGACGAAGGCTTTCGCTTGCGCCAGAACGAGAAGGACGTGAGCATCATCATCGACGGCAAGGAAAGCACGTTCCTCAAGGAAGGCGAAGGTGACATTCTCGACGCCCTCACGCTGATCTCTGCCGAAAATACGGTGCCGCCCAACCAGATTCCTATTCCTTCTTCGGGCGTGGGCTACCTCGGTTACGAATTCTGTGCCCGTTGCGATACCATTCGCCTCGCCCCGCAGGTGGACGAACTCAACATCCCCGAAGCTGAATTCCTGGTGGGCCACATCTACATCGTGTTCGACCACTTTACCGAAAAGCTTCACCTGTTCGCCCTGAACTACGAAGAACACCAGATTGATTTGAAGGCCGCCATCGAAAAGGTGAAGGCTCGTCTCGCCGACCTCGACTTCAGCTACCTCGCCCCGGAACAGCAGTACGGCAAGGGCATTACGATGACCGACCTGGAACAGTCCCGCAAGGAATACGTGGAAAAGGTCGAAGCTTTGCAGAAGCATATCATCGCCGGCAACATCGTGCAGGCAGTGCCTTCCCGCCGCATCCAGTTTGCAAGCGACATCGCGGCGCTCGACATTTACCGCCGCCTCCGTACGGTGAACCCGTCTCCGTACATGTTCTTTCTCGATTACGGTACGCACCAGTTTATCGGTGCCTCGCCGGAGAGCCTCGTGCGCGTGCGTGAAGGCATTGCGACGATTCACCCGATTGCAGGTACCCGCCGCCGCGGCAAGGACGATGCCGAAGATGAAGCCCTGATGAAGAACCTGAAGGGTGACCCGAAGGAACGCGCCGAACACCTGATGCTCGTGGACTTGGCCCGCAACGACCTGGGCCGCGTCTGCGAAGCCGGTACGGTGGAAACGACCAAGTACATGGAATGCGAAAAGTTCAGCCACGTGATTCACCTGGTCTCTGATGTGCAGGGTAAGGTTTCCAAGACCAAGAAGGCGATTGAAGTGCTGCGCTCCAGCTTCCCGGCAGGGACGGTGAGCGGCGCCCCGAAAATCAGCGCGATTGAAATTCTTTCTGGCCTCGAAAAGGTCAAGCGTCGCTTCTATGCGGGTGCGGTTGGCTACATGGAATCCGACGGTGACTTGGATTTCTGCATCGCTATCCGTTGCTGCTTGAAGCAGGGCAAGACCATCAGCCTGCAGGCCGGTGGTGGCATTGTCGCGGCCTCTAACGCCGACCGCGAATTTGAAGAAACGAATGAGAAACTGGGTGCCATCCGCGCCGTGCTCGAAGGAGAAAACTAAGATGATCGTCATTATCGACAACTACGACTCTTTTACTTACAACGTCTACCAGGCGCTTGCAAAAATCACTAACGAAGAAATCCGCGTGCTCCGTAGCCGCGAATGCACCATCGCCGACATCGAAAAGCTGAACCCGAGCCGCCTCATCGTGAGCCCGGG
>JAEEGK010006785.1_pt1 | contig 27457 bp, 16 predicted proteins | sample 8958771 | NCBI WGS metagenome assembly JAEEGK01 (sample SAMN16246547, study PRJNA631951) | gut metagenome | biome: gut microbiome; feature: rumen; material: SC-attached | host: Bos | place: Iran: Karaj | collected 2018-10 | reverse complement strand
TCCGATATTGTTGCCTTTGCGTCAACTGAGTCATTATTGTCTGTTAAATTTATTTCGAGTTGCAAATGTACTCCTTTTTGTGGAGTAAGCAGTGTTATAAATCTACAAACATTTATACTCTTTAGACTAAGCTTTTTGTTCAAGGCCTCTTCGACGCATTCTCTAATCATCTGAATGGAGCAAACACCAGGCGAAACGGGGTTGCCAGGGAGGTGCCCGGTATATATGGGGTGGCTTTCTATCAAACTCACTTCAAATCGAAAGCCGCTTTCAATAGCTTCTTTGCTAATTATGCGAAAGTATGAATCCTTTAGCATGATATGTTATACAGAAAGTTTCATCTGACAATTGGCGATAGGTGCACCGTCAACTGTTGTCTGTGCTTGAAAAAGGGTGATGTTTCCTACCACTTGCTGAATTTTGACCGTAGTGCGAACTTCTTGTCCGCTGCGTGGCAAATCGCCAGTTATGGTCAATTTTTTCACCTCACCTATGTAGCCGAGCAGCGCCTCATTGTTGCCATCGAGAGACGTCTTATAACTTGCAAAAGCCGAAGCTGACTGAGCTATGTGCTCAATCAGTCCCGGCTCTGTAAGTTCGCCATCTACGCAGAAAATGTTGTCTGCGTCAACGGTGAGTCCAGTTTCTGCTTCATCTTCGGTGGCAGTATAGAGTGTCTCCACCATTAAGATTGGCTCGCGCTGGAGTAATAGTTTTTTTATCGAATCTCCCTGATAAAGTGGAGTTTCCATATTATTTCATTCTTTCAGCGAGGTAATCGTAGAGAATGCCGAATGTTTGAATCTTAGGCATGTCCGAACCAACGATTTTTACTCCAAAAGTGTTCTCAATAAGTGCTACCATATCAACGAGGCTAAGACTATCGAGTTGAAGGGTCTCCTTGATGTTAGCATCTGGGGTAATTACGCTTTCTTCTACTTCAAATTCCTCTGCCAACACGCTGTTGACTTTAGAAATAAGTTCGCTTCTTTCCATTTGTTATCGTTATTATTATGATGATTTATTCTATTGATTACAAGTTCTTTACGATGAGCGTAGAGTTCGTTCCGCCAAATCCGAATGAGTTCGAGAGGAATACATCGAAGTGCTTACTTACGCGCTCTGCAGGAATATTGAGGTGCATCGAATCTTCATCAGGATTCTCAAAGTTGAGGTTGGCTGCTATGAAGTCGTTCTTCATCATAAGCATTGAGTAGATAACCTCGCTTGCGCCTGCCATCCACATTTCGTGGCCAGTCTGCGATTTGGTCGAAGTTACCTCCACGCGGCGGTCGCCAAAGACGTTGTAGATGGCCTTTGCCTCTTGTGCGTCGCCAACCACTGTTGAAGTGGCGTGGGCGTTGATGTAGCCGATTTCATCGATGTTGATTCCCGCTAGGCGGATAGCCATTTCGAGCGATGCCGTCGGGCCAGCCACGTTGGGGGTTGAGATGTGGTCGCCGTTCGACGAGAAGCCGTAACTCAGCACCTCGGCCAGAATGGGTGCGCCGCGCTTCACTGCGTGCTCATATTCCTCGATAATCACCGTTGCCGCACCGCCGCCAGGAACCAGTCCGTCGCGGTCGCGGTCGAATGGGCGCGAAGCCCGTGTGGGGTCGCTCTCGCGGACAGAGAAGGCGCTGATGCCGTCGAAACTGCCGATAGAGAAGGGGTTAACCTCTTGCGCGCCGCCGCAGACAACCATATCCTGCAGGCCGTTGCTGATGAGCAGTGCGCCCAAACCGATTGCGTGCGAGCCGCTTGCGCAAGCGCCCGACACCGTCAGGTTGATGCCGCGCAGTTTGAAGATGCACGACAGGTTCATTGTCACCGTCGAGTTCATTGATTGGAAAATGGCGCCCGAGCCCACCAGCGTGGTGTCTTTTTTGGCGCGCATTGTGTCAACAGCCTTAACCACAGGGTCGGCGCTGCTGTCGTTGCCATACATAAGGCCAACTACGTGACTGTCAAGATAATCTTGGTCGATTTTCGCGTTTTTCAGCGCTTCGGCCGTGGCCACGTAGGCGTACAAGGCCTGCTCGGGCATATAGACGCGTTGGTTGCGGCTCAAAACGCCCTTCAGGTCAGGTTTCTCAAGATAGGCGGTCAGCGCCGAGCGGAAGCCCATTTCCTTGCGCACGGGGTCGAAGACGATGCCCGATTTTCCATTGTATAGCGATTCGCGCACCTCGTCAAGGTTCTTGCCGATGCACGAGTAAATTCCCATTCCAGTTATAACAACTCTTTTCTTCATAATTCTATGCTGTTTGAACGGCCTGCCTCATAGCGGCCATATTTGTTTTGTATTTGTCTATTGTGTTGATAATCTGATAAAAATACTTTGCGTTCGACGATTTTTTGTCGGCTTTCAGGTCGATAGTGGTGTTGAGCAGGCCGCGTACGCTGTCGCACATACGCTCAAACTCGTCTAGCACCTCGAACAGATTCTGTTGGTTCAGCCGATAGTAATGACGACGGCCGCCCTCGACTGTTACAACCGCCACGCGCCCCTCGGCCACCAGACGGCGCAGCACCACGCTAGCCGAGCCCTTGCTGATTTGCAGTCGGCTTGTAATCTCGTCGAACGACAACTCTTCGCAGTCCGAAACCGACAACAGCCCGATAATCCGCCCCGCAATGGGTTGGAAGCCAATCGAACCGAAGTACGAGCCAAATTTGTCTATCAACTGGTCTTGTTTTTGTTTGTTTTCGTTGTCCTGCATCTGCCGACGTTTGAAAATCGAGCCACAAAAATAATATTTTTTGATTTGTTTAATCGCGATTGAACAAAAATCGTATGGCAGAATAACAATGCGGTTTGTTAGATGGCTGATTGGTAATTTGTTGTAACTTTTTTCCCGATGTTGAAAAAAAACAAAGCCACAAAAGATAACCTGCACGGCAATTGTGCGTAGATGCTACATTATTATTACTTATTAATATGAACTTCAAACATCACATTTTAGGCGCTGCCGCGATGATACTCTCGGTTGCCGCCAACGCTCAGGACTCTATTGCTCCTGTCGATTCCAACTTCTACATTTTCCTTTGCTTCGGCCAGTCGAATATGGAGGGCCAGGGCACGATAACCGCTGCCGATAGGAATGTCAGCGACAAGTTTCAAGTTTTGAACACGACCGAATGCAATGGCGGCCTGTACAAATGGCGCACTGCCGTTCCGCCGCTGGCACATTGCCAAGGCGCAGGCTTGGGACCTGTCGATTATTTTGGGCGTCTGCTCATTGATTCAATTGCACCGCACAACCCAGATATCCGCATTGGTGTGGTTGATGTGGCTATTGCCGGATGCTCAATAGAGCTTTTCGATACCACTGGCAACAAAGACGTTACGTATGCCCAAAAGCAACAAAGCTGGATGACCGACCGAATTAAAGCCTATGGCGGACGGCCGTATCTGCGATTGCTTGATGCGGCCCGCGAAGCGCAGAAATACGGCGTTATCAAGGGTATTCTTCTGCATCAGGGCGAGACTAATAACGGCGACCAGAAATGGCCGGAAAATGTTAAAACCGTTTATGACCGTCTTATTGGCCAATTGAATTTGAAAGCTGAAGAAGTGCCATTGCTTGTCGGCGAAGTGGTTACCACTAAAGCCGGTGGCGCGTGCGGTGCGCATAATGTTGTTATTGCCAAAGTGCCTAATGTGATTCCAAACTCTTATGTGGTTTCTGCGGCCGATTTGGAGATGAGTACCGCTGATGGTCAGAATGTTCATTTCACAGCAAATGCTTATCGCGCATTCGGCAAACGTTACGCCAAACAATGGTTGCGCAGTGCAGGCTACACTATAAACGAATTGCCAGACACCGTTATAGAAAGGGACAAAACAGTTTGCGACAAGTATAGTTTCAATGGAAAAACATACACTTCGAGCCAGCAGCTGAAAAAGACAGATGTGCTTGAGAATGACCAAAAACAGATTACCTTAATCAATTTGACCGTCAACAAAGGCTCGAAAACCACACTCGACCCCGTAACGGCTGAAACCGAATACACCTGGCCTGTCGATGGCAAGACATACACTGAAAGTCAGACCCTTAAATTCAAGGGCAAAACCGCCAATGGCTGCGATAGCACCATCACCTGCAAGTTGACTATTACAGCGGTAACTGAAATCGAAGAAAACACTGCTGATGAGCAAGTTGCGATTTATCCCAACCCGGCAACCGATGTTCTCAACATCAGTGTTCCGGCTTGCGCTACCGGTCTTGGCAGGATTGCAATCTACACATCGGCTGGCGTTGAGGTTGTTTCGACCGATTTTGTTTCGGAGCTCGAATCGTTCGATGTTTCAAATTGGAGCAATGGCGTTTATATGGTTTGGGTTACCGATGCCGAAGGTAATGTTTGGACGGGCAAGTTCGTGAAAAAATGATGATTTATAACTGAGTAACAAGCCAAAGGGCCGCTCGGAAATGAGCGGCTTTTTTTTGCAAATACTATACAAAAACAATCTTGCAGAGTCTTTTTTTTAGTTAAAAACAATCTTGGATGGTTTTTTCTATTATAAAAAACTTGGAGGTCTTTTTTGTTGCATCATCTATTCTTCGATTCAAAAAATAAGAATCTTTCCGTCTGATGAATAACGAAAACTAAAATTATCCGAATCCTTATCGCCATTGTTATAAATGCTCTCTCTATTTATTGATATATAGTCGATTTCATCATAATTCAAATCACCGTTCTTCTCGAAATAATTACAAAAAGCAACAAAACGATAGTAATTTAAAACATTCTCATTATTGCTGTTAAACAATACACGGAAAGAAAAAAACAGAGGTCTTTTAGGTTCATTGTTTATATACCAATGTGCGCCTGACCGAAGAAAAATATAAGAACTGTCATTTATCTCTATTTCCATTTTTATCGTTGTTACAGTTTTAGTAGATTTCTCTTTAGATTTTTCTTCCGTTGATTCAGAATATTTGGAGTAGGCAAGAACAAGCATCGCCTTTTGGATTTCTTGGTTGAGTTTCGCTCGTACTTTTCTGTTGCTGAGGTTTTCAATATTCGATTCCTTGAGTTTGAGGTTTTGGGCGTTCAGGTTTGTTGTGCAAAGCGAACTGATTGTCAGTAGAATAAAAAGTAAAGTGCGTTTCATAATATATAAGAATTCAATTTTCTATAAATTTTCTTGCAAATTTTATTCCAATTTCTCGCAAAGCGATACCCTATTTGGACGTTAGAGCAAAATCATTCTCTCATTCTCTCATTCACACCTTCAATCCATCAATTATTAATTTATCTTTGCCTAAACGCTAAAACAAACCGAATATGAACTTCAAATCATTAGCAATTATGGCATTAGCAGCAACTGCCGCAGCGTGCAGCACGGGCGACGGACCGATTATCGGCCGCAGCCAACTGAAAATTGAGAACCGACGGATGTCGCCCGAAGCCTTGTGGGCACTTGGGCGCCTGGCCGACGCGCAAGTCAGTCCCGATGGCACGCGTGTGCTCTACGGCGTCACCTACTACAGCGTGGAGCAGAACAAGAGCAACCGCGAGATTTTCGTTGTCAACACCGACGGCACCGACAACAAGCAGATAACCCTTTCGGCCAAGAGCGAGTACGGCGCCAAATGGGTCAAGGGCGGCAGCCGAGTGGCTTTCCTTTCGTCGGAGAGCGGACAGATGCAGGTTTGGGAGATGAACCCCGACGGCACCAACCGCACGCAGATTACCAATCACGAAGGCGGCGTGTCGGACTTCCTTTACGCGCCCGACGACTCGAAAATCCTTTTCATTGCCGACGTCAAATACGGCCAGCGCACGGTCGATGTCTATCCCGACCTGCCGAAATCGTCGGGGCGGATAATCGACGACCTGATGTTCAAGCACTGGGACGAGTGGGTTGAGACAGTTCCGCACCCGTTCCTGGTTGATTACGATGGAGTTAAGACCACCAACGAGCGCGATATTCTCGAAGGCGAACCTTACGAGTGCCCGATGAAGCCGTTCGGCGGCGTGGAGCAAATCGCCTTCTCGCCCGACAGCAAGACCATTGCCTACACCTGCCGCAAGAAGACAGGCCTTGAGTATGCAATATCAACAAATTCAGATATTTACCTTTACGATATCGCTGGGGCGAAAACCGTCAAAAACCTAACCGAAGGAATGATGGGCTACGACATTAACCCCGCTTTCTCGCCCGACGGCACGCTGATGGCCTTCCAGAGTATGGAGCGCGACGGCTGCGAGTCTGACAAGAACCGCCTGATGGTCATTGAGTTAGCCACAGGCCAGCGCACCGATGTAAGCGAAGGCTGGGACCAGAGCGTGGAGCAGTTTGCCTGGAACACCGACGGCCGCAGCATTTACCTGATTAGTTGTCAGCACGGCACTATCCAAATCTACAATGCCGACATTAAATCGAAGATGTTCAAACAGATAACCACTGGTCAGCACGATTACGAATCGGTTGCCGTGGCAGGCGACAAACTGGTGGCCGTCCGCCACTCGATGAGCGCGCCAAACGACATTTACGTGGTTGACCCCGTCGGCGGAAGCCAGCAGCAGATTACTTTCGAGAACAAGCCGTTGCTTGACCAGATGGATTTTGGCCGCGTTGAGGAGCGCTGGATGCCCACTGTCGATGGTCAGCAGATGCACGTGTGGGTTATCTATCCGCCAAAATTCGACCCGAAAAAGAAATACCCCACGCTGCTCTACTGCGAGGGCGGTCCGCAAAGTCCTGTAAGTCAATTCTGGAGTTATCGATGGAATTTTCAGATAATGGCTGCCAACGATTATATTATTGTGGCGCCCAACCGCCGCGGCCTTTACGGCTTCGGCAGCGAGTGGCTCGAGGAGATTAGCGGCGACTACGGCGGCCTGTGTATGCAGGATTATTTCACGGCTATCGACACCTACAGCCGCGAGCCGTGGGTTGACACCGACCATTTGGGCTGCGTGGGCGCAAGTTTCGGCGGCTATTCGGTTTACTGGATTGCGGGCCACCACGAGAAGCGCTTCAAGGCCTTCATTGCCCACGACGGAATGTTCAACTTTGAGCAGCAGTATCTTGAAACCGAAGAGATGTGGTTTGAGAATCACGACATTGGCGGCCCCTTCTGGGACAAAAGCAACGAAGTGGCGCAACGCTCGTACGCCAATTCGCCGCATTTGTTTGTGGATAAATGGGATACGCCGATTCTGTGCATTCACGGCGAGAAGGACTACCGCATTCTGGCTTCGCAGGGAATGGCAGCCTTTGCGGCGGCCAAACTGCGCGGCGTGCCAGCCGAGTTGCTCATTTTCCCCGACGAGAACCACTGGGTTCTGCAACCGCAGAACGGAATCCTTTGGCAGCGCACGTTCTTTGCGTGGTTGGATAAGTGGTTGAAATGATTTAGGAGTTAAGATTTAGGATTTAGGAGATAGGATTTAGAAATTAAGATTTAGGAGTTAAGGAGTTGAAATTTAGAAATTTGGATTTTGTAGGGGCGAATTATCATTCGCCCTTACGTTTTTTCTACGTCTTCACGTTCAAAACATCATAAAACAAAAAATCCGCTCGGCTCAACACCGGGCGGATTCCTTTTTAGTGATGACTAGTATCTATCTTTTATTTCTTCTCAATTGGAGTGTAGCGTCCGCTCAGGTGCATCAGTGCGAACAGGTTGAGCAAACCGTCGTAGTAGGCGTCGAAATAGCCGTCTTCATACGGTTCGTGTTTCGAATTCCAGAACTCATCGATAAAGTCGCGGCTGTTGCGAAGCGGCTGGGTGAGCGACACTGCGGCAACAGTGCCCACAAGGCCGATAGAGTGGCGCAGAGCCTTGTATCCGCCTGCTTCGGCAATGTTCTCAACTGGTGTGCCGTCCAGATTGTACTGGTCAACAAAGGTGCTCACACCCTGGCTGCGGAAGAATGTCTGCAGACGATAACCATAGCCAAACTGCCAGTCGGCATCGGCGCCGCTCCAGGTGTAGTCGAGAGCGATGTTCATTGGCACGCGCCACGAGTCGAAGCGGAATTTTGCGCCCCAATCGCCGCGCGGCGGGGTCATAACTGAGCCGTCGTAGTTCGAGTAATCGGGATTCAGACCGGTAATCGAGTCGCACGCGCGGTGCAGATACTCACGCGATTTCTGTGCGCATTCCAGATAGAAATCGGCACGGCCGTCTTCGGCATATTTCGCCCAAATCTCGTAGAATGCCGGAATGTGGTACGACGGGTCGGTGTAGCGTGCGCCAAAGCCATCGGGCACAAAGGTGATGAGTTTCTCTTGTGTGTTGATGATGTTCAGAATCTCTGGCTCCGGGAACTTCATACCCGGACGGAAAGCCGGCATCTGTGGTGCGCCACCTTGGCCTGCTTTTGGTGCTTCGCCTGGTTTGCGGTCAGGTTTCTGGCCGTTGCCGTCAGGTTTCTGCTGCGGTGGGCGTTGTCCGCCAAACGGACCAAATCCCATCGGATTGTCGTTGTAGCCTTTTTTTGCAAACATCGCATTCAGAATGCGTTGTGCTTCAGCTAGATAATTGATGTCGCCATCGTTACCCCATTGGTTTGATGCCAAAATGAGCGAAGTGACGAAATAAAGCTCGCCGTCTGAAGCCGAGCCGGGTGAGTTCTGCTCGCCAGTCACCTTGCAACTCCAAGCGAAATAGCCGTCGCGCGGTCCGCCTTGATGCTGCATATATTTCTGCGACCAACGCCACAGACGGTTGAACATATCCTGCTTGTTCCACTGCACGGTAATCATCATTCCGTAACTCATACCTTCGGTGCGGACATCGTGGTTTTTCACGTCAGAGATGTAAGCCATCGAGTCGCCAACTTCGAAATAAACCTTGTTCGGGCCTTCAAAAACATTGTAGAATGCTTCGTTCAGTTTGGCGTCAATTTGTTCCTGAGTGTAACCGGCTTCGAGCAGAAGGTTCCGCGTTTGGCCGGGTTGCGGCTTGTTTGCGGGGTCCGATGTCGGGGTTTCGTTGTTGCACGATGCCAGCGAAAAAGCCATCGCGCAAGCCATAATCAAATTTGTTTTATTCATAATTCTCAATTTTTGGTTCGTTTATGACCACCAAAGTATCTTATTAAAATATAAGGTGATTTTTAAAATCGATAAACCGACAATATTTGCCAACGAGATGGTAGGAAAGGGGATGAATCGGATAATTGACTACAGTTGACGGACAAGAATTGAGTAATGAGTAAAGTATAATGATTATAGTTTAATGATTCGAAATTTTTCAATGCCTAACCCCGATAGCTATCGGGACCAACACCCAACACCACAATCCCTACCTTCCCGTTATAGTCTCTGATTTCCAGCCTGTTTCGCGGGCGCGGGCAAAGTTGCGCAGGGCGGCTTCCTTGCTTGTGTTGGCGTAGCAGTACTCGCATTGGTGGGGGCAGGTATTGTACTCGCCAATGTCTTTGCTCATTATGCAGCCGCAGGCGGGGCGCTGACCTTTGTCGCGGTTGTCCTTGCGCTTTATGGCGTATAGATTGTTGTTGATAATCAGAGCGTTCTGCGGTAGCGGCTCGGCGCCGAAAAGCGAAATCTCGCGTGCTTTGATTTCCACACCCAGAAAGTCCATCAGCGCTTTGTCGTTGTGGGCAAAGCGAATCATCAGGTCATCATCGACGCAGCGGTTGTGACGAATGCCATATTGCTCAATATCAATCTTTTCGCCGCAGGTGGCGAGTTGGTAGCCCCATTGCTTGTTGAGTTCCGACAGTTGGCGCGCGAATTGGTCCATCTGCTCAACGGTCCACTCGGAATAGTTCACGCGGTTGCGCTCAAGGTTGGCCTTCACCTTTTTATACAGAGCAATGTCGGCAAAACTGAAAACGAGTTTTTCGGCATAGCCATTGAGTTGATTGCCAATGCGTTCGATTTTCTGCAAGAGCGTTTCTGTCGTGATTTTGTCGGTGAGAATGAGCGGGTCGAAGCGCCAGACAACACGGCCTGCGCCAAGTGTATCGACCAGCCGACGGAAGGTGTCGATACGGTGGGCAAGGGGCGGCACACCGCGCTCAAGACCTTCGGTTTCGTAGTCGTTCAGTGTGAACTGAATGTAGCAGCCAATATTGCGTTCTTTCAGATAATCAATGTGTTGCAGCAGCGGCTCGGGGTTCTTCGACCAAAAGACAATGAACCGCGTGTTTTGGTACGACACAAAACTCTGCGCGCCGTTGAACGGGTTGGTCCACGCCGAGTAGCCGACCTTGAGCCTGTGAAAGAACCAGTCGGCGTAGAAGGCGGGAATGTCGGTCGAGCGGCTTGCCGACACAATCACAGGTGCTTGTGCTTCGGCTGCGGTGCCGTTCTCGCGTTCGATTCGTATCTTATTCCATTGTGCCATAGCGGTTTGTTGTCGGTTTTGTCAAATGTCCGCAATAGTCAAAGGTAATGAAAAAAGCAAGTGCAGAGCATTTGCAAAGTGTTTTTAGTCGCTCAATCTATCTTCCGAAAATCTGCATTTTCTTCAAAAATAACGTCCGAAAATCTGCATTTCTTTCAAAAATAACGTCCAAAAATCTGCATTTCTTTCAAAAATAACGTCCAAAAATCTGCATTTCTTTCAAAAATAACGTCCGAAAATCTGCATTTTTGCTAAAAATAACGTCCAAAAATCTGCAAAATGTTTTTTATCTTTGCGGCAATCAAATAATTATGAGATTATGTTGAAACGCAAATTTACCGACTATCTGAAACAGTGGAAAGCGACCAAGCAAAAGGAGTGTCTTTTGGTGTGTGGGGCGCGGCAAATCGGCAAAACGTTCATTATTGAGGATTTTGCACGGAATAACTATGAGTCGTTTGTTGAACTCAACTTTGAGCAGTTTCCTGTGCTGAAATCGGCATTTGATGGCGAACTGACTGTGGCAGAGATGATTAAACGTATTTCGGTTTTCATTCCGTCGGCCCGATTCATTCCGCATAAAACCTTGATATTCTTCGATGAAATTCAGTCTTGTCCGCAAGCCCGTACGTCGCTGAAATTTTGGGCTCTCGACGACTCTTACGATGTGATAGCGTCAGGCTCGCTGTTGGGCGTAAACTATAAGGCCGTGTCTTCGTTCCCTGTGGGCTATGAGCGGCAAGTGAATATGTACTCGCTTGATTTTGAGGAATATCTGTGGGCAGTCGGTCTGTCCGATGACGTAATAAGTTCGCTTCGAGAGCATTTTATCAACAGAAGCAAAATCGATGACGCGGTTCACATTAAAATGATGGAGTATCTGCGTGAATATATGGTAGTTGGCGGTATGCCAGCGGTTGTCAGCCAGTTTGTCGCTACCAAAAATTTCGGCATTGTCCAGCAGGAGCAAGAGAAAATTATTGCCGCATACCTGAATGACATAGCTAAATATGCCGAATCGACTGACCGCGTAAAGGCTCGGAGTTGTTTCCTTTCAGTTCCGCGACAGTTGGCCAAGGATAACACAAAGTTCCAATATTCGGTGGTGGAGCACAACGGCACGGCGCGAAAGTTTGGAAATTCGCTCGATTGGCTTCGCGATGCGGGCATTGTGGCCTATTGCTACAATCTGTCAACCTTGCAGTTCCCGCTGTCGGCATACGTCCGCGACGACCAGTTCCGTATCTACTTGACTGACATTGGCCTTTTGGTTTCGATGTACGGATTTGAGATGAAAGCCGCATTGCTGACCGACGCGTTGAGCGGGCCAGCCAAAGGCGGAATTTTCGAGAATCTGATGGCGGATATTCTGCACAAGAAAAAACTGCCACTATATTTCTACAAGAAAGACGATTCGTCGATGGAGATTGAGTTTGTGCTGACACAAGACGCCAAACCGTTGCCGATTGAAGTGAAATCGAAAAAAGGCCGAACACAGTCGCTCAATACAGCACTTACGTGGAGCGGGATAGAGCAGGGCTACAAATTCGGCAACTATAACGTTGGTGTCGATGGCAAGAAGGTGACAATGCCGATTTATATGGCGATGTTTTTATAAATCTTTAGGCCAGGACATATTAGTATTGATTAACAGATTGAATTTGAATGAAATGGTTTGCCGTTTATAATCGTTTTCGTTTCTATCAATAAAAACAATCAGTTTCCCATTTTGCGGGATTTTGTTCAATGTATTCGGCAATGCGGTTCATTTCGTTTGGGTTGCGCACAATGCGGTCGTGGTAGCGCGGTTGCCACGCAAACGGGATTCCATTTTCGCGGGCAAAACGGGTGATGGCGGATTTGATACCGCCTACACAAACCGACAACCATCCCTGCCTATTGGCAACATTTTGCATCCGCACATTTTTCCCCGTTGTAGGGACGTCGCGTGCGGCGTCCGCATCATTTTCAACGTGGTACACGTCATTATTTCGGACGTGGCACGCCGCGTCCCTACGGGTGCGGTCGTATGGCGTTTTATCGCCGTCAATCACCACAATCAAATGCACGTGGTTGGGCATAATGACATACAATGGGATTTCGGTGTATGGATAATGGTTTTGAATGTTTTCAATCTGCGTGCGCAAACATTTCCCCACCGCCGTCAGTTGCGTTTGACCATCGCGCACCTCACCGAAATAATGCTCGCGGCCATTTGTGCAAATGGTGACGAAATATTCCGCACCATTGTATTTATGCCATTTTGCGCGCGGTGTATGTCGGTTGGGTAACGGCATTGGGGTTTGATTTTCAGTTAGTTTGTTATTCCGCCTTTTTCAAGTAATATAGTTTGTCCCATAATTCTTTTGGCAGCATTTTCTTGAATTTTTCGGTGGTACCTTCGGGGATTATGATTTGTTGTAATGATTCGCATTGCGATAAAGCCTCATCCGCAATACTCGTTACCGAATCGGGAATGATTATTTGTTGTAAAGATTTACAACTCCAAAAAGCCGACACCCCAATACTCGTTACAGAATCAGGTATGATGACAATTTTCAATTTTTCACAACAAGCAAAAGCACCAACGGGTATTGCACTTACAGATTTACCTATATTTAATAAAGATAAGTTCCAACAAGGCTCAAAAACAGACTGATAACACCAAAAAGGGTCGTCAGGTTCACTTGCCATATCCTCGCAATTACTAGCATTAAAATTGAGTGTGGACAAATTATTGCAATTGTAAAATGCGAAACCGATTTTTTTAATAGATTCGGGAATTGTGATTTTTTGCAAGGCTTTGCAATCCGTAAACACACCACATTTAATTTCTGTAACCGAATTTGGAATCGTGATTTGTTGCAATGATTCACATTTTTCGAAAGCACCTTCGCCAATATCAATCACAGAATCAGGAATAGTCAATTTTTGTATTGTTGGACGGCCTGAGAAAGCCCTATCGCCAATGGTAGTCACAGAATTGGGAATCAAAACCTTTATCTCATTACCAAAATACGCCAATATTTCTTTATTCTTATTGTTTATCAGCATATTGTTTGATATTGAGAATGTTGTATTATTGTGTATATGTATTTCTTGCAAGGATTCACAAAATGAGAATGCCCCTTCTCCAATATAAGTGACCGAATCAGGTATCGTTATATTAAGCATAGACATACATTCTGTAAAAGCATCGCTTCCTATTGTTGTAACAGAATTGGGAATATCTACTTGTTGTAATGATTCGCAATCTTTAAAAGCACGATTACCAATGGCAGTAACGGTATTAGGAATGGTGATTTTTTCTAACTCAAAACCACTTTGGAATGAATTGTAAAATGCATCATTACATATAACCTTTGTTCCTTTTTTTATCGTATAACATTTAAGTTTTTTGTTTTTGCATCGCAATAATCTTTTCCCATCCATACTATATGTAACACCATATTCATCTTCAATACCAGTTTCATAAGTTGTTATTGTTGATAAGTATACTATGTCCTTATATTTATCAGACAGCATATTCTTATATTTTTTTCACAACTTACGGGAATTATGATTTGTTGTAAAGAATCACACATATCAAAAGCCCCATCCCCAATGCTGGTTACCGAATCTGGAATGGTTATTTGATTCAACATTTTGCAACCTATAAAAGCTCCGAATTCAATATTTGTAACAGAATCAGGAATGGAGATTTGCCGTAATGTTTTGCAGTATGCAAAGGCGCCTCCCCCAATGCTTGTAATAGAATCGGGAATTATAACACTGTCGTTTTCCCCTACATACGAAATGATATTATTTTTTTTTGTGTCTATTAATAATCCATTTTGGATAATAAAACGATTCGATTTGCTTTTTAATGCAAGGTTTTCACAACGCGAAAAAGGATTGTAACCAATGTTCGTAACTGATTCTGGAATAGTAATTTGTTGCAAAGATTTGCAATTTGCAAACGCTAAACTTCCAATGCTTACCACAGAGTCTGGTATAATCACAGCTAACATTTCCTTGTCCATAAATGCATAATCACAAATGATTTTTGTGCCAGATTTGATTTTGTAGTCTGCAATATCAAGAAGGCTTTTACACTTTAGAAAACGTTTATAATCACGACTATAAATATACCCCAAATCTATACTATTACCTTTTATAGTAATAACTTCACCTTCAATTCCATTTTCAATTTCTTCATCTGTTACTTCTGTTGATAGTTCTTCTTCCAATTCACCGACAGAAAAGCACACAATCTGTGCCGTCCAAGTTTTTCCAGCGCATAATTCACCTTTCTCAAAAATCTTTGAATACGAGATATTCCCATTCAACATTTCAGCAAATTGTGTCATTCGCTCATCTTTGTCGGAATAACTAAAGTAGGGCCCAACGCAGACAAATTGATTGTAGTTGTTTAAATTATCGGTAATTAAACTTGCAAAATCTTCCAAGTCAAACTCTTGAATATCCAAAACGTTTGATAGAATATGCAGCGTAGGTGTGGATTCATCGCAGAGAATGTCGTCGACACTCAAATCATCAAAGCCTTTGCAAATGGTGCGTATTTCGGCTTCGGGGAAGAAGGCTTGTGCGTGCAAAGCGGCGCGGCGCAGGCAGATTTCGGAAGGCTCAATGAGCGTTATGGAGCCAATGTTTTGTTCAATGCCATTTTCGCGCAGAAAATCGGCGTAACACATTGTGCCAATGGCTTGTCCGCAACCATAGTCGATAATGTTTACTTTGGGTTGCTCACGGAAAGCGTCGGGCAATTGGTTGAATGCGTAGCGCAGTTTGGCTTGGTGCATACTGCCAAAAGAGTGCAGATAGACAAGCATTTGCGGTTCGGTGGTGAGTTGGTCAACGCCACGGTTCAGGTCTTCGTAGATTTCGTCAACCATTGGTTGCGGCAAATCATTTATAAAGGTGCGCGCCAAGCGTTGCACATTGTCAAATGTCGGATTGTCAATGTGTTGCAGTTTGTAGGCGTAAATGGTTCCGTTTTCCATCGCTATGCGGTTTCAGTTTTTTCAAAGTTATGAAAAGTTTGAAGAATGGAACGAGTGGGAAAGTGGTATTTTGCGGAAATAGGGAATAACAGGAACGTAAATGGTTGACAATGAACAATAAGAATATTGCTCAAGTCATCTTTGGTCTGTTGTCCGTTGTCTGAAGTCTCAAACAAACCTTCAAATTCCCGCCCTGTTCCGTCTGTAAAGCGGAATCGCCAACCCAAACGTCAGCGCATCGGATAGGGGTTGGGCGGCAATGATGCCCATCAGGCCGTAGAAGTGGGCGCCGACTACAAGCAGCGGCAGGAAGAACAATCCTTGGCGGGCGACGGCCACAAGCAAGGCGCCAGCGGTATGGCGGGTTGTCTGTAAATACATATTAGTCAGCACAATAAAGCCGTTCAGAATGTAGGTGCAGCAGTGGAATTTCAGCACCAGGGCGCCAAGGCTTATCACATCGGCGTCGGCAACGCTGAAGAGCGACACAATGGCATCGGCATAGACAATTCCCGCAGCGGCAACCGCACCGCAGTAGGCCGTCGAGACTGCGACGCTGAACTTGAAGGCGCGGCTAACACGCTGATAGAGCCCCGCGCCGTAGTTGAATCCGCACACGGGCTGGAATCCCTGCCCGAAGCCCAGCAAGGCAGCCGTGGCAAACATCATTATTCGCCCCACAACCGAAAAAGCCGCCACCGCCGAATCGCCGTAATGGCTTGCGTAGTTGTTCAGGCAAATGCTCACAACGGCCATCAGGCACTGCCGCACAAGCGACGGCGAGCCACCCGCGAAAATCTCGGCGTAGCGTTCGGCCGAAGGTTTGAAATTGCCGATTTTGAGTCGGATTCCGCCGCGCAACCCCGTCATTTTCAGCATTATGGCAAAACTCACGAATTGCGACAGGGCCGTGGCCAGGCCCGCGCCGCCAATGCCCATATCGAGCGAGAAAATGAACAGCGGGTCGAGAGCAATGTTGAGCGCGGCGCCAATCATCACGCCCACCATCGACATTGCCGCGTTGCCCTGAAAGCGCATTTGGTTGTTCATCACAAAAACGCCCGTAATGAACGGTGTTCCAGCCAGAATCCAGAAGAAATACTCTTTTGCTCGCGGCATAATGGTGGGGGTTGAGCCGAACAGGGTGAGCACGGGTTCCATCAGCACCAGTGCGACGGCCGCCAGCCCCGTAGTGAGCGCAATGGCGGTGAAGAAGCCTGTTGAAGCCATTGTGGCGGCCTGTTCCGACTTCTGCGCGCCCAGAGCCCGCGATATGAAATTGCCCGAACCGTGTCCGAAGAAGAACGAAACGGCCTGAATGATAGCCATATATGAAAAGACAATGCCCAGGGCGGCCGTCGATTGCGTGTCGATTCGGCCAACGAAATAGGTATCGACAATGTTGTAGAAAGCGCTCACGAGCATACACACCATCGACGGCACGGCAAACTCGCAAACCAGTCGGCCGACGGGTTGGGTGGTGATTTTCGTGAATTTTTCGTGCTGATTCATCGCTTTTCTCGTTCTGCGGTGCAAAAATATGCCACTTCGGCGGCTGCTCTACATCGCGAAAGCGAAAAAATGAGCATTTTATTTCATTGATAATCAAATCATTGAGTAAAAACTAAAAATTTTTTGCAAAAAAATCGCTTTTCAAGGTAGGGTAATGTGCGGTTTGATTGTCTTATAGGTGTAAAAACGATAACAAAAAAGACACGATATATGGAACGTCAAGTTAGATTAGGAATGTACAGAGTGCTTCGCAAGGTGGGTGTTAACCGCCAGGATATTATGCCAGAAGCTTCATTTTCAAATGATTTGTTCTTTGACGAGATTGATTGGAAATGTTTCCTTTGCTTTGTCGAAGAGCGGTTCCACATTCTTCTCGGTGACGACGAGATTCGTCAACTTGTGACCGTCGAGAATTCGATTGAATTGGTGAATAAGCATTTGTCGCTTAATTAATTAGTTTTTAGTTTGAAAGACGAAGGCCTTTCGCGCGAGCGGAAGGCCTTTGGCGGTTTGTGGCGGGGCGAAAGGATGGTAATTTGTGAATAAAAAGGCTCAAAATTCGCGTGAAAACTGTTCGCTCCATCGGTAAAATCGCTAACTTTGTATTTATGTTTTTAAAAGAAAACCATAGTGCGTTTGTCAGAAATGGCAAAACTAACTTGTTGAAAAATAGTGCATTTACCATTATATTGAAACATATTAACTAATGATAAAATGAAAAGAGTCATCAGAAAATTCTTTTTTGCGGCAGCCATTGCCATTGCAGCCATTGCCAATGTTGAAGCACAAAACAGTTTCGCCTATCAGGCGGTGATTCGTTCAGCCAAAGGCGAATTGGTTAGTAACCAAGAGATTGGAATGCAGATCAGCCTCCTTTACAATGATAAGGTTGTCTACAGCGAGACTCACACCCCAAAAACCAACCAGTACGGCAACGTGCAGGTTGAGGTGGGCAAAGGCCAGAAGGTCAGCGGTGATTTTGCCGCCGTGCCATGGAGCACCATGAAAGTGATGATGAAGATTGAGGCCGACCCCAATGGCGGCACCAACTATATCGATTTGGGAACCATACAGTTGCAGCCCGCACCGTACGCCATGTACGCTCCGGCGGCAGGTGCGGTGAGCACCATTCAGGCTGGCGACCCGAAATCGGACAGCGACGCGCTCTTCGAGGTTAAGGACAAGGACGGCAATGTCGTTTTTGCCGTTTACCCCGATGGTGTTCGCGTTTTTGTTGATGACTCTGACTCAACCAAGGCAGCCCGCACGGGTTTTGCAGTTGCCGGCCGCCGTGCAGCCAAAGAAGGCGAGGAGGCCAACTATTTCGAAGTAACAACCAACGGCACGCAAGTGTTTGTTGATGAGGATAATGCCGGTCAGGATTCGGCCAAGGCCATGAACACCGGTTTCGCAGTCAGCGGACGCCGTGCTGCCAAAGATGTCAATGCCGACTTGTTCACTGTTGGCTCAACCGGCACTCAGGTTTATATTGATGAAGATGTTGCAAAAGCCGCCCGCACCGGTTTTGCAGTTGCGGGCCGCCGTGCAGCAAAAGATGGCGAGAGCGATAAATATTTGGAAATCAACCCTGATGGCACCCGCGTTTATATCGACAGCGAGGAAGATTCAACCAAAGCCATGCGCACCGGTTTTGCAGTTTCTGGCCGCCGTGCTGCCAAAGACGATGCCGACAGCAAACTGTTCGAAATCAATGCCGATGGAACACGCGTCTATGTTGACGATGACCAGAAGGCCGCCCGCACGGGCTTTGCTGTTGCAGGCCGCAGGGCAGCCAAGGGCAACGAGCCCAAACTCTTTGAGGTGAACAGTTTCGGCACACAAATATATATAGAGACAGAGGGCAAGCCAGTGAGCACAGGATTTGCAGTGAGCGGACGCCGAGCAGCCAAGGCTGGCCAGAATGTTAAATATATGGTGATTGACGCCGACGGCACCCGCATCTATGTTGACTACGACGAGGCCAAAGCCATGCGCACCGGTTTCGCGGTCAGCGGACGCCGTGCAGCCAAAGACGGTGAGCAGAACACCATCTTGGAAGTGAACAACCAGGAGGGTACTCGTGCCTATGTCGATGACATCGACGGCAAGCCGGTTTCAACAGGATTTGCAGTGAGCGGACGCCGTGCTGCCAAAGAAGGCGAGCCCGACCTGATGCGAATCACAAGCCTCAATTCAACGATTACCGCTGCCAATCTGGCCATGCAGGACAAGAAGACCAACAACAACATGATGTCGATCACCCCCGATAACACCAAAATCAACACCGATGAACTGCGTTTGCTCTCAAACGACGACTCAGAGGTGCTCTCGACAACCAACGGCAATGTGGATGTCAAGAACGACCTTGTGGTTTCTGGTGAGGTGGCACAAAATGTTGATGCTACTGAGAATGAGGATGTTAAGCCGCTCATGCTGTCGGCAGTCAAAGTGATTGAGACTGTTAAAATTGCCGATACCATTCCTGGCTTGGATGCGCCTAAAGGCTACGCGTTCCTGAAAATTTACGGTAACGGCAAATTCGCGCAGACGAAAAATATAGATTCAGAGAAAAATGCATATATGTTCTTCAGTGCTGCCGGCAACCTCGTCGCCAATCAGAGTGATGCCGTTGCGGCAGTGATCATGACCAAGGCCTCCACACCCGATGCCCAACTCATTATCTGGCCGTTGAAACAAGCCAACACACTGAGAATCAGTTTCGGTCTGATGGCGGAGGGCGACACTTCGAACCGCTATGTTCCGGTTGAGGCACTTATCAATGCCGACGGACCGGTTGAGTGCCTTGTTGATGTGAAATCGGCCAACGAGGAACTCGGCAAGGTTAGGATAGAAGGCCCGAAGGTTTACGGCTCGAAGGTTGAGATTCACGCAGAACCGATTGTTGAGGGCTATCACTTTGCAGGATGGAGCGACGAACGCTCAGCCAACCCGCGCACGGTGCTAATTCTGCACGACACCGCCTTCGCATCGGCAAAATTCGAAATCAACACCTATAATATAACGACCTCTGCCGAGAACGGTACGGTTGAAATCGTTGGTGAATCTAACGACGACGGCACATTCAATCATGGCACTAAAATAGAACTAAAAGCCATTGCTTCAGATAATTACCACTTTGCAAACTGGACCGATGGCGACACCGCCAATCCGCGTGAGTTCACCATTGTGAGCGACACCGCCTTTGAGGCAGTGTTTGTCCAAGACGAGATAAGCAAGACCGTAACCGTAACGTTCTTCACCGGCGACGGCAGCACTGTTGACCCGATAGATGCGAATTATAACACCACAATCATGGAGCCAGGCGCACCAACACTTGACAATTACCAATTTGGCGGCTGGTACACCGATGAAAAATTCACAAATCAGTTCGACTTCTCAGCCCCAGTTACAGACAACATAACTGTTTACGCCCAATGGATACTTAACAGTTATTCAATATCAATTGCACCGGTTGAGGGCGGCGAGGCGAAAGTTAAAACCGCAGCAAATGCCGACGATGGTAAATATTCGCACGGAACCAGAGTTACAGTTACCGCAAGCGCGTCGGAAGGCTACGAATTTGTGGAATGGGCTGCTAGGGACATGGAGTTGGATGATGCCCAAAAGAAAGATACGGTGTTGGAGTTCGAAATCACATCGGATGTGAATCTGAGACCCGTATTTGCTTTGAAGAAATACCTTATCAACGCCACGGCAGAAGAAGGCGGCTCAATCAGCACTGAAGGACTTGACCTGAACAACTATGCCGAGCACGGAACAGAAGTCACACTTACAGCCCAACCATCCGGCGATGCATACGAATTTGCAGGCTGGGAGAGTGACAACCTTGAATTGACCGATGAGCAGAAATGGAGCGAAACCATTGAAATAGAGGTTAAACAAGCCTTTGACATCACGGCCAAGTTTGCATTGAAAAAATATTTAGTGCAGACCGGCGGTGGTCAAAATGGTAAAGTTACAGTCACGGTAAAAGAAGGTCCGGAACCCGAAAACGACTATTATGTTCATGGAACAGTTGTCAAATTCACAGCCGAGCCTAACGGCCCCGACTACGAATTTGGCGAATGGTTGGGAAGTGTCATTAATACGCTCACCGATGAGCAGAAACACAGCAACGAGATTCAAGTTACCGTAACGTCAGAAATAATTGCGCAAGCCACATTCAAGCAGAAAATGGCAGTAACTTTCAATGCCAACGGCGGCAAATTTGGCAACGATGATGCTGTTACATCTACTACAATCTATGTCAGCAATGGTGGAAAAATCGCCCAAGAACAAATTCCGGCACCCACACGCGAGGGCTACACGCTGACCAACTGGCTCGATGCTGATGGCAATCCGTTCGATTTCAGCACTGAAATCAACGGTAACATTGAACTCACTGCCCAATGGGTAAGAGAGTTCTATGTGGCTTCAAGAAGTGATGGCGAAGTCGGTAGCGGCACAATTGACAACCCGTTTGCTTCTGTCCAAGTAGCATTTGACTCCATTTTGGACGAAAAGAAGACCAACACCGACTATCGAATTGTGGTTCTCGGCACACTTGAGGGCGGACAGTCGATGGGCGACTTTTTTGAGGAGGATAATGGCGAAACGGCCACAACCCTTGAAGGCACTACCATTACTCTTGTAGGCCAAGAGCATAATCAGCAGTCTGCTGTTATCGACGCGACTAAAGACGAGGAGAACGACCCGATTGCTCTCCAGGTATTCACCAACATTCCGGTAACTATTGAGAATCTGACAATCACTGGTGGCCGCAACCGTGAGGCTGGCGGAATACAGATTAGTAGCGAAGATGGTGTTGTGAGCCACGTAACACTTGGTGCGGGTGCGCTTGTAACCGAAAACTATGTGTTGGAAGGCGGTGGCGGCGGAGTATCTGTGCATGGCGAAGGCAGTACATTTAAAATGCTGCCAGGCAGCAAGATAACAAACAACATTGCCGGCACGGAAGACGATGCCACAAACAGCGTAAACGGCCAAGGCGCAAACGGTGGCGGTGTTTATGTTGGTGTAGGCAGCACATTTATAATGGCCGGCGGCGTAATCAGCGGCAACGAGGCTGTTAGTCCTGAAAATGATTATCAGAACTATTATGGCAGAGGCGGCGGTGTCTACAATGAAGGAGTGATGTATATGTATGGCTCGGCTGTCATTGGTGATACAACACCAAAGACGGAAGCAACTGCCAGCCAACACTCAAACATAGCAATGAATGGTGGCGGTATCTTCAACAACTGTGGACAATTGTGGATTGGTTACAAACCTGGCGAGAGTTCAGATGATGCCCCAGTTCCCGACGAGGAGTTTATAGGTGGTATTGCCTACAACTACGCTCAGGAAAAAGACAACACTTGCGGCAACGGCGGTGGTATTGGTTTAGGAGGCTATAATGATGGAGAGAGCAATCACATTTACAAGTGCAAGATAGCATATAATGCGGCGGATCTAAACGGTGGAGGTATAGGTAGAATTTTTAATAATTCCGGACATAGTGCATTATCTATCGACCAATCCATCATCAAAGGTAATGTGGCAGGCATCGATGGTTATGAGGAAGGAGGCCTCGGCGGCGGACTGTTCCTTAATATGGAAAATGCATACATAAACAACACCATCATCAGCAACAATACCGCTACAAACGATGGCGGCGGATTATACTTCGAAGGATATAAGATTGCGTTGGATAATTGCCAAGTCACTGGCAACAAAGCAATGGAAGGAGCCGGTGTTTATTTGATGGGGGATGGAGAATTGCACATGAACAATGGTAGCATTACTGACAACACATTATTGCCTGAACAAGATCCCGAGGATGACTCTGATGACCCGCAAAAGCAAGGTGTATATATCAATTACTCATCTGAAATGTATGTCAGCGGAGCGCCTGTTGTTGATGAGGTGTATGGAGATTATCCTACTGTAGTATATATTGAATGTGAAAAAAAATACACGCCTAATGGCCATTATACTGAAATAGAGTCTGATGCGCGTTATGATCTTGTGCCGCTGGCATTGGGAACTGGTGCAGATATAACTGTTACTCCGGCAGAATATACAGTTCCAAAAGTGAGTGAAGATGGTCTTTGTTTTGATGATATTTTGCCGATTATTGGCAACTGTACAGCCGTCAATTATGAGTATTTCTCTGTCACCGGCGATGACCGCGCATGGTTTGTTAACCCGGATGGCTATCTTATTTACGAATGTACGGTGGATTTTGTAGGTAAGGGTACAAATAGTATTTCTTCTCAGACGGTTATGTATGGTGAAAAAATCGATGATCCTACAGGCGATTTGTCAGAAGCGGTACTACAACAGCAGCAGCAACTCGGCTACGATTTCGCTGGTTGGTCAAAAGAAGATGGAACAGTATTCGATCCCGAAAATGAATTTGTAACAGAAAACATGACTCTTTCTCCCAAATGGATTAGAACAATTAATGTTAACACATCATCAGTAGAAGAAGTTTCAGATGGATCTGAGAATCACCCATTCAAACATATTCAGGATGCTGTTGATGCGATTGCAGGTTTCAATCATCCAGAAGCAGACTATACCATTATGGTGACAGGTTGGGATAATGAAAATGTTACTATCGAAGATTCAGAGACTGAAGAATTCCCGGCTAAATCAATCATGTTGAAAGGAGCAGGAAATGGTGATAAAGGAATTAAAAATGATAATAATATATCCACGCCCCTTGTGGTAAGGACAAAAAGGCCCGTCACCCTTCAAGATTTTAAGATTTATGTTACTAGTGATCATTATATAAACATAGTAGATAAAGCAATAGCACTTTTTGTAGGCAAAGGGGCTGATGTAACACTTGGTGCAGGAACAGAAATAAATGGTAATGGTTATTCAGAAAGTGTTAGAGGCGGTGTAGTTGTTGCAGGCAAACTTACTATGAACGGTGACGCAAACATTCATGGTTTCACTACTTCAGGTTCTAGTAGTAATACGATTCAATTTCATAATGCCCCAAACAACCGCACTTATCAATATTGTTCTGCAGGAGGTGTTTTTGTTGATGGCGGAGAATTGGTTATGAATGATAATTCTTCAATTTACAGTTGTAAGGCAACTGGTTCTGATTATGGTGGAGGTGCAATTCACATGTTGTTAGGTTCTGTTACTATGAATGGTAAATCTACGATTGGAGGTTCAGCAGAGCGTGCTTGTGTTGCAGGGTATTATGGTAGTATATGTATTGAGGGCGGAACATTTATCATGAACGATGAAGCGACTATATCGTATTGCAAGGGTGGCACTAATGGAGGCGGTGCTGTGTACGTGAAATATGTTGAAGTTGAAATAGTTAAAAACCATTATTATGAGTATCCTAGTGGAAAATTCATTATGAATGGTGGCGAGATAAGTCACAATACAAATAGTGAAGATGGCACTGATGGACATGGCTTGTATCTGGTAGAGGGTTCCGAGTTCACAATGACCGGTGGTACCATTAAGGAAAACACAGGCGATGGTGTTTTTATACAAAGTGGTCAGGTTACTTTTGCTGATGAATTTGGTATCAACTATGGTGAGTTCGACATGCAAGGTGGAACCATTGGTAGCAATGGCGGACATGGAGTGTACGTGGGGGCGTATGTCTCAGGAACCAAACGATACGCAGGAGTTTTCAAAATGGGAGGTTCGGCTTTAATTCAATCCGATGATGATGTTTATTTGTCATATGGAAGCAGTGGTTCGTACGTAAGCCAGGCACAAGTCACCATTGCCGAAGATCTGCAGAACGATGTCAAAATAACTCCGGAAAACTACAGCTCAAGATCGGCTATGGTTAAGTTGGCACAAGTGTATAATGAGGAATCCAGTGAATGGGAAGAAATCACATCAACATCCATTCCCTACAACAAATATAAATTCAAAGTAACGCCATGTTCAGTTAGCGGTGACATTGAAACAACCTATCTTATTGGAGATGATGGCCAATTGTATATTGACATCAATAATGTTATCAGTGAAGTCAGCAATTTGTCCGAAGACGGTACCGTTGTCCTTGCTGGACAAATTGAAGAAGATAATCAATCAACATGGCTTGGTAATCTTGCCGAAACAATTAGGAATAAAAGCAGATACATTACGCTGGATTTGTCAAATGTGGTTGGAGTATCTGGGACATTTGGAGAAACTGCTTTTAAAAACTGCAATAATCTTGCAGGCATTGTTCTGCCGGAGGGCATAACCCAAATAGGCAGCAGTGCGTTCCGCGGCACCAGCATCGCCTTAATTGACATTCCTGATGGAGTGACAACTATAGGCGAGAATGCGTTTAATGGCTGCGTAAATCTTGAATCGGTGGTTCTTCCTGCTTCGCTCACATCCATCGGAGATAATGCTTTTGCGGACTGCAGCAATCTCAAAACCGTTTACTACAGAGGCTCTGAAAGTGATAAAGAAACGTTTTGGAACAATAGCAGCGATGAAACCATCAAAAACGCTGATTGGATTTGCAACAGTGTCAGCCTATATGTCAGCCCCAATGGAGTTGATTCCTATTATGCAGGGCAGTCGGCAGCAAGTCCGTGTAAAACTTTCAACGGTTCTGATTATAATTGTATTTTCCATAAGATAAAAAACAGGTTTGATGGCAACATCATAGTCTTTGTAAATGGCACACAAAAAGGCTCTTTCACGCTTGATGCCGAAGGTTTCAATGACGAAGCCACATCAATCACATTCTGCGGCTTCCACGGCTTGCGCAACGGTGCTCCGATGGATTCGATTGTTGGTAATGGAACGGCTACTAATGATGATGTGTTCGCCATTAAGACAACAGTGCCGGTAACCTTCAAGAATCTAACAATAACTAACGGCAAACGTGGAGTGTTTGTAAATGGCCAAAACAGCGATGTGACACTCGGAAGCGGCAGCCTTGTGACTGGAAACGGCGCTGATATCACCACTGAAACTCATTGTGGTGTGTATTTGTATTCTGGAAAATTGACTCTCGATGGTGGAAAAATCAAAAATAATAAAGGTAAGTATGGTGCTGGCGTATATATGAACAGTGCCAATGCTGAGTTTACAATGAAGAGTGGAATCATTGAAGGAAACGAAGCGCAAAATGGTGGCGGAGTGTATGTCCCATCGAATTCAACATTCACCATGCAGGGCGGCACCATAAGTGGCAATACGGCAACTAAAATTGATGGCGTTCAGGATTCTGGTACTGGCAATGGCATCTATTGCAGTAGTTCTGGCTTCAGTATGAGCGGCGCAGCCAACATTGATTCCAACAACGATGTCTTTTTGATTAACGGCAGGTCGATAACAATTGCAGGCGAACTCACAGCCGAAGGCACAGTGGCAACAATCACACCGTCAAGTTACCCCACAAGCACCGTACGGGTGCAAGTGCTTACCACCGACGAACAGCAAGCAACATTGCTGCAACAATCAAGCAGCAAGTTTGCAGTGACGAACGATTCTCAAGGTGGCCGGTGGGTAATCGGTAACGACGGTTATTTGAAAGATGGTCCATTAGGCAGCAAATCCCAACCCAACGCCGTGGGCGACATTGTGTTCAACGATGGAAGTGCTCAAGCATACTCGTCTGATTTGCAACTGAATGATAGACAAAAGGCTGGGGCTGTGGCGGTGATATACTATGTGAGTGAGTCAACCAAGTATGGTGTTGGTTTAAATGAGGCCAATTTAATTTGGGCAACAGCAGATTCATATGCTGTTCAAACCTCTAGTAATGAAAATGACAACCTGACCTACTATTGTTATTCTGAAGATGATGGTTCGTTTAATAAATCTCAACTCCAGTATACTGACGAGCAGAATTATCCAGCAATGTATTGGACAGGTTCGTCTTTGAGCGGAGGCTATCTTCCTGCAATTAATGAGTTGTCAACACTCTTGAGTAATAAAAATTCTGTCAATAACTCGCTTAACAAGTTAGGAAAAACCACATTGAGTAGTGGTTATTGGTCATCAACTGTAAGTTCAGCCACTCAAGCATACTATGACAGCAAGAGTAATACGACAACGGTGCCAAATGAAAAGAAAGTAAGATACATTAAGAAGTTTTAAAAAACAACAAGAATAGCGGCCACAAAAACTCCCCGTCAGGCAGAAGCGCTCTGGCGGGGATTTTTTGTTTCCCTTGTATCTTCACTGTTTTCTGCTTTACTTTGCGAAAAATCGTTCAAAATGAACCTTGCATACATTCATTGGCATCCGTCGCCTGAAATCTTCAGCATTGGAGCCTTCGGGCCGCGCTGGTACGGCGTGCTTTTCGCCGCGGCGTTTGTGGTTGGCTACTATCTTATGAAGCACATTTTCAAGCGCGAAGGAGTCAAACTCGATTATATCGACACTCTGCTGCTCTATTTCTTCGTGGGTACCATCGTGGGCGCACGGCTTGGGCACTGCCTGTTCTACGAGCCGGAATTCTATCTTCGCCATCCGCTGCAGATACTGAAAATATGGGAGGGGGGGCTGGCCAGTCACGGCGCGGGCATCGGGCTGTTCATCGCCTTAGGCAGCTTTGTGAAGAACTACACAGTGCATACGCTCTGGCTTTTCGAAAGGCTGGATAAAATG
>JAEEGK010006782.1_pt1 | contig 27461 bp, 25 predicted proteins | sample 8958771 | NCBI WGS metagenome assembly JAEEGK01 (sample SAMN16246547, study PRJNA631951) | gut metagenome | biome: gut microbiome; feature: rumen; material: SC-attached | host: Bos | place: Iran: Karaj | collected 2018-10 | reverse complement strand
AGAAGAGTTATCAGGAAATCCATCAGAAATAAAAACATTCCTTATGTACGACGGAGATATACCAGAAGTTTTGGAATCTTTGAAAAAGTGTGATGGGATAATGCTGATTAGTAAACCATGCATCGAAATCTGGTTTATATCTCATTATAAGAAAGTTCCTGAAACAGATCTTGCAAGTGAGTCTTGTGTAAAACAATTATGTGCAATCGCAGGATGGGAACAGTATAAAAAAGCTGTTCTTACAATTAAGCAGCAGGATTCACTTTGGGATAATCGTATGACTGCTGTTTCAAATATGCAGAATAAAACAGAAGCCAATAAAACTTATAGTACGGTTTACCAGTTTATCAATATTTTGGAAGATGAAAAGAAAAATTCCTAATTTCTAGACATATTGAAACTGTGCATTCCCTTTTTGATATTTTTCTTTTCAACTGGTGACAAATTGTCACCGATTCATTGCTTCAAAAGCTTCTCGGATCTCTTTCATCGCTTCCTGAAAGTCCTGAACTTTGCCTTCCTCAATATCAGCTAGTCCCTCAAGCAAGTGATTAACAAGAGTCCTATAAGTTTTATACTCAGGTATATCTTCATGAACTTCCATATTTGAGAAATCAATTTGCTTCAGGACATATAAATCTTCAACGTGGCATTTATACAGTTTAGCCAAGGTATCGAAATTTTCGATGCACGGAATATTCTTACACTTTTCATTTTCCCAGGCATAGATTGCTACCGGTGTCTCGAATCCGAATATCTCCTGCAATTGCTTTACGCTATATCCATTTTTATTTCGCAATTCTTTTAGGAGTCTTGAGGTAGCCGGTATATCAACGACAGTTCGTTTTGCTGGTCTATGTGAGTATGAATATTCCATAAATTCATTATAAAGAGAAATCAGAAAAAGAATAGTAAACTGTTAGTTTAAAAAATTACTTCAAAGACATTGAAGTTGACTTTGAAGTAAACCAAAAAATATTAAAAATACTTCCCCGTATAATAACCTCCGGGCCAACAACCCGATTCAATGAATTTAAACCAGTTAGTTTAAACTAAATTCACCATTTTTGTCCTAAAATTTAAGATTTTCAGAAAATTCGACCATCATTCCCCACCTCGCCCGAAGGCCGCATCTCAGCCCGAAATTCTAACTAAAATTCTAACTAAATATGTCAAAAAAGCCGTTTCTACCACCGGGCTAAATTCCCGATGGCCGACAATTTAAACCAAAACTCTAACTTAAACTCAATTTTAAACTGAAATTTACTGTTGCAAACTGTGTTGTTTTTTAGAAAAAGCTGGTGTATAATGCAGAAAATGCAACATTCTGAAGGGATGTGATACTAGCGGGGACTATTTTGACCTTCTCATAACCCGGAGGCCGCACCCATCCCACCTCCATCCCATCCCCCCCAAAAAAATCCCCTCTGGTCCAATTTCAAAAATCCTGATAAGCATGTAGGTATGCACAATTTAGATTCCGCTCAATTATTGCACAGTTTACAAACCGGATTCATTTCTAAAGCCCATCATTCAATAAAATATAAGGATTATTTTATTGATAACACCCGTTTTAATTGGATGAGTAAAACAAAAGATATTTAAACTCTCCAGATGTTGAAGCAATTTTGAATCAGGAAAACAGATTATGATTCAAAAGAGCAAACTCAAATTCCAAATAAAAAAGGCCAGATGCTGCCTGTTGTAAATTTACAGTTTGACATTGAACCTGCTCTTCCGCAAAATATATATAATTTTTAGAGGCATGATAAATGAAACAAGTAACAGTCAGCGGCGCTATCATCCTGCGCACAAATCCACAAACTCACAAAAAAGAAATATTTGCAACTCAGCGTGGTTATGGCGACTATAAGGATGGCTGGGAAATCCCGGGTGGAAAGCTTGAAGCAAACGAAACACCAGAAGAGTGCATAGTCCGCGAAATCCGGGAAGAACTTGCCACCGAAGTTCGCGCAGAAAAAATCCTTGGCTTTGTAGATTATGATTATCCCACCTTCCATCTGACCATGCATTGTATTTTGTGCACAATCCTTTCTGGAGAATTAAAGCTTCTGGAACATGAATCGGCCCGCTGGCTTACAAAAGAAACTTTGCGTTCTGTAGACTGGCTACCTGCTGATAAGTTAATTTTAGACAAAATCGAAGAAATATTAGAATAAAGTCCAGAAGTGAATCGTATTCATATCGCAGGGTTCATTTATTCCGTGATTACCTAAAAGTCCCAGCCAGCGATGACAGCCATGATCCGGTGCAAATGCCAGTGCGGTGTGATGTTTGTCCTTCCATTCAGATTGAATTAACTCTTTAAGAGCAAAATATTCAGCAATATTTTTTTTGAGCGCACGTTTTGCAAAAGGACCAGTTGGAGAAGAACGGTGCATCCAGTAATCATAGTCCGTGTTGTACAAAACAATTAAATCATACTCATCTTTTTTTATGAGTTCCTGCGCTTTTTCGTTACATTCTTTTACGCTTTTAAAAATAAAATAATCCATCTTGCGTTCAAGAAAAATCAAACTGATGGAATCCCCCTCTGTAGAAACTATTGCAACTTTCTTTCCGGTCTCAATCAATCTGTCAAAAATTGTTTCACATTTCAGAACGGGCTTTGTATAACTTTGAATCCCATGTTCAGAAGGCTGAAGGCCCGAATACATCGAACCAAAACAAGCGGGCGTAACCGGAGGAAAAACAGAAAGCATAGGAAGTTTTAAATCTGTATTTGAATCAAGAGCAGAAAAATATTTTTTTTGAAATCGTTCGTAAATCCAATAAGCAATTGCATCAGGATTGTACATCACTACTCGGTCGCATTTTTGGCCGCCAAACTTTTCCTGAGCTTTTAAAAGCACTTCATCTATCGGCTGAGCCATTTTCTCCCCGGCAGAGACTCCAAGCAAAGAAAGCACTGTCGAAGCAACTTGAGTTATACAAATCTTATTAAAATCCTTCATACCTTTTTCCCTTGTCATCTATTTTATTATCTATTTTACCGCAATAACTGAACCAACCGTTGCTATAATCGAACCCAAAATCACTATCAACTGGAAAGGCAATTGTCCAAATCTTCCGCAAATCAAACTCTGCCCGGTACGTTTTCGTGAACGGTTATAAGCAATAATGATTCCAATTCCTGTCAGCACCTGAATGATTCCCGCAAGCCGCGCAAAACCAACAAAACTGGTCATTCCGCCCAAGGCAAGAATAAGACAGGGAAGAGTTGCCAGAAGCCAGCAGAGCTTTAAGTTCCATTTTGTCTGTTCAGCAATGATATCCCGCATATTAAGGGTGTTTGCCCAAAAGGAAGTGGATAATGCTAAAAGAGAAAAAATGTAACCCACAATGCTGACCCAGCCGCCAAGACTAGTACTCAAATCAACAAGAGCACCATTTTTTGTTATTGCCTGACCAGCTCCCAAAAGAGTCATGAAAGTTACCACAATAATAAGAAATGCATTAATTCCGGTTCCCGCAGCAATCGCACTGATTATTTTTTTTCGGTCCCCATCAACCCCCTTTACAACCTGAGGAACGCTCATAACTGCCGAAAGTGAAAAGGCAACAGTGCTGTAAAGAGCCATTGAGTTTGATGCAGCAATAAAAGAAGAGGGAAGGGCATTCATTTTAGAAGTTACAGTTGCCACAAAAAGGATTCCAATTACAATTACCATAGCGATTACAGAATATTTTTCGCAAATCCCCACAATCTTCATTCCAAAAAAGACAACAAGCCCCGCAATCACATAATAAATCAACATTCCAGCCCAAGAAGGCAATCCGAACCAGCTTGTAAAAACCGCAGCAGACCCCGTAATAAAACTTGCAACATTACACAAAACACTGAAGGCAAGAAAAGCAAAAACAATCCAGGTTGCAAGTTTTTTGAATCGTCCTGTAAAAAGTTCGTTTTCAAAACATTTAACAAATTGAGCTCCTTTGTTGTTAAGCGAAAGCTCCGCAATCATAAGATGAAGCAAAAGATTTATAGAATAAGCAATTGCCAAAATCCAAAGAAAATCCCACCAGGGCGCCCTCGATGCCAGATAAGGCACCGCAAGAATCCCTGCTCCAACCCCATGCCCCACAATAATACTGGTAGCTTCCATAAAAGTCAGCCGTGATTCACTTTTGATTTCATTTTCATTTTTTTCAATTTCTTGCATTTCCATTTTGGTGCTCCTTTTTTGAAAAACTGATTACAATTAGATTGAGAATATTATAACATATTGATTTTGGAAGTCATGAAAAAAAATCGCCACTAAATCTCTCACGGAAAGAAAATTTACAATCAGAAATAAGAACCATTATCTGGAATCTCATAAAATATCATTATTATTTACTATTTAAATAAAATTTATTATCTTTAAACAGTATTTATTTCAAAGGGGTTTTTATGTCTGAAAATATAGAAAATGGCGAAAAAAAAGCTTTGGACGAGAATCTTGTAAAAGAAGCACTGGATATGTTTAGACCAATGCTTCAGGCAGATGGTGGCGATATTGAATATGTCGGAATTGATGATCAAAATCGTGTTCATTTAAAGATGCTCGGTGCTTGTGGTGGCTGCCCGATGGCTGTTATGGATTTGAAGATGGGTGTTGAACAGTATTTAAAAGATGCTTGTCCAGAAATTACAGAAGTTATACAGGATAATGCACCAGATTCAGGGGAGAACGGATTTGACTATTTCTAAAGATAAAGTTGTTTTACTTAATTATACGCTCAAAGATAAAGATGGCAAAGTTCTTGATACTTGTGTAGGAACTGAACCGCTCGAATATATCCACGGAAACGGTTATTTAATTCCGGGGCTGGAACGCGAACTCGAAGGCAAGGCGTCTGGAGAAAAGTTTTCCTGTGTAATTCAGCCGGAAGACGGATATGGTCTCAGAAATGAAGCACGCGTTTTTTCAATTAACCGTGATAGATTTGAAGATGGAGTTGACATCCAGGTTGGAATGATGTTCCAGGTTCAGACATTGGAAGGTGTTTCTATTGTTACCGTAACATCAGTTGATGGCGACAAAATCACCGTTGATGGAAATCATTCTCTTGCTGGTCAGGTTCTTTATTTTGATATCGAAATTGTAGAAGTTCGCGAACCAAGCGAAAATGAACTGGCACGCCTTTCTCTGCAAAGTTCCCTTAACGGCTGCGGCGGATGTGGTGGTTGCGGAGGCGGAGGCTGCGGTGGTTGCGGCGGCGGATGTGGCTCTTGTGGTGAAGGCGACAACGCTTGCGAAGGCGGCTGCGGCAATGGTGACTGCAATTGTGAAAATGGCTGTGAAAACGGCTGTGGCAAGTAAGTAAAACTTCAGAATGTCGGGCATTCCCCGGCATTTTTTTTGCGGTTGTTATAATTTGATAATCAGTTTGCTCATCTGCTTGATATGGAACTTCCATTTGTCTACAAGCCATTCCGGTTCAAGCGGTCTGGCATTATGACCTTGCGACAAAATCCAGTGTAGAACTTCATGAGTCTGATTTGAACTGAAGGTGATTGTCGTGGCATATTCATCTTCTTCGATTTTTTGATTGTCCGCCCAAATGCGTTCTTTTACCCATTCGCGGGCATCATCATAAAACTCTACTTTCACTTTTTCAGCTTTACCGTTTCCCTTAAAGGCACCGAATCTTCCGCCCTTACAACGTGATGAAAACTCAAAGTCTTCAGGCAGTTCAAAAGTGTCTTTTGTTATATAGATTTTTTCCATCCGCGAAATGACAAACAAACGTTCGGCCTTGCGTTCTTCAGAAAATCCAAAAAGGTAGCAGACTCCATCATCAATCAGAATCTGATAAGGATGTACACGGCGGTGAGTTTTTTCGGATTTCCAGCGACCTGTGTAATCAAACTCAATGATAGAGTTTTGATTTAAAGCGACGAGAAGAAGCTTCCAGTTTTTTTGATTCAAAAGGATTTTAGCACGGGGTGGAACTGCAATTCTTTCTAAAAAATGTGCATTGTTTTCGGTTTGCGAATCAATCAGGAATTCAATTACGTTAGAGATTTCATCATAAACCGGAGTGCCTTCATATTGAACGAGAAGTTTCTTTGCATAAGAGAGGGCAATCAGCTTTTCTGAAGAAACTAGTTTTGTTGGAATATCAAAGTTTCCGCTGTAATAGTAGCCTCGTTTTTTTGCATCATATTCAATCGGCGCGTCAAAGCGGTTTTTCATATAATCAATATCCCGGCTGATAGTAGAAATACTTACCCCAAAATCATAAGCAAGCTGCTGCGAGTTCGGATAACATTCGCTGCGAATCTTTTTGTGAATGCCAATCATCCTTTCAATCATAAGTCCGTTTTCAGTATGCCGTTTTTCTTGTTTTGTTGAGTCCGTATTTTCCATATTTGCCTCCGTGTGATTTGTTCCAATCTGATTTAAGCATAGTATATGGAGATTGCTCTGTCAAATCATGACAGAGCATTTTTTTTATTTTTATTTTGAGAAGATTTTAAATTAGTAGTTTAATTTTTTTTTGAAAAGCTATGGTACAATAAAAGCAAATCTGATAAGGGAGAACGATATGGCAGAGAAAGAACTTATTTTATTTGAAAGTGCAGATAAGTCTGTAAGTTTGAGTGTACCGTTTGAAAATGATACGGTGTGGTTGAATCAAAATCAAATGATTGAATTGTTTCAAAGAGATCAATCGGTTATTTCAAGACACATTAAAAATGTTTTTGATGAAAAAGAAGTTGAAATAGAAAGCAATATGCATTTTTTGCATAATGCTTTTTCTGATAAACCGGTTGCATATTATTCTCTCGATGTTATCATCTCCGTAGGTTACCGTGTAAAATCAAAGCGTGGTGTGGAATTTCGCAAATGGGCAAATAGTGTTTTAAAATCCTATATTCTCAAAGGATATGCTGCAAACGATCGTAGGCTTGCAGAATTAAAACAGGCATTGCAGATTCTCCGTCGTAATGAAGCCGAACTGGAATCAAATCAGATTTTATCAGTAGTGGAACAATACACAAAAGCTCTGGATTTGCTTGATGATTATGATCATCTATGTGTTAAAAAACCAGACGGAACAGGCGCAACCTACCGAATCACTTATGAGGAATGCAAAAAAGTTATTGATTCGATGCGTTTTGGTGCTGAAAGTTCTCTTTTTGGAAACGAAAAAGACGGTTCGTTTGAAGGAAGTATTGGAGCAATTTATCAGACCTTCGGCGGAAAAGATGTATATCCGACTGTCCAGGAAAAGGCTGCGAATCTTTTGTATTTCATCACCAAAAATCACTCTTTCAGCGATGGCAACAAACGAATTGCCGCAACTATGTTTTTGTATTTTCTTGATAAAAATGGTTTGCTGTTTGAGAATGGAATTAAAAGAATAGAAGACAACACCCTGGTTGCGCTTACAATCATGATTGCAGAATCCAAGCCTGATGAAAAGGAAATAATGGTGAACCTTGTGATGCAGTTTTTGAAAGGATAAGTACATTTATTATGGAGGGAAAACTGTCTTCGTGTTAAAATTAATATATGGCAAACAACGAACAGAATGATCGAAAGCAAAATAATAATGAATTGATTCCAACACTTGAACAAATTAATAGACTCATGTCTTTGCAGGGTGTGGATTCTGGAATTTTTACACTTGCAGTTTTTTCTACAATAGAAGCATATTTTCGTGAAAAGCTTGAAGATAGCGTAGATAACAATACAAAGTTTTATGAACTTTTGGATTGTTACCGTGATCGCTATTCAAGCTATAATCCTAAAGAAAATAAGCTTTTTCGTGATATCCTAAACAATCAAAAAAATACAAACAAGGTTCGTCATCTTTTTAAAAATCTTTCAGTAGAAGAAGCAAATAGTGCAGTATTTCTTCTTTTGCAGTTTGCCACCATGTTTAATCTGCCTAATATTGTTAAAATAAATCAGCTCGCATCAAATCTGAAAATTTGGGATTATAAAAAATCTCCGGCAGAAACAGCAAAGGAACTGGAAAAGGCAAATCAGGAATTGAAAAAGCTTACAAAGTCAAATGCTGATATGGCACAGAAAGTTGAAGAGCTTGAAGAAAAAAAGAAGGAGCTGGAACATATTTCTGCAAAATTGAGGGCCGTTCAGTTTGATTATGATGAGCAGCTTAAAAATAACAAAAAAAATAAAGAACGCATAGATGAACTTCGTCGTGAAAAAAGCAGAGTGGAATATGAAAATCATAAAACGCAAAAGGAACTTCAGGAACAGATAGCAAAACTTTCAGATGCAGAAAACTATATCGATAATCTTTCGCGAATGACAACTTATACACGTACCCGTTATGATTATGAGCAGTCGTTACTCCAACTGACACGTCAGCAAAAATCGATTGTGGATAAGGTAAAGTTCAGCAAAGATTTTCTTGTTAAGGGCAGTGCGGGAACTGGAAAGTCGCTCGTACTTTTGAAGACGTTCGAAAAATTAATCATACAAAACAAACAAAGTCTTTTTGATAAAGAAAAATCAATAAAACTTATCACTTATACTCACAGTCTTGAAAAATATAATAAGTATATTGCGGATTTGATGAATATTGAAAATCCTTTGGAAGAAGAAATAATCGGGACTTCGGAAAGTTATGTGAATAAGATTTTAAGAAATGCTTTCCCGGATAACGATTTTGTTTATGCACTGCCACGAGTTCCTGGAAGTGAAAAATATAATCCGCTTGGACGAGAAATCTGGACAGAGCTTGAAAAGTTTATTCTTCCAAAGTGTATTAGTCAGAAAGAATACTGCGAAGAAAAAATCAAGCGAACTGGAATGAAGACAGCACAGAATGCAGGAAAACGTAAAAAAATCTGGGAAACAGTTGAATGGATTTTTTCAGAATGGGATAAGCTTGAATCTCAACCGATTTCATATTTAACATATAAGCTTGTTCAGAAAATTGAAAACGGAGAATACACGATTCCTGAAAACTTGAAAACTGATTTTCTTTTTGTTGATGAAGCACAGGATTTGACGGCTGGAACATTAAGGCTGATTCGAGCTTCTGTCCGTGAAAGTATGATTCTTGCTGGAGATAATGATCAGTCTGTTTTCCAGCCGGGCTTTACCTGGAGTAGAGCCGGAATCGATATTTCGGGAAACTCAAAAATCCTTAATATTAATTTTAGAAGTACGAATCAGATAAACGAAGTTGCAGAAAAATACCGCGCGACAATAAAAGGTTTTGACAAAGAAAATCTTCCTGAAACATTCCGTCTTGGTCCTCCTGTTGAGCTGCATGAAAATCCGGATCATGAAACTTCTTATGCTCAAATGGTTTCGACTGTAAAAATGTGCATCAATTCGCTTAATTACGACCCCGAAAATATTTGTCTTATTGCAACACAAAAACGACATCTGGAACGTTTACAGGAACTGCTAAAGAAAGAGCTTGAACTTGATTCTGCCATTGTAAACGAAGAAGATTTTGATTTTGCAAAACCAGGAATAGTCCGACTTGCCACAACCCAAAGCTGCAAAGGTTTAGATTTTCCAGTAGTCCTTTTTTATCTTGACCATCGCGCCCACTTCCTTGATGTTTATGACGAATCCACTGCCGACAAAATGAACCGCAACATGATTTATACCGCCATCACCCGAAGTATAGAAATGCTCCACGTCTTCATGCTTGAAAAATGTTCTGACGGTCCAATCGGAGATTTGAAGAAGATTTTGAAAGGGTAGGGGTTTGAGAATTAAATCTTACGGCAGACAGATTTTTGAAGTTTCAAAAAATATTTTTAAAACAAAAAGTATTCATAAAGGAATTGAGGCTTATGTGCTAAATAATTTCCCTGAATCCCATATCTAATTGTTTTTTTTGTAAAGCATTTCTGTAAGCGCTTTGCACTTTATGCCGTTATAGTTGCCTCTTACACAATTTCAATTTATTGGATTCTAAAACTTATTCTGATTCAAAAATTTCTTTAAACCATAACTTTAATGACAATCCCTCAAAAATCACTATATTATAAATAGAACAATCACCCATAAAAAACTTTGCCCAAAATCAACCAAATTCAGTCCAATTTTTTTTACTCTATCATCAATTGAGAGACCAAAAATTTATATTTATATGTGAAGATACGTTTGTTTAAAAGGAGGCCTATCATGAGAGGAAATTATTTTTATTCTGTAAAAAACTTATCAAAGGCACAGAATCTTTCGATTGCTTATTTTTTATATTTGCATATCTTAGCGCAACTGTGCGTGATTTGAGTCGTTTGTTCAATCAATTAATCAGGATGAATGATGAAAATCCTATTTCTCTTTATGCAAAATGCTTGAATATTCCAATAAAAACTGTACGTATGTGCTTGCGTAATGATAAAAAGCTTGTTTCTTATGGTCTAATTGATAATGATGGTGAAATTACTGCTGATGCAAAAAATTGTATTTACGATGCACCTGGATCTGGTAAAACTCAGTTCGCTCGTTCTCTTGTTCACTCACTTGGTTTGCAAACACTCATCTTCAAAAATGAACTCGAAGTTAGTAATGATGATTCTGAAGAGAATCCTCTTTGTCGTTTGAATAGTTTGCTTTCTCTTCACAAAAAAGATTCTGTTATTATTGTTGATGAAGCAGAAGGCATTTTAAAAACACAAGGTTCATTTTTTGGAATGACTTTCAGTTTGCCTCAGAAAGGAATTGTAAACAGGATGTTAGAGGAATCTAACAATAAGGTAATTTGGATTTTGAATTATACTCACGAGCTTGATGAATCCACCAGACGGCGCTTTACTTATTCAATTAAGTTCAGCGAGATGAGTCGCTCTATGCTTAAAACAATTGCCGACACAAAGCTCAACAAAATCAATATGAGTACAAAGCTTCATTCTGAACTTGTTGATTTGTGCGGAAAGTATCGTGTTACTGGTGCTTCTGTAGATAACATGGTAAAGACTGTAAGCGCCATGGATTTGAACGGTACAAACGATGGTCAGATTGTTAGCGACGTAAAAAAGGTTCTTGAATCAAACTCGACCTTAATTTACGGCAAAAAGAAAATGCGCGAAAATGTTCGTTCCAGCTACGACCTTTCTGTTTTGAACACATCCATACCTGCAGAGAATATTGTAGATATGGTAATGAATGCCCAGGAGTTTGATGAAGCTGATTCTTTTTTTACCGACCGCTCCAACGCAAGAACCAGTTGGGAACGCACAACCGTAAATGAGTTTCTCACCCAGATGGAAGAGTTTTCCGGAATCCTCATTTGCACAACTAATCTTCGACAGATTATGGATCCTGCAATGCAGCGACGTTTCCACATTCTTACCGAGTTCAAGCCACTCCGCCGTGATGGAATTGAAAAGCTTTTGTCTCATTTTTTCGGCTCTTATAATTTTGACGAGGAACAGCTTTCTGCAATTGCAAAATACAATTCCGTAACTCCAGGCGACTTTGGTTCCCTTTCCGGAAAAATCAGATTTATGCCGCGGAATGCAATCACATCAGAACTCATCGTATCAGAACTTTGTAAGATTCAGGAAGAAAAAGAATCCAATAACAAACCAATCGGATTTACGCGATAAAGAAAAAAGAAAAAGCTCCAGAAATATTTCTGGAGCGCGATTGTTGGACAACTAAAACTCACACAATTTACGTTCACCACGTCTGAACAAATCTTCAATTCCACATCCCAGCTTTTCTGCGGCCATTGCAAAAATCTTTCCGCAAGTGCGTGCATCGTCCACAGCGTTGTGAGCGTCGTAAACAATGCCAAAATGTTCAGCCAAAAAAGTGAGCCTGTGACTGCATAATTCCTTCCAGGCTTTTCGGGAAGCTTGAAGCGTACAGGCATAATTTGCATCTGGCAGCGGCATCCCATAATAATTGCAGCAACCACGAATAACCCCCATATCAAAAGAAGCGTTATGCGCAATAAAATTGATTATCTTATTTTTAGAACAAGTTCCTTGTGGAAGTCCCTTATCTTCATCCGAAGCATACAAAAACGGTTCTATAATCGTCTGCCAGACTTCCGGGAACTGCGGCTTATTCCGAACATCCCCATAACTGATTCCATGAATATCTATAAAATCCGGCCGAAAATACATCTTAGCAGGCTTAATCAACGAATAAACACTGTCCTTTTCAACTCCATCCACAAAACGAACTACGCCAACTGAACACGCACTATTCTGATAATCATTCGCCGTTTCAAAATCTATTGCAAAGTATTCCATAATTTTTACCTCTTGATTTTAGTATAACAAAACTGTACTGTCAAAGCGTGATAACCACCTGTGATACTCATCATCCATCTGTGAATACCCACCTGCCGCAAAATACTAAAAATCTCGACATTCGGCAAGTTAGAGTTTATAATTACCCTATGAATCTAAAGAATTATTATATCCGCTTTCTTGCAGGAATGTTTCTTCTGCTTTCTTTAAGCAGTTTTTCTTCGTGTGCCTCTAACTCCGCTGGTTCAGGTAAGGCTTCCCAAATATCAGATTCAACTTCAGATAATACCCCTGAACTTAATTCAAGTACAATCGATTTTATTCCCGATTCCGCTCACGTAAAATATCTAGGACGTTCTTTATTCAAAAATAATCAGCTTGTAATGGCTTATTCTTCTACGGGAGTAGAGTTCAATATAAAAGCCAAGCGTCTGGATGTTACAATTGAAGGAGATAATAGCGCAAGTGGAAGCGATAATGGTAATGCCGCACGCCTGGTCGCTTTTGTAAATGGAGAACGCAAACTCGATACAATGATTTTGTCAAAATCACAAAGTTATACTATTTTTAATGATGAAGAAATCGTTGAAGGTGAAGTTCGAATAATCAAAGTTTCCGAAGCTGCTAATTCAATTGCTGCAATTTCAAAAATCACAGTCGATGAAGATGGCACAATTTCTCCTACAGCTCCGCGAGATTTAAAAATAGAGTTTATCGGTGATTCAATCACATGCGGTTATGGTGTTGATGATTTAGTCAAAGAACATCACTTCAAAACTTCCACCGAAGACAATACAAAATCTTATGCCTATAAAACCGCCGCAAATCTAAAGGCAGATTATTCAATGGTTTGTGCCAGTGGCTGGGGTGTTGTTTCAGGGTATTCAGGTAATGGTGCAAAACAAGAAGCACAGCAGATTCCTCGTTTTTATGATAAAATGGCTGTCGGCTGGTCTTCAATTGCAGGCGTAACTCCAAAAAATACTGCCTGGGATTTTGCTTCCTTTGTGCCTAACTTTATCGTAATCAACCTTGGAACCAACGATGCAAGTTATACAAAAGGTGACAGCAAAAAAATTACAGAATATAAAGATGCTTACATAGCCTTCTTAAAAGATATCCGCTCCAAAAATCCTGACGCCCATATCATCTGTTCTCTTGGAATTATGGGACAGGATTTATATCCGGCAATCGAAAGTGCAGTAAGTGAATATCAGGCAGAAACTGGCGATTCAAAAGTAACACCGTTAAAGTTTGCAAATCAAAATATGAGTGATGGAATTGCGGCCGACTGGCATCCGTCAGAAAAAACACATGCAAAAGCCGCCGCATTATTAACAGCAAAAATTAAAGAGTTAATGAATAAATAAAACAAGGCCACTAATACGGACTTAATTAAGGAGATATATATGAATGATATTATGAAATTACAGAATGGCAGCGATATCCGTGGAATCGCTGTAGAAGGCGTTGAAGGCGAAAACGTTAATATTACAGAAGAAATTGCTTTAAAAATCGGCTGTGCCTACATAAGCTGGCTTTCAACAAAAACTGGAAAAAAAGCGGCAGAATTAACAATCGGAGTTGGCCGTGACTCACGCATCTCTGGTCCTTCTCTTGCAAATGCCCTGATTACTGGAATGATTAGCACAGGTGCCAAAGTTATAAACTGCAATCTCGCAACAACTCCGGCAATGTTCATGTCAATTATCTTTGAACAGACAAAATATGACGGTTCAGCAATGATTACTGCAAGCCATCTTCCTTTTAACAGAAACGGAATTAAGTTTTTTGATAAGGATGGCGGACTTGAACATGATGATATCACTCAAATCCTTAAAATTGCCAGCGAAGTTCCTGCTGAATACATCGAAATGGCAATGAGCAAATCTGCAATATCTGAAGTAAAATCTTTTGATTTGCTTAGCCTATATGCAGAATATCTTAAAAACAAAATTAAAGATGGAATTGCAAAAGACAATGGTTTTACAGCCAACGATGAACCTCTAAAAGGACTTCACATCGTAGTTGACAGTGGAAACGGTGCATCAGGTTTCTTTGTAGATAAAATCTTACAGCCACTTGGTGCAGATACTACAGGCAGCCAGTTCCTTGAACCAGACGGAATGTTTCCTAATCATATTCCAAATCCAGAAAATAAAGCCGCAATGGAATCAATCCGTTCTGCCGTTCTCAAAAATAAAGCTGATTTGGGCTTGATTTTCGATACCGATGTTGACCGTATGTCAGCCGTTCTTTCTGATGGAAGCGAAGTAAATCGTGATTCAATCATCGCTATGATTTCTGCAATTTTAGCCCCGGAATATCCAGGCAGTACAATCATCACCGATTCAGTTACTTCTGACCGCCTTACATACTTCCTTGAAAAAGTTCTTGGCTTAAAGCATCTCTGTTATATGCGCGGATATAAAAACGTAATCAACAAGCAGAAGGAACTCAATGCTCAGGGAATCGTTGCTCCACTTGCAATGGAAACATCCGGTCATGGTGCGCTTAAAGATAATTATTATCTGGATGATGGTGCTTTCCTTGCTGTAAAACTGGTAATCGCTCTTGCCGCTGCCGTTAAATCTGGTAAAAAGCTGGACAGTCTTATCGAAAAACTTCCTCCTCTTGTTGAAGAAGGTGAGTTCCGCTTTAAGATTTCTGGAGAAGATTTTAAGGAATACGGACAGAATGTTCTTGGCGAGTTCAAAAAACGTGCAGAAGCAAAGGGCTACGAAATGCCATATTCTTATGAAGGAATCCGCTTGAGCTTTAAAGGCGAGGATGTTCAGGGCTGGATGCTTTTGCGAATGAGTCTTCACGATCCTGTTATGCCACTTAATATCGAAGGTGCCCGCAAAGGTGATTTACAAAAGTTGATTGCCATTGCCAGAGAACTTACCGATGGTTTTGACCGGCTTGACAGAGGTTCCTTATGAATGAAATAGAAGAACTGCAAAAAATTATCGATGAAAGCTCTAACATTGTTTTTTTTGGTGGGGCAGGCGTTTCTACAGAATCTGGAATCCCGGATTTCAGAAGCGTCGATGGTCTCTACAATCAAGAATGGGATTATCCGCCGGAAGAAATCATAAGCCGTTCTTTTTTTTATAGAGATACAAAAGAGTTTTATAGATTTTATCGTGCCAAATTGTTGCCTGTAGGAATCAAACCAAATCCTGCCCATTACAAGCTTGCCGAACTTGAAAAAGCTGGAAAACTCAAAGCCGTCGTAACTCAAAATATCGATGGCCTTCATCAGGAAGCTGGCAGCAAAGTTGTTTATGAGCTTCATGGAAGTACCCTGCGTAATTTCTGTCTGGATTGCGGGGCTTCTTACGATGCTCAGTTTATAAAAGATTCTGCTTCAGCTCCAGATACTTTGCCGCATTGTACAAAATGCAATGGTCTTGTAAAACCCGATGTCGTTCTCTATGAAGAAGGCTTAAATGACGATGTTGTCAGTGGTGCTCTAAATGCAATTTCTAATGCTGATTGTCTTATAATCGGTGGAACTTCGCTCAATGTTTATCCGGCAGCTGGTTTTATCCGTTATTTCCGCGGTGATAAGCTGGTTATGATAAACAAATCAGTCACCACTCAGGATTCCTATTGCAATTTAGTAATTCACGACTCCATCGGCAAAGTCCTCGACCAGATTAAGTGTTGATTTTGTAAAGCTAATTGTCTTGTCAGCCTACTTACAGATAAAAAAACTTGACGGCTTCAAAAAACAATCCTATAATTTTAATAGTTTACTTTCACGTGAAAATGAACTGCCTTTTTAAAAAAAATTATAGGGAAGATAAAAATGATTCGAAAACATTTAAATGATTTTATTTGCAAAAGTATTATTTCTGTTTTTTTATTGGCGATGGTAATATCAATCACTGCTTGTAATACAGGTACTCAAGGTGATGAAAGAATCCCATTACCCAAACCAGAAATTACTTACCTCATAACAAAAGATATGCCCACATCAGAAATAGATATTTATTGGACAGCATCTGAAGAGTTAAAGGACTATATTGATTATTATGCGGTCGTAAGAACAATGGTGCGTGACGGGGTAACGCATACAAAAAGAATTCGTTATGAAGGAAAAGTTCTGGAAGGCGACCCATACTTACAAGATGAAAAAATAAGATATTATATTCAAGATTGTTCTCTTGATCCTGATACCGAATATACATATTACGTTGAAATTTCTGGTAATAGAAAAGTAGTTCCTACAGAAATCCATTCAGATAAAATAACTGTTGGCACTTCAAAAACACCAGAAAAAATGCTCGATTATCCAAAGAAAGTTCTTGTTTCGCCAGCCAAAGATAAAATTAATGCACTTACTGTAAGCTGGGAGGCTGTTGAAGGAGCAACTTCTTATGAAGTATATTCCGCAGACTATTATTACGCTGATGATGAGTGTTTTATCAAAAAAATTACAGATACAACAGAAACTTCCTTCACGCAAGAAAATCTTGTTAATGAAAAAACTTATTGTTACAGAATAAAAGCGGTGAGTAATGAAAAATCCAGTGTTTTGTCAGCAAAAGCAGAAGGAGATGTACCTGCTTTAGATAATATTTCAAAAAATAAGGCTCTGATGCTGGAAAATGAAGTTAAGGAAGAGTTTTATTCTGATTCCGATTCCCTTTGGTTTAAATGTATTCCGCAGGAAGGAGAATTAAGTTTTACTTCCGATTTTGATTATTATAGTGGAAACCGATGTACTTTATCTATTTTTACCGAAGGAGGAGAAATCATAGCATCTGGTTTACCTTTATATTATAGCGAGGGGCTTGCCAATAATCCTAAAAATACAAAAGAAAAGGAAGTGACATTAAATCTTGTCGATTTATTAGCTGACTATGGTTTTGAATATAACAATAACACAACTGTATATTATTTGAGAATTACTAAAAATAAATACAGTGATTTTTCAATTTGCATATACTAAAAGAATAAAAAGGAAAGATAAATGAGAATAAAGAAATCAATTTTACATACAATTATTATTAATGTTTTGATAGCAGGGTTATTTCCCCTCTTTTTCAGCTGTAATAATGGATTTTTTGTAAATAAAAAGCTTCCTTCTCCTAAAAATCTGACGGTTTCCTCTATTACTTCAGACTCTGCGGTAGTTTCCTGGGAAGCTGTAGATAATACCCGACTTTATTATATAGCCTTGCGTGCAGAAGGATATAGCTGGACTGGCGATGTTGTTTTTCCTATAGATTCATCACAGGATACTGGTGAAAATGATTCAGCAGCTACAGGCAGATTTATTATTTCAGAAAAAAATACAGACAATACTTATAAATTAACTTTAAATAATCTTTATTACGATCACAACTATGAGGTTAAAGTTTCTGCCATGCCTTACGAAGAAGATTCCTTTGAAGAGAGTAAACCTTCTAAAACAACTTTTAAAACTTTACAAGAGGTAATTCCTGCTGGAGAACTAAAGCGACCTGAAAATGTAAAAATTGAAACTATTCCAAAAAAATCAACAGTTAAAATTTCTTGGGATGCTGTTGAAGGTGCTGCATTTTATGATATTAATTTGACTTATATAACTGATTATTATTGGGAAGGTCCAGACAGAGAATTTGAAATAACCCGTACGGTTCCGGCTTCACAAACTTTCCTTGAGGATTCGTCTATGTCCAGTCTTAACAATGTAGATGTAATCTGGTATAGAGTAGCAGCCCGTAATTCAGATTTTTCTGATCCCTGCCGCTGGTCAAAAAACAAATCTATAATGTTGCCAAGAAATTAGTTTTTAGCCTGTAAAAACATCTTCATAAAAACACTTGAACAATTACTCAAATGACTGTATACTAAAACAGTTGAATAATCATTCAAATGAAAAATGAAGGTGTTTTTTTATGGGAAAAAATGAATTAACCTGTGATTGCCTTGTAATTCACAGTGAAGCAGTTGAAAATGTAAAAAATGCATTTCCTGATGAAGAAGTCATGCTTAATCTGGCTGATTTCTTCAAGATTTTCAGTGATAGTACCCGAATAAAGATTCTCTATGCCCTCGACAAAAGCGAACTTTGTGTTTGCGATATTTCTTCCTTACTAAATATGACAATTTCTGCCGTCTCACATCAGTTAAAACTGCTCAGGGAATCAAACCTTGTCAAAACTCACCGCGAAGGAAAAGTAATTTATTATTCTCTTGCCGATGAGCATGTCCAGAAAATTATCGAATGTGGCTTAGAACACATTTTGGAAATTAAGAATTAACAATTTACTATGGATAATTGTCAATTATCAATTGCAAATTGTCCATTGAATTACGGAGGTTTTTTATGGAACAGGATATAAAGGAATTAAAAAAAGAAGATGAATTAGGAAAACTTGAGCATGAGTCACATGTTCACGATCATCATGAACACGATGAACACGAGCATGAACATGAAGGCCACGAACATCATCATCACGAGCACGAGGGCCATGAACACGATGAACATCATCACCACGAGCATGAAGACCACGAGCACCATCATCATCACGACCATGATGACGACCACTGCGACTGCCATGATCATGACGCTTGTAGCTGCGGTCACGAGCATGGACACCACCATCACGACGCTTGTAGCTGCGGTCACGAACATGGACACCACCATGGCGAAGAAGAAGAGGATGAACTTAGCGTAAAACAGATAATCATTGCCGCAGTTCTTTTTGGACTTGGCCTTATACTCGAACATCTTCCGCTTGAAAAATGGCTGCCTTCGGTTAATGCCCTTATTTTTGAAGGTGCAATGATTGCCTTGTATTTTGCTGCTTATATCATCTGTGGAAAAGGCATTCTTCTTGGAGCAGTAAAAAATATTATTCACGGACGCTTTTTGGATGAACAGTTTTTAATGGCAATTTCTTCTGTTGGTGCAATCATCCTTGGAAAATACGAAGAAGCCGTTGCAATCATGATTCTCTATCAGGTTGGTGAAAAGTTTGAAGATTTTGCAGTCGACAAATCCCGCGATTCAATCGAAGAAATCTCCAAGCTCAGACCAGACCACGCAACTGTTAAAACCGAAAATGGTGATGTAAACAAATCTCCTGATGAAGTAGAAACTGGTTCAGTAATCATTGTAAAACCTGGCGACAGAATACCAATTGATGGTGTGATTGTCGATGGCGAAAGTTTTATCGATACTTCAGCTCTTACCGGAGAAAGCATTCCTCGCCGTGTTTCTGTTGGTGATGAAGTTCTTTCCGGTTCAATCAACAAGCAGGGAGTTTTGGAAATCCGTACTACAAGAATTGCCGGTGAATCAGCTTTGAGCCGAATCCTTAATCTTGTAGAAAATGCAACCGAAAACAAGACAAAATCTGAACAGTTTGTTACCCGTTTTGCAAAGGTTTACACACCGATTGTCGTTGGTGCAGCACTTGCCCTAGCAATCATTCCAAGCCTTGTAGTTGGATTTATGACTGGTAACTGGACCTGGACCGAAAACTGGAGCACTTGGACTTATCGTTCTTTGATGTTCCTTGTTGTAAGCTGTCCTTGTGCTCTGGTTATTTCAATTCCTCTTTCTTTCTGTGGTGGAATTACAGCTTCTGCCAGAAAGGGTATTTTAATCAAAGGAAGCACCTATCTTGAAGCTCTTGCAAAAACAAAAATTGCCGTATTTGATAAGACTGGAACTTTAACAAAGGGTAATTTTGTTGTAACTCATATCCATTCAGTTGATGAATCAATTTCTGAAAACGAACTTCTTGCAATCGCAACCCACACCGAAATGTTTTCAACCCACCCGATTTCAGCTTCTTTAAAAGCGGCACATCACGACAAATGCTGCGACAAAGTTAAGCTGGAAAATGTTCAGGAAATTGCAGGCGAAGGAATCAAAGCTATTGTTAATGGAAAGGAAGTTCTTGCCGGAAACATCAAACTGATGAATCAGTTTGCTATAAAATATGATGAATGTCCTGAACATCAGGATGGAACGGTTGTTCATGTTGCCTGCAATGGAAAATATGCCGGACACATTGTAATCAGTGATGAAATTAAAGACGATTCGCAAACTACAATCGATAATCTTAAAAAGATTGGCGTAGATAATATTGTAATGCTCACTGGTGATAACAGTCGTGCCGCAAGAACAGTTGCTGAACGCCTTGGTTTACATAAGGCTTACGGCGAACTTTTGAGTGCCGATAAGCTTTCTAAAGTAGAAGAGCTGCTCAAAGATTTGTCTAAAGATGGAAAGAAGCGTGGAACTTTAATTTTTGCTGGTGACGGAATAAACGATGCTCCTATTTTAGCCAGGGCAGATGCTGGAATTGCAATGGGTGCAATGGGAAGCGATGCCGCAATCGAAGCTGCTGATATAATTCTTATGGAAGATAAACCTTCAAAGATTGTAGATGGAATTAAAATAAGCCGCCGAACAGTAAGAATCGTTCACGAAAACTTAATCGGTTCGCTTGCAATCAAAGGTGCAATCTTAATTCTTTCTGCTTTTGGCGTAACAAATATGTGGGTAGCCGTTTTTGGTGATGTAGGTGTTACAATTCTTGCAGTTTTGAACAGTTTACGTTTGCTTGGAAGAGGACAAAAGAATTAAGCAGGAGCAAGCTCTTCAAACCAGTTTTCAACTTGCAAATCACTTACTTCTTGGATTGCCGCAAAATGTTTTGTATTGCGGGTAACCAGTACCATGTGATTTGCAAGTGCAATTGCGGCTATCATGCTGTCTTCTTTTTGGGTCGGTCGTCCAATCTTTTCAAGCCTGGCTCTAAGTTGTGCTTGTATTTCTGCGGCTTTTTCAGAAAAGTTTTTAATCTTAAAACTTTCATAAACATCATCTTTTATAAAACTTTCAAGATATTTTTTATTAATTCCATCTGGTAATCTATAAAGCCCAAATAATAGTTCCTGCCATACTGTTGTACAAATTGCGCAGTCAGAATTATGTGCAGCAATCTGTTTAATTACGTTAAAATCTGCATCATGCTTAATAATTTCAGAAACAATATTTGAATCTAAAAGATAGTGAGGTTCTTCTTCATTATAATTTATCATCAGTCGTCAAACACTCCATCAAAAATATGGCTTTCGTAAGTATCAGGTGTATTGTCCCGAACGTCAAAAATCTCATCAATCTGTTTATCAGTGAATAGCCCGGCTGTTTTTCTGCGGAACTCAGCTGCACGATCAAGAATTGAGGCTTTGGGTTTCATGGCAATAAAATTATTGTAGTCATCAATTGAAATTAGAACTCCAACAGTTTTATTTCTTCTGGAAATAAAAACAGGACCAACAGTTTCTGCCTGATGTATAAAATGCGGCAGTTTATTTTTTGCTTCGAAAATTGGAATTGTATTCATAGCGATACCTCCAATAAAAGAATATAATTAGATAGCTATAAAGTCAATGAAAAAATAGCTATATTATTAATCTTTCTCGACCTTGTATTGCTTCAAGCCACTTTATTTTTCTAACAATTCCTTTTATACTGTTATTATGTCTTACGAAGTAACAGCTACAAGGCGTAGACCGCAGCAATTCGAACATCTTGTTGGACAGGAGTTTGTTGCAGAAACGCTTAGAAACTCAATAAAATCGGGAAAAATTGCACACGCTTATTTATTTTCTGGTCCGCGCGGTTGTGGAAAAACTTCTACAGCCCGTATTCTTGCAAAAGCATTGAATTGTCAGAACGGACCAACAGATAAACCTTGCTGTCAGTGTTCAAACTGTCAGGAAATTACAAAGGGTTCAAGTCTTGATGTAATAGAAATAGACGGTGCATCAAACACAAGTGTAGAAAATATCAGGCAGATAAAAGATGAAGTAATGTTTCCACCTTCAAACTGCCGCTATAAGATTTATATTATCGACGAAGTTCACATGCTTTCGGTAAGTGCTTTCAATGCCCTGCTTAAAACAATCGAAGAGCCGCCAGAGTATGTAATCTTCATTTTTGCTACTACTGAGTTACAGAAGGTTCCGGCTACAATTAAATCACGCTGCCAGCAATATAATTTCAGACTGGTAAGTATTGATAAAGTGAAGGAATGTCTTGCTCAGGCTGCTGCAGAACTCAATATTAAAGCTGATGATGAAGCTCTTTTCTGGATTGCGAGAGAATCTACTGGTTCTATGCGTGATGCCTATACGCTTTTTGATCAGGTTGTTGCCTTTAGTGACGGCTATATCACTTATGATAAAATCCGCGATAAACTTGGACTTGTCGGAATAGACAGATTGAACACACTTTTTGAAGCCTGTGCAACAGGAAAAACTGATGAAGTTTTAAATCTTCTGGACAGTTTTTTACAGGCGGGTGTTTCTATTGAGCAGTTGATTTCCAATTCTGCTGATTATCTGCGCAGTCTTTTGCTGATAAAAAATGGAATTACAAAGGAAGCTTTACTTGGAAACTCTGTTGAACGCTATAGTTCTGTAGTTTTAAATAGCTGGAATGTAGTTCAGCTTGAAAGAGCCTTGTCTATTTATCTTCAATTATATAGAGATATAAGATATTCGCTTTCTCCTCGTTATGAGCTGGAATTGAGTTATTCACGCTTGTGCTGGTTGAATCAGTATGTTTCAAATGCAGAGGTTAAAAAGGCAATTGATGCGGCTCAGGCTTTGTTGGGCGGTGCACCAGTTGCAGCTTCTGTTGGTTCTACAGTTGCTTCTACGGGTCCTGCTGCTACAGTTACTGCTTCAATCGCCGCTCCTGTTGCGACTTCAACTTCAACTCCAAGTTCATCTGGCACAAAACCTGCTCTTAGTATAAATCCTATTCCAAATGGTTTGCCAAGACTTTCAGGGCTTGATGAACCAGATGAGAATGAAAGTGCATCTATCCCTGGTGCAGCTGACGGGGGAAAGAACAACCCTTTTTATAATGGCGGTTCACTGCCGCCTGAACAATCAGTGAGCAATTCTGAAAATCAGAATGAAGAAAAAAATCAGGTGGTTGAAAAAGAACTGGATGAAAGATTAAAACTTCATATTCCCGAAGCTAATATGGTTGGCGACGAAGTGCTTCCCACTGTTTATGTTCCGACTATGGATTCAGCTTCCTTCAATTATGCACCTGATTCTTCATCCGATGATTTTCAATCCGACGATTCCTGGGCAAACACAGAAGTTCCTCCTGACGATGATTATTCTTATGAAGAAGTCGAAAATCAGGAAGCTGAATCTTATTATGAACAGCAGGCCCCTTCACCAGAAGTGATATCTTCTTTTTCTGATGCTTCATCTAGTGCTTCAAAAATTACAATGGCGGATGGAAGGGAAGTGCCTGTAAATCAACTTAAAGGAACAGTTCTTGCAAATCTTTCTGTAAATGATACTTTTACAGCTGCTGCTTTGGAACGCACTGGTGAATGGTCTTGCGGGCCAGATTATATAGAAGCAATCGTTACATCAGATTATGACAAATCCATTATCCAGAAATGTATTCCTGTTTTGAATGGAGAAATATCTAAGGTTTGTGGAAAAAATATGTTTTTTAAGTTAAAGTTACTCAAGCAAAGTGATGATTCTAAAACTGTTGAAATACCTCAGCAGGTAAAAATTTTGCTTGAAACTTTCAAGGGCTCGATTGTAACTGGGAAACAGTAAAAGTTTTAAATAAAAAATATGGGAGGAATGATTTATGAATCCTTTTGAGTTTTTAAAAAATACAAGCGCAATAAAAGAACAGTCTGAAAAATTAAAGGCGGAATTAGGAGAGCTTACCGCAGAAGGTTCCTCTGGTGGAAGAATGGTGACGATAAAGCTTAACGGTCACTTTGAAATGCTTGAAATAAAGCTTGACCCAATCTGTGTTGATAACCGTGATGTTCAGATGCTTGAAGATTTAATTGTTGCTGCCCACAATAATGCGATGGAAAACATCCAGGCAAAAATTAAAGAAAAAACTGCTTCGCTTCTTGGCGGAATGGACTTATCTCAGTTCGGTTTGTAACGTTTGTTCTTGCATCGAGCGCCAACTATTTTTATTTTATATTATGAATACTTTTGATGAATTAACCAACAATTTTTCCAGACTCCCGGGAATCGGTAAAAAAAGTGCAATCCGAATAGTAAACTGGCTTTTAAAACAGGATAAAATCTATGTCCAGAAGTTTTCCCAGAATCTTGGAATCTTGCAGGATAAAGTTAAACCCTGTTCAATCTGTGGAACCTGGACAGAAACAGATCCGTGTCCAATTTGTTCCAATCCGCTGAGAGATAATTCCCAGATTTGTGTGGTTGAGCAGGCGCAGGATGTTTCAACAATAGAAGCTTATGGTGAATATAAAGGGCTTTATCATGTTTTGGGAGGTCTTATTCGTCCTCTTGATGGTATTGGTCCTGCTCAACTGGCAATTCAGCCCCTGCTGGCTCGAATAAGGGATGGAAAAGTTTCAGAAGTTATTATTGCAACTAATCCTACGGTTGAAGGCGATACAACTGCCTTATATTTAAACAAAGTTATTCTGGAGCTGGGACTTGAAAATCCTGTCAAGGTTACACGACTTGCAACCGGTATTCCTGTTGGTGGTGATTTGGAGTTTATTGATAAAAGAACTTTAGCTTTGAGTTTTCGGGGAAGAAGTTCTCTTTGATTATTCAACAGAAAATTAGTTAGGACAAAAAAAAACGCCCCATACGGAGCGCTTTTTTTATGCAAATCTATATCTATCGGAGAAGAGAAAGTACATTCTGTGTGCTCTGATTTGCCTGAGCGAGCATTGCTGTACCAGCCTGAGAAAGTACGTTTGTCTTTGTGAATTCAACCATTTCAGAAGCCATGTCTGTATCACGGATGCGTGATTCAGAAGCCTGAAGGTTTTCAGCACCAATATCAAGACCTTTAACTGTCTCTTCAAGACGATTCTGGTATGCACCAAGGTCAGCACGCTGTTTGTTGATCTTTTTCAAAGCTTCATCCAAAGTTCCGATAGCACGGTTAGCTTCGTCTGGAGTTTCCAAAGTCATGATAGATTCATCACCAACGTTGCGGAGACCAAGAGCCATAGCAGACATTGTTCCAATGTAAACCTGAGTTCTCTGATCCATGTTAGCACCAATATGGAACCACATAGAACCTGTAACAACATTTTCACCTGTTGGGCGGGCAAAACGACCAGTCAACATGTTCATACCGTTGAACTGAGCACAAGAAGCAATTCTGTCAACTTCAGCAATCAAAGAAGAAACTTCAACCTGAATCTGCATACGATCTTCTGCAGCATAAATACCGTTAGAAGACTGAACTGCCAATTCACGGATTCTCTGAATAATGTCAGTTGTTTCCTGTAAATAACCTTCTGTTGTCTGAATGAATGAAATACCATTTTCAGCATTTTCAGAAGCCTGATTCAAACCACGAATCTGTGCACGCATTTTTTCTGATACAGCAAGTCCAGAAGCATCATCACCTGCGCGGTTGATTTTCATTCCAGAAGAAAGCTTTTCCATGCTTTTCTGCTGATTTAAATCCTGAATTCCCTGGGAACGCTGAGCAAACATAGCACTCATATTGTGATTAATAACCATAATAATCTCCTTATTCTTTGGTTTATTAAAGATAAAACACTTCGGTGGGGGGAATACTTTTGTAAGTATTGTTCTAACCACAACGTGGCTAAAAAACACCTCGTGCTTTACCTCACGGGTTTCCACCACCCTTTACTTGATAATCGGAGACGGGAAAAAAAAGTTTAGAAAAAAAACAAAAATTTTTAATTTTTTTTGCTTTTTTTGGGAAAAATCAGAGAATTTTAGTCGATATTGTGGGAATTTTTTCGGCAATGAGGGCAGCCGAGTATATGAACGTGACTTTTTGAGACTGATTTATTGAATAATCTGGCGGTTAGAGCTTCATCTGCGGCAAGATTTGCATGGCAAACAGGACAAGTTCTTCTTACTCCAGGTTCGGTTCCCGGGTAGCAGTGAGGACAGCCGGAAATTGTACATAACTGGTCGGGCACATTTCTGGGACGATAGACTTTTGAAATTATATTTTCACCCTTAAAAAGTCCGCTCTGGCAGACTGGACATTTTACCTGCTGCAAGGATTTCTGTTTTTTTTCTGCCAGTAAACGTGCCTGTTTTTTTCTATTAATATAAATGAGAATTCCAGCAAGCAGGATGATTATAATAAGAACTGCAAAAAATAGAGTGAAAAAGTCCATAAAAAAAATATAAACCATAATTGAAAAAAAATGTATATCTATTAAAATGATTGCAGAAAAATTAAAGCGTTTTGAGAGTTCGTCACTTTATATCACAGGAAGGTTTTTATGTCAGATTTTTCAGTTGCAGCGGTATTTTCGAATCACTGTGTTTTACAGAGAGATAAGGTAATTTCAGTTTTTGGAAGTGCAGAAGATGGCTGTAAGGTTTCTGTTGAATTGTATGCTCAGAATCAAAGTCTTTTAGCAAAAAATAAATCAAGGGCAAAGGACGGAAGATGGTTGGTTCAACTGGAGCCGCAAGAGGCTCAGAATGATTGCAGTCTGATAATTACCTGCGAAGGCTTTAAAAAGATTTTTACAGATGTTGCAATTGGTGAAGTCTGGCTTGCCGGTGGTCAGTCAAATATGGAGTTTGAATTACAGAATTGTACAGAAGGGCCTGATGAATTAAATCCGTCTAAAAATCCGGAAAATCCAAATGTGCGTTTTTATTATACAAATAAAATTGCCTGGATGGACGAAAAGTTTTTTGAAGCCGAGCGTAATACCTGCTGGCAAACCTGGGATAGCGAATGGAAAAAATCCTGGTCGGCTGTTGGATATTTCTTTGCAAAAAAACTTGCTTCAGACCTTGGAGTTACCGTCGGTGTAATCGGTTGCAACTGGGGTGGAACAAGTGCAAGTGCCTGGATAAACCGTGAATCCTTAGAAACAGATGCAGAGCTTAAAAGCTATCTTGATGAACAAGAAGAAGCAACAAAAGGAAAATCCATTGAGGAGCAGTGTCAGGAGTACGACAAATACGAAGCCGAAAACAATATCTGGAACGAAAAATGTGCAAAACTATACAGTGTCGAACCTAATCTTGAATGGGATGAAGTTCAGCGAAGAATCGGTCCAAGTCAATGGCCGGGACCAAAATCATGTAAAAATCCTTATAGACCGACTGGCTTGTATGAATGCATGTTAAAGAGGATTATTCCTTATACGCTCAAAGGTGTTTTGTGGTATCAGGGAGAAAGTGATGACCATAAGCCAGCTTCTTACTATAAGCTTTTCCGTGCTAT
>JAEEGK010006781.1_pt1 | contig 27462 bp, 20 predicted proteins | sample 8958771 | NCBI WGS metagenome assembly JAEEGK01 (sample SAMN16246547, study PRJNA631951) | gut metagenome | biome: gut microbiome; feature: rumen; material: SC-attached | host: Bos | place: Iran: Karaj | collected 2018-10 | reverse complement strand
AAAAAAAATATATCATTATTAATATCATAATTTATACAAACATGATTTTTACTAATTAAATCATTATCAATGTCTATTGTACAATTTATTCTTCCAATTGAAATTGGAAATTTATCAAAATTAAAATCATAATTCATTTCACTTTTAATATCTTTTCCTTTTTTTAATTTAATATTAATATTTTTTTCTTTTTTATTTATTGAAATTGATAAAACAATATTTCCTATTTTAAAATAATTTTTATGTTTAATATCTAATAATATTTGGCTATATGAGTTAATAGAAAGTGAAAAATAAACTCCTTTTGATAAAGACTTTAATAAATAATGTTTGATTCTTTGTTCAAAAAATATATAAAATAAAGGAATTGTTTTGTTTAAATTTGTTTTAATTATTTCTTCATTAATAATGACATCATTTACATGGTTAAAATTATTATTTTTATTTTCAGATTTATTAATTCCAAAAAAGATTTTTTTTCCTATAAAATTATCAGAAGAACCTTCAAGACCATATTCATCAATAATAATATTCTTATAATTTAAGAATAAATTAGGAAAATTTATTGGAGGAGAAATTTCTAAAATTTTTTCTGAATGAATTATCCTATTTTTTTCTACTATTGAAAATTCTGAAAAATTTTTGGAATTCACTCTTTTTTCAGAATAATTAATATTTGAATTCTTTTTCTCATTTGTTGATTCTGTTATTATATTTAAAAATTTTTTTCCTTCTGAATCTACTTCTATTTCTTCTTTTAAATTTGCAATTTCTTTTTGCTCTTTACAGAAAAACTATTTAAAGTTATTTAAATATTTATTTTTACTATAAACGATAATAAATCCATCATTAATTAATTTATTGCTTTTTTTATTATTTTCTTTTTAAAATATTTTTTTATTTATAATAGCATATTATTATTATCCAGATTTTTTTTTTTAAGATTTTAAGTCGAATTTTTTTTTTTTCTTTTGTAAAAAGTATTTAATAATTAAAGATTTTTGAAACAATAAATTTTATATTTATAATAAAAAAATATATTAAATTTAAATGAATAATATTATCACAGAAAAGCCAATAATAAATATTGAATATGATTATTATTCAAAAATAATTTCGGAAATAATTATTGGAGGATGGGAAGAAAATGATATAAATAATTATTATGGTATAAATAGTGGTTTATCAATAGAATATCCACAATTAAAAGTTTTTTTTTCAATTCCTTTTGATTCAAATTTTTCTAATTTTGAAGTAAAACTATTTATTTATTTTTTAGTATATTTATCCTGATGAAGAATTTTTTTTTGAAAAACCACAATTTTTTTCTACAAGTATAAAAGAAAAGAATTATAATTATTATAATTATATTTATTCATTAAAATATAATGAAACATATATAAATAGAAAAGTTCCAATTTGTATTATAATAATATCTAAAAAATATGATCCAGAACAATTTAAATTATTTTTATCTTTCCTTTATAATAAAATAATAGTTAATTCAGATTATAAGAAGACTATTGAAATTTCAGATATTAAAAATTATAAAAATTTAGAATTTTTAAATATATTATTCTATTCTTTTTCAAATTTAATTAAACCATCTCCTCATTCAACATTAAGCTTAGTTTTTCCTAATTACAAAGAAAAAATAGATTTTTATTATCATTCAAATTCAGAAATTCCTTGTAATAAAACAGATAAATCAATATCTTTTTTATTTTCAATTTTAGATTTAAATATAATAATAAAAGTATTATTTATGTTATTAACAAATAGAACAATAGAATTAGTATCTTCATCTATTTTAGTTTTATCAAATTTAATTCCAGCTTTTTTAAAATTAATATATCCAATAAAATTTGATTATACTTCAATTCCGGTAATTTCGATAAAAGAAAAAGAAAAAGCTAATATTAAATCAATTCACTTTTATGGTTTATTAAATAAAACAGAAAATTTTTTTAAAAATTTATCTTCTGAAGGTTGCGTTATTGTAGATTGTGATACTAATCAAATATTTAGATATAAGAAATATGTTTCTTTTTGTCCTCTTCCTTCAAGTGAATTAACAAAGAATAAACAATTAAATTTAAAATTTTATAGAAATAAAATTATGAAATATAAAGATGATAAAAAATTAAATGAAAATCAAAAATATGAAGATATTAAATTTTTAGAAAATGGAAAAATTTTCATTGACTGTGATTCCCAAAATAATTTAGTATTAGAACATAATTATAATTATTTAACTGATAAAGAATATGCTGAATTAAGGAAAAATATAAATTTTATTAAAAATGCTGATTTAAATTTTGATTCAATTGATAAAAAGAAAATTAATAAAAGAATTTTTAATCCTGAAAGAGAGAAAAGAAGTTTTGATTATAAAATAAATAAATTATTTACTGAAATGATATATAATAAATTAATTAATCAACAAGATCCTTTAACTATTGATATGAGAGTTTTAAAAAATTTTAAAAGATTTAAACAAGATTTTCAATTTGATAATCATTCTCCGATGAATTTAATGCAAAATTTAAAAATATTTAATGAAGAATTTTCTTATTTTAATTCCTTTGTTATTAAACAAAAAATTTTTGATTTTCCTTTTAATGAAGCTAAAAATTTTTTAAGTAATATTAATAATTTTGATTCTATATATTCTAGTTATGTTTTAGTTAAAGATAATTTAAATAATGATTTGAAAAATGAAAAAAATAAAGATTATAATTTAATTCATAATTATTGTTTAAATTTTTATGGTGAAAATGGCCTTTTTCATTTATTTAATTTAATTAAAGAAAATATCAAAGATAAAGAAAATGAATTTTTCATTCAATGTTATAATAAATTAATTTTTGATGATTTTAAATGTTATTTACAAAAACATAATTCAAAAGATTTTAAAGATAATAATGATGAAAATAAAGAAAAAAACAATTTTATTGAATTTTATATTAATAATCATAATGAAATAAATTATTTGGAAATATCTAATTTTTATATTTATTTATCATTTATATTAAATCAAATGAAAGAAAGTAAATTATATAAAGAAGAATTTAATGAAGATTTATTTAATAATAAAATTATAAATTACTTTAATTTAGGATATCAAAATTGTCCTCATAATTTTCCTTTTTTTGATTTTTATAAATATTTAGATCAATTAAGTTTAAAACAATTAAATGGAAGTCATTATTATAAAAATAAAGAAATCAATAAATGTTTAGTTAAAATTATTGAAAAAATTAGAAATATTAAAATGAACCAATTAGAAAGAAATTTGGAAAAATTAATTCAAGAAAAATTTACATTAATCAATTCATATTAAAAAAATAAGTAAATATTTTAAAAAATTATTAAATTTTATTATTTTTTTTATTTGATTTTACAATTTTTTATGAATTTTGACGTCAAAAAAAAATATAATTTAAAAATATGGTTTTTATAATCTATAACACATATATATAATTTAAATAATATATATAATTAAAAGACTTTCTTTCATTAAAATAAATAATATTCCTATATTTTTTCATTTATATTATTATTCAAATAATCACTATATTTTTTATTGATGATTTTATTATATTTTTTAAAACTTTCTATTTTAATAATTTTTACAATAGGCGAAAAATTAACAGATAAATTTTTTCTTCTTACAAAAGTATTCTTTTCATTAATGAGCAAATCTTCTTTTCCATCAAAAGAGTTTTCTTCTTTAAAATCTGACATTTTAAAATTTATAATATAAAAAATGAAGAAAAATAATTTTCAAATTTTATAATTGATAATATACAAATTAAAAAATAAATAATTAAATATATACATCACCATAAATAACTAAATATACACAAAAAAAAATTAACAATTTTCTTCAAAAAAATTATTTTTCAAATTCAAAAATTCGTTCTTTTCATTATTACATTTTTTATGACTTGAAATATCAATATTAAATAAATTAAATTCCATTTTAGAAACATTCCATTCATTCATTTCATCAATAAAAGCTAATTTTAATTCTTTTTCACTGAAATCTTTTCTTTCCCATTTATTACAAATAATAGGAAATTCAATTTTTAAATTAATATCTAAATCTTCTTTTAAATAATTTAAAGCAGAAGCAGGTTTAATTCTATCACAAGGATTAAATTTAAGCATTTTCTTTAAAACCCAAATTAAATCTTTAAACTGATTTCCTAAAATTTTAAATCCATTAAAATAATCAATTTTATTGTTTTTTGATTTAATATCTTTATTAATTATACAAGTAAATTTCTTTTTATAATCATCTGAAATAAAATTTAATTCTTCATCTTTAACACCTCCTAATAGTTGAATAATTAAAATTAATTGATCATTTTCACTTAAATTTACATTTCCTTCAATTTCTTTAGGAGAAATAAAATAAGAAGAATCACCTGGAATTAAAGGATGATTAATTTCTAATTGCTTAAGTAACATTTGTCCTAAAATACAACCTAAACTCCAGATATCAATTGAATAAGTATATATATTTTCCAATAATAATATTTCAGGAGGACGATAAAATCTACTTATTATTTTAGGTGTTAAATTAGTTTTAAATTTCTTATCTTGACTTTTATATATTTTATATAAATCATAATAATTTTTGCAGTCATATTTATTTTCTTTCGATATGAAATCTAAATATAATGAATCTATTATAAAATTCGATAATGGAATTTTTCTATTTTTATCACTGAAAAGCTTTTCAGATAATTCATCTAACTTTTCATTAATATATATTTTCATTTCATTTGATAAATCACCATTTTCAATTCCTTCTCTTAACTCATTTACATTAATTCCTTCTTCAGTATAATTTAAATTTTTATTTTCATATTCTGCGAAAAAGTAATTTAATAAATCTTCTGTTGAAAAATCTAAAGTTAAATCTCTTGAAAGAGAAAAATCACTTAATTTTGCAATTAAAGTATTATTTTTTTCTACTTTTATCAATATATTTTCTGGTTTTAAATCTCTATGAATTATTCCTCTTTTAAATATATATAAAAGTGCTTTTAAAAGATCACAAGTTATTTTTTTGATTATTTCATAAGATAATTTATATGATGATTTAAATAACTGAAAAAGATTTAAATCACAATATTCCATTATTAAATATATTGAATTTAAATCTTTTTCATTTGGAATTATTATATCATATAATTGAATTATATTTTTATTTGGATATTCTGATAATTGACGAAAAATATTTATTTCCCTTAAAATCCTTTTTGAATTTATTGAATCTGATATTACTTGCTTAAATTTTTTAATTGCACATATTTCATTTGTCTTTTTATTTATTGCTTTAACTACAATTCCATATGTTCCTTCTCCTATTATATTTTGAATTTTGTAATTTTCAGAAATTTCAGAAAATTCTTCTTCGATATTTATTGAGGTTTTTTTCACTGAAGACATCTTTAATTTTAAATTTAATTTTTATAGTTTTTTAGTTTATATAAATAAAATTAATTTTTTTTCATTCATGGTTAAAAGTTAGGAATAAATAATAAAAAACATTTTTAAATGTTAATAATCTTTTTTCTAATTTTGTAAAAAAGAAATGAATTAGTATTTGATAATTTATTTATATATATTTTTTAATTAAAAAAATAAAAAATTGACATTTATGATGATTTATTATTTTTTTTTGAAATAAAAAAGAATATTGAATAACAAATATATATTTATTATTTTATTTATTTTTCTTTATATATAAAAAAATTCTCTATAAATAAAAAAAATAAGTGTAAAATAATCGAAAAAAAATAAACATCAGTAATATATTTTTTTTTCAAAAAAATGAGTGAATTAAAATGCAGTGAATATATTGTAGATAAAATAGATATGAGTGATGTAATAGAAGAGAAAAAAACAAATGATTTTTTATTCCCTATGGAATTAAGAAGAGTAAAAAATAAATTACCAGAAGAAAAATATAATAAAACAAAATTTTTAAGATTTTTACACAAAACAGAATTAAAAAATAACGTAAATAACATCCAAGAATTAATTAAACTTTGGAATTCAGAAATTTTTAAAAAAAATACATTTATATATAAATTAAAATCAAAACAAAATAAAAAACCAACTCCTTATCAATTAATAGAAAATTCAAACAAAGAAAATAAAGAATTAATAAAAAAAAAATTAATAAAAAACTCAACAAGAAATAATCTTAATTTAAGATTAGATACTAAAATTTGTTTAAATAGAAATAATGAAGAAAATACTATAATTCAAAATTTATCTGAATTACCTCATATTAAACCTAATTTTTGTCAATATAATATTTTTAATTATTATAAAACTTTATGTATTAATAATTATACAAGAAGAAAAAATAATAAATTTTGTAATTCAGAAAAAAGCTTAGTTTCTTTAGGTAAAAGTAAAATTTCAATTAAAAATTGTTTAAAAACAATAAGAAATGATAATCCAAAAAAAAAAATATTTTTTAACACAATAATGAATTAAAAATTTAATTATAAATATAAAATAATTAATTAATTTATTTATTTATCATAAAAAATTTAAAATTAAAAAATGAATCAAAAATTCCTTCAAAAAAAGACAAAAAAAAATTCAATAAAATCAAAATTGGAAAATAATTTATCCTCATCAAAATTTAGAATAATAAATGAAAAATTATATACAATGTCAAGTGAAGAAGCTTCTAAATATTTTAAAGAAAATAAAGAAGACTTTGAAGTATATCATAAAGGTTTTTCTTCTCAATCAAAACAATGGCCAATTAATCCAAATCAATTAATATTAAAAACTTTAAAATTAAAAAAATATAAAAATAAAATTATTGCTGATATTGGTTGTGGAGAAGCTTTTTTAGCAAAAAATTTAATTCCTTTAAATTATCAAATTTATTCTTTCGATTTAGTTTCTTTAAATGAATATGTCACAGTTGCTAATATGAATAATTTACCTTTAAAAAATCATTTCTGTGATTTAGCTATTTTTTGCTTAAGTTTAATGAATAAAAATTTTCTTCCTTTTATTTTTGAAGCTAATCGAATTTTAAAAATTAATGGAAAATTATTAGTTGCTGAAATTTCTTCAAGAATTGTTGATTTAGATAAATTTATTTTACAATTTAAATTAATGAAGTTTAAACTCGTTAAGAAAATCAATGTTAAAAATTATTTTACTATACTTACTTTTAAGAAAATAGATGATGCACAATTAAATAAAAATATATTAAATATTGAAAATACTTATGATATATTAAAACCTTGTTTATATAAAAAAAGATAATACAAAAAATGTGTTTTTTGGGGAAAAATATATATATATAAAAATTAACTGACAATTTTAACCTTATACAACTTAACATCATTATAAGGTTTATCATTTTTATCACATTTCATATTTTCAATACATTGAACAGTTTCCATTCCTCTAAAAACTTTTCCAAAAACAGTATGTTTTCCATCAAGCCACTTACAAGGAACAGTAGTGATAAAAAATTGGCTTCCATTAGTATTAGGTCCACAATTAGCCATTGAAACAGAGAAACTATCATGACTTAATTTCTCATTAAATTCATCTTCAAATGTTCCTCCCCATAAACTTTCTCCTCCTGTTCCATTTCCTTTTGGATCTCCTGTTTGGATCATAAAATCTTTTATCACTCTGTGAAATATTATATTATCATAATATCCTTTCTTTGCTAATCCTATAAAATTTTCCACTGTTTTTGGACACTCTTCATTATATAATTTTATGTGAATATCTCCTAAACTTGTTTCTAATATTGCTTGATTTGCTAATTTTTTTTTTTGAGTTTTTTCATTTGGGTTTATATTATTTTTTACCTTTTCTATTATTTTCTCATTTATTATATCTCTTTTTAATTTTTCATCTTCTTTAATTTCATTTTTTGAAAATAAAAAAAATCGAATTTTCTTATATGATATTGCAAATAATAATGGATCTATAACTTTATCTCCTTGAGAACTTTTTCCTCCTGAACCAATTATTCCTGAATTATTTTTTAGACTTTTTCCTTGGAAAAGACATATATGTAAAAATCTTTCATTTTCCTTTTTTCCTAATATTGTTATTAATTTATTTGTTTTTAATTCTATTAATTTTATACCTATTGATGAAGGGTAATATATATAATTTGATGTCTCATCGAATTGAATATTTGGAGATGGTAAAATTTCTATAAATTTTTTTATCTCATTTTCTACTATTATTTTCTTTTCTAAGTCTGGTTTATTTTCTGGAAAATATTGCTCTATATTTTCATCTATTTTATATTTTATTTTCCCTGTTAAAAAATCAAAAATATAATATTTAAAATTTGAAAAAACTGAAAATAATTTTCCATTTGGTGATATTGTTAAATTTATTATTGAACCTTTATCTTTTCCTTCACTTAAATTATATAAATCAGTTTCAACTTTTAAAGTAAATTTAATATATTTTTCAGGTAAATCAAAAGTTTCATTTGACCAATATTCAATCATACCATTATTATCAGTTGAAATAATAATATCATAAATCCAATTAATTTTCATATTTGTAATTTGAAAATGATGAATTTCTACTTTTTTCAAAATATTATTTTTCTTAATATCAACAATATAAATATTTCCTTTTTCTTTTTCGCTAACAGCACAAATTTTACTCATGGTATTATTTTTATTGATAAATTCACATAAAAACGGAAAAAAAGTTAATTTAATAAAATTAATCATATCAACATTAATTATATCATAAATTTTTAAATATTCATCTTTAACAGAACATGAACAAAGAAATAATCCATCAAAACTAATAGAAAGTCCTGTAATTTTATTAGGATGAGATTTAAATTGTTTTACAAACTCAATTCCAATATATTTTTTTTTCCAAAATTTGATTATTCCATCTGTTGAACTTGTAAATATAAAATCTGTTTTTGGAGATGATATTATATGATCTATAAAATCTTTATGCATATATGATTTTGTATAAAAATGAGACATTGGTAAATTATTTAATATGTAATTTTTTTCTTTCTCTTTCTCTTCTATTAATTGATATTTTTCTTCTTCTGTTAAATTATATGCGTCTGATATTGTTATTGATGTTTCTTTTTTTGTGTTTGTAATTTCAGCTCTTCGTTTCTTTGATAATAAAGTTGTTTCTTGTTTTTTTTCTGACATTAATTATATTAAAATAATTAAAATAATATTTATTATTTATATTAAAATAAAGGACAACAATCACATTTTATAGCTTTTTCTTCAAGTTCCGTTTTTATAACCTTTTCTTTTTGTTCATTTTTATTATTAGTATCTTTTTTATAATTATATATATTTTTGATAAAATCATCAAATTTTTTTTTACATTGTCCTGAATTATGAATAGAATCAACTTCTTCATAAAAACTATTATTTTCATCTGCAAAAGTTTTAAAATCCTTTTTTTCAATAATTCTTGGTAAATCACATTTATTTCCTATAATTAATTTTAAATGATTTGTTCTACTATAATCTTTAATATTTTGAATCCATATTTTTAGATTATCAAAACTTTTTGTATCATTTAAATCAAATAAAATTATAAAACCATCATTGTCTTCATAAACTACTTTTGAAATTAATTTATTTCTTTCTTGACTTGCAGGTATTTTAATTTCAACAGTAATTCTTTTATTGTTTTCTTGTTCATGGAATTCATAATATTTAATTTTTAATCCTATTGAATCATTTTCTTCTTTTCCTGATGATAGTATATTGTTTAGAAATGTTTTTTTCCCGACTCCTTCATCTCCTAAAATTGTTATTTTTATTTTGGGTTCTCTTGACATTTGATTTTTATAAATAGTTTATTTTTTGAAAAAAAATAATTATGAAATATTTAAGAAAATTATTGTTTAATTATTTTGAAATAAAATGGTAATTTAGGAAAATTAACTATTTGATAAACATATAATAACAATCATAAATATAATTTTTATCAACAAAAATTAAAATTAGTTAAATAAAACATATCATATCATTTCTTATCAATTATTTTTAATCAAAATATTTTATCATAATTTTTAAATTCTCAAAAATTAAAAGTTTCAACAAAGTTTTCTCCCAAAAAATTTTTATGATTAATACTCAAATATAAATGTTATCAATTTGGAAATTATTTTTTTCAAAAAATACCAAAAAATCAAAATATTAATGTTTACAATATTATTAAATGATAACAATATAATAGTCCTAAAAATTATCCATTATAACTCTAAAATAATTGTTTTATTTTCATTTTCAATTATAAAATAATAATCATAAAATTTTCAAGACAAATAAACATAATATCCTCCTAAATAAGTTTTTTCATCATTTAAATTAATGATAAATTAAAAAACCTTTTCGTATATTTTAATGTATTATCTATATCTAAAATTAATACATAAGTTTTTATTCATCATTATTTTATTTTTATCAAAATAAACATCAAACTTTAAAATATTAAATCAAGACTTTTATTATTTTAAAATAAAAATATTAGAATTAAAATCTTAAATATCAAAAGATAAAATTAATAAAATAATAACAAAAAAAATAAATTCAAACAATACCATTCTCAATAATATTTTTATAAATTAATTTAAAAGTATCAATAATTTTATCCATATTTTCAATCGAAACTTCTTTAGCAGGATTATAAGTATGATCAAAAGGTTCTCTAATAAAGATATTTTTAGAATTATTTTTAAGAAAAAAATTATTATAAAATTTTCTTCCTTTTAAATCTCCTTTTAAATTAGTTAAAGTCATAATATTTTTAGAAACAAAACCTTGAAATTCAAAAGAACAGTTAACACAAATATTTTTATAATTAAAATAAAAACCAATAAATTTACAAAAAAGTAGGAAAATTTCACTAACAGACATTTTATTTTGAGAAATAAATTTTTTTTCTTGAATTACTTTATTAATTTTGTTTAAATCATAAAAATAAAATTCTTCAATTTTTTCAGAATTAAAAACATCAACAAAGTCTTTTTTTACTTTTCCTTTAACTCCTCCTCCAACAGAAATATTTTTTTTAATAATATATTCTTCATTATTAAATTTAGGAAGAATAGGAGGATAAATAATATCTTGTAAAAAACATAATAAAATACACATCCAACTAAATGAATTTAAATATATTTTTGATTTTTCATTATTTTTAATATTATATTTATTTAATATATCTTTTATAAAAATTGCTAATATTGGAAATCTTGCATCAATTAAAGAATATTTTAATAAAAAATTACTTCCTAAAACTGAACAAATACCATAATAATTAATATCTATTTTTAAATTTTTATATGTAAAAGAAAATAAACATAATCTTTTTGTTATATAATTTGTCATTTGTGGATCTAATTGTTTAATTAAATTTGATATATTATTTAATATATTTATTTTATTATCATCAATTGTATATTTATTTCCTTTTATTTCTAAATATGTATCTAAATCTGATGTACTACTTCCTAAACCTTGAGTTACACTTCCAAAAGGATATAATTTTATTTTAAAACCATATGATTCTATTTTTCTTATTTTTTTCTGAATTTCATCAAAAATAGTTTTGATTGATTTATCTATTTTTATACTTTCATATATGTTATTTTCTATTTTGATTGATTCTTTGAATGTTTTTAATATTGTTTTTTCTAAATTTATTAAATTATTTCTTAATTTTTCTGGAGTGTTTGTTTTATTTATATAAAATAATTCTATAAATCCAAAAATAAAAGTTAAATTGTCTTTTTCTAATAAAGAAAGTTTTTTTGGTATTAAATAAAAGTCTGTTAAAAAAGTCTTAAATATTTTTTTATACAAATAAATATCTTCTGATTCAAAAATATCATTTAATTTTATGATTAAATTATTATCAATTGATATTATTTTTTCTGTTTCATATAATTTTTTTATTATATAAAAATGATTAAAAAAAGAATCTCCTTCAAGTTTATTTAATTCAATCATTATCATTAAAAAAAATTTTAATTTACTCTTAAATTTATTAGAATATAATTTATTTGTAAAAGTATAATAATAATATAAAATAAAAATTTCTTCTTTTGAAATTCGAAAACTATATTCTTTTAAAAAAAAAACCAAATCTTCTTCTTTTATTTCTTTTTTTGGAAAAGAATTTATTTCAAAGGGAAATAAAATAGATTCTTTAATAATTGCATTTTCAATATAATTATTATATTTAATTCTCAGATTTTTTCTTTGAAGTTCACTGAAAAAAGGATAATAATGACATAAAATAAAAATTATTTCATTGAAAATTTCTTTCATTTCAAAACTTTCATTTTTAAAATTAGATAAACAATTATAAACTAAATTAAAGTTATTATCCTCATTTATGCTATCAAAAGAATAATTTATATATATTCTTCTTAAATTATTTAATTCTTTTTCTATTTGTTCTTTAATTGGTAATTTTATTTTTTCATAATTTATTCCATATATTTTTTTTTTTACAAATTATTTTAAATAATCCATTATAATACTCATTTAAAGCTGGAAAATCATTATTTAATGTTGTTATATTTTTTAATATATCTTTTATTTTATCGATATTGGACAATAAATTTGAATTTTTCTTTTTTTCTTCATCTTTAAATATTGTATATATTTTTTTGGGATTTTTAATTAAAAAATCAATAATTATTTTATAATTTTTTCTTATTGCTTCTTTATCAATTAGAATATTCGATAAACAATTTATTAATTTTGTATTATCTCTTTCATTTTTTTCTTTAAAATTCTTTTGAAAATTTTCAGTTTCTCTACAAAATATTTCTACAAAATTTGAAGACATTTTATATATAAATTAAAAATTTAGAGAAACAATATATATTACATTTTTATATTTTAACGTATTATTTTATAAATAATAAAAAAAATTTAATACTAATCACTATATTATCAATCCAAAAAAAAAAGAAAAAAATAAAAATATAAGAATATATATAACTTATTTTTTTTTTGGATTAAAATGTTCTTTAATAATAGATAAATATTTTTTGAAATATTTAGAAAATAAATTACAAGTATCAGCAGATAAATGTTCATAAGGATTAATTAATAAATTTAAAAAACATTTTTCTTCAGAAGTTTTATAAATAGAAAAAACAACAGCTAAAAGAGGTAATAACATATTATTATTAGAGCATTTAAGAACAACTTCAATTTTATCTTCAGTCATAAATATTTTATTAACAAGTAAACAAGCAAATAAATTATTATTATTTAAATTATCAATAGCATAAATATTAATATAAGTATCTAAAGATTTAAAATCCCCATGAAATTCAGTTTTAAATTTTACTTTATTTAAAAATTTTTCATTTAATATTTTCCCATTTTTAATAAAATTCCAAACATTATGAATATTTGAATTAATTAAACAACCCTTTGTTAAATTTAAATCTTTTGGATTTGTTCTTAAATATTGAACAACATTATTACATATTTGTTCTTTTTCTTTATCAATTACTTCATCTCTTAATAAAGGTTCAAAAAATTCATCATTAAATAAATATTCATAGAAAAAAATAGTTTTTTTCTCACAACTATTCCAATAAAATTGATAAACATTATAAAATTCTAATTGAGTTTTTCCTAAATATATTAATTTATGTACAATATTTTTATATAATGGTCCTTTTTTAACATTAATTATTTCTATTCTGAAATCATAATAATTTTTAAATTTTAATTCTATAATTGTTCCTATTTCTTCTAAGTTATCTCCTTTTATTTTTTTTGCATTTGTTACAAATCCAGAAAAAGTTACTTCGGTAAATAAATAATAATTCGTAAAACATTTACATACTCTTTCCATTTCATCATCAAATATGTATGAATAGGAAATTTTGTGACTCATAAATTTATATATTTTTTTTTATATAATTGTATTATTATTATATTATTTATTCTATGAAAAAGAAAATATTTTTTTAGTTTGTTATTTATATAAATAAAATTAATTAAATACTTAAATTTTTATATTATTGTTTTTTTCTTTTTTTTGTTTAAAACCAATATTTGAACATTTTTATTATAATAATTTAAATAATAATTTTTATAACCTTTATTTTTTTTTATGATTTAAATTATATTCAAAATTATCATTTCTTAATTCTAAAAACTTGTTTTTATTTTTTTTATTTTTAAACTGAAATAAATATTTTTATTAAATATATTAGTTTTCTATTTTTTTATAATGTCGAAATTCAAAAATGAAATTAACACTTATAAAACTTTTTCAAATTCCAAATTTGATTTATTAACAGAAACAAAATATAATCAAAAAGAAAATCCTAAAAAACAAATAATAAAAAATATATATAAAAACCCATATATAGAATTATCAGGAAGATCGATTTTTCAATCTAAAAATATAATAAAGAAAAAGAAAAAAAATAAAATAAAATCATTAGATAATATTAAATTAGATTTAGAAAGTAATCAATATTTAATAAATAAAAAAAATAATTTATCTCCTATTAAATTCATTCAAAGTGTTAAATCAAGAAATGAAAATTTAATTAGAAGTACAATTTTAAGTGAAAATAGAAAAAAAGAATTATCTGAAAAAAATATTTTAAATGAACCTTTACCGATTTTAAAAAATATTAAATCTTTAAATACTTATCAAATAGAAAAAGATTATAAAAAAAAATATATTGATGATAATGTAAAAAATATTTTATTTAATGAACTTATATCTGCTAAAAATATAGTAAATTTAAAATTAAATCAAAAGCTTAGAAAATTAAAAAATAATTTTTCAAATCCAAAAATAAAAATACATATCAGAAATTATTTAGATAAAAATAAAAATTTTAACGATAAAGAAAAAGAAAATCATAATAAAGTAAATTTAAAAGATTTACATTATATAAGAAAAATTAAATTACTTCATACTCCTTCTTTTTTTGAAATTAATTCAAATACAACTCAAAAAGCAATTATTAAAGATAATGAAATAATGAGTAAATTTGAAAAATATAATTTTTCAAAAATTTCATAATAAAATATTTTTTTTGTATTTAAATGATTTATCTCTATAAATACATAATATTTAATTTAATCAAAATTTATAATATTTAATTTTTATTTGTCTTTTTTTAAATTTGTTTTCTCATCAATTTTTTCCTTTCTTAACATTTTCTCTCTTTTTTCTTTTGCTCTTTTTTCCTTTAAAATTTGATAATTACTATTAATTTTTAAATTTTCAGGTGCTTTACTATTAATATATCTAGTTCTAGTAATTCTCCCATATTTTTTAATTAAATATAATATAATTATAATTCCAAGAACCACAATAATTTTTGTCCAAGGAATAATTATAATATATGAAGATATCCCATTTAATATTTTTATAATGCCTTCATTAATTCTTTTTGTTTTTATAAATTGGTCTAATTCAATTTGATATGAATGAATTATATCAAAATTTATATAATTTAAAAATATTTTCCCACATATTATTGAACATATTTCACTTTGTAAATCTATTACTATTACTATTGAATTTTGCATTTTTAATTCTGTATCAATAAATGCAAGTTTATTTATTATTCCAAAAATAAATTCATTTATATCTTCTTCTAATGATTCTAAAATAAAGATAAACGTTGATATTTCTTTATTTATAAACATTCCTTTTTGAATTTTACTTATTATTTCATATTCTTCTTCTTTCAAAATATTTTCTGGTGAAATTAATATATATTTAGACATTATTTTCTTATTTAAAATTTGTTCTTCTAAATAACCAATTAACTTATCAATAGACCATTTATTCAAAGAGCAAAAACAAAAAGAAACAAAAAAAAATCCCAAAAGTCCTTTTATCATAAATAAAAATAAAAATTTAAAAAATAAAAAAAAAAACAAAATAAAAAAAAAACAAAAAAAAAATTTCAAAAACTAATCTTTCTCAAAAAACTAATATCGCTTTTAAAATAAATATCTATTTATGAAACCCATCTACTAGGTAATCCATGTTTAGTCCATCTTCCTAAATTTCTACTACATCCTTTACAAGTTAATCTATTTCCTTTTTTATCGACATAAGTATATTTAATACCTCCACCTAAAGCACCAGTACATTCAATAACATTAACAGTACCTGCTTTAACTTTTAATTCCTTTCCAATATAAGTACCAATATGTCCGTTCATATGAATAAGTCTTGGTTCTCCACTTTTAAGTCTAGAAAAATCAGAAGAAAGATCAGTACATAAATTAATTAATCTATCTGCTCCAACATCTGGTGGATCTTTCAATGTTCTTTGGAAACTTCCTTTTGTTTTGTCATTTATGTTTCTACCATTAAATAAGGCTTTTAGTAAATTTGAACAATCACACCACCATGTTGATCCATCCCAATATAAAAGGTTGTATGGATATTTCATACGGTATTTTGATGGTTGTTTGGCTAATGTTTCTAATTTGGATACAAATTCTTTTTTTGACATTTTACTTTCTATTGTTGTTGATAGTACTATTAAGAGAAAAAGGAAGATTTTCATTTTTTTTATATGATTCTTTTTTTTTTATATTTTTTTATGTTTTTTTATATTTTTTTTTTGTTATTTTTTTTGGTTTATAGAAGATATCTTGGGTTTTTTTTTTTTATATTTTTTATTGATAAATATGTTGATAATAATTTTTTTATTCAATTCTTCAAAAAATTAAATAATATTATTCATTCTTTGAAAGAAAGAAATATTGCAATTCTATAAATTATCTTGAAAATATGATTTTCAAAAAATGAGTTTATTTAAAATACAATCATTGTTTTATCATTAAAATAAATATCATTTCTACTAATAATCCTCCAAAAATTAATCTTATAAAATTAAACATAAAATATAAAAAATCCTCCCGAATAATAATTTTATAAATAAATAAATCCCAAAAAAAATAAAATTAAAAAAAAAAACCATCTAAAATATTCTATTTTAAAGTCTAATATTAAAACTTTATCCAAAATAACCCTTAAAATTTATGATAAAAAAGGAAAATGTTTAAAAAAACTTAATAAAAATCATTTTTAATAAGTAACCCATTTAGTAGGTTTACCATGTCTAGTCCATTGTCCTAAACTTCCACATCCCTTGCACTTGTATCTTCCTCCTCTACTATCAACATAAGTATATTTAATACCTCCTCCCATAGAACTAGTACACTCAACAGAATTGACAACACCTTGTTTAGTATTTCTTTCAACTCCAATATAAGCACCAACATGACCTTGTTTATGAAGTAATCTAGGTTCTCCTTTTTTAAGTAATCTAAAATCAGATGAAATTGAAGAACATTGATTAAAAAGACCTTCTACTGTAACATCTCCTGGATCTCTTAATTGACTTTGGTAACTTCCTTTTCTTTTGTCGTTTATATCTCTACCGTTAAATAAAGCTTTCATTAAATTTGAACAATCACACCACCAACTACTACCATCCCAATATAAAAGGTTGTATGGGTATTTGTTACGATAGTGAGAAGGTTGCCTTGTTAAGGCTTCAAGTTTGTTCACCCAATCTGTTTTTGTTAGTTTTGAATTTGTTGAATATATTAATGATATAACAAGGAGAAAAATGAGTTTTTGATTCATTTTTTTTTAATATTTTTTTTCAGGTTTTTTATTATTTTTATATTATTTTATTTGATTGTTTATTATTTTAATGGTATTTTATTTGTTAAATTTTCATATTATTCTTTAAGTATCTAATATCATTTTTAATTATTATATATTTATATAGAAAATTGATTTCATTTTTTTTAATGTTATTATTTAATAATTAGTTTTAATAATTGATAGTAATAAACATTTAATTTAATTTACAGAAAAAAAAAATTAATTATAAAAAGATTTATTTTTATTTTTTTTTGTAGGAGTATATACATTACTATAATATTTTGGAGCATATTTATCATCAAATTGTTCATAATACTTATTATTTCCTTTATTAAAATTTGTAGATTTAATACATTTTAAATCATTCGAAACAGATTTTAAACAAGAAAAATCTTTTGAAGGACTTTTAAAACATCTTAATAATTCTTTTTCTTTTTTAATTATATTATTTTCACTTCTATTTCTTTTATTTTTTGATAATATTGAAATTACTTCTTCTCGATTTAATTTCCTTACTGAAAATTTATACTTTATTCTTTTATTTTTTTTTTTTGGTTCATTATTTTTTTTTGTGTTTGTTTTCTTTTTATCATTATTAATAACTTTATGATTATTTTGTTTTTTTGATTTTCTAGATCTTGGCTTTTTTAAAAGAGAAAATTCAATTACTTCATTTAATGAAATTGTTTTAACTTGAGGTTTAATTTTATTATATTTATTTATAAATAAATCATCTTCATTTATTATTTCATTGTCTTCTTCTTCAACAGGCAAAGAAAATTATTATTATCTTACATTTATTTTAAATAGGAAAACAATCAAAAAAAATAAAAAAAATAAAATTTAATTATTTATTATCTTATATTAAAAATAGAAATATTATTTAATGTACAAATATTTATTAAATAACTAAAATTACAGCAAATTCAATATTAAATTTCTCTAATTAATACACTTAAAACTATTCAAAAAAAAAAACAAATACCAATAATATTAATAAATAATAAAAAATTAATATTTCCAATTAAACCCAATAACTATACAACTAATATTATCTTCACTTCCATTTTTAATAGCTTCATTAACAATAATTTTACATAATTCATTAGGAAGGTAATTTTTTTTACTAATTTCAAATAGATAATCTTTACTAACAAAATCCCAAATTCCATCAGAAGCAATAATACAATATTTATCATTATAATTTAAGGAATATTTTTTAAAATGAGGTAAAGAAATTAAACCAGAATCTTTTAAATTAAAATCACCTAAAGCTCTTGATATGGATAAAATCCCTTCTAATCTATCATTATAAATATTATTTTTCCCTAATTTTAAAATTCTTTTCCTTTCTATTTTGTCATTAATTTTATCATCATAATTTATTTTTTCTATTTTATCTTTTGATATAATGACACAAGAAGAATCCCCAACATTAGCACAATAAATATTATTATATTCAATATAAATAATTGTTGCTGTATTTCCTTCTTTTAAATAATTTTCTTTTTCTAATATACCATCAATATATTTGAAAGAATTAATAAAACTTAATTCAATATTTTTTGGTTTTTGATTAATGTTTTTTAAAAAAATATTTGGAAATTTTTCACTTGTAATTTTCGCTGTTTTATTACCACCGTGACCATCATATATGCAATATAAACTTTTATGATGTCCTCCATTAAATCCTGGATCTATATATATTATATCTTCCATATTTTTATTATATTTTTCATTTTGATATTCTATTGAATAATATGTTATTTGAGGATATGAGGCATAATAATTTTTTGGAAGTTTATTTTGATTTTTTATTTTCATTTTTTTTGTTTTTTTTTGAATTGATTTTTGGGTGTATATTTTTTTATTTTTTAAAAAAAAAGAGAATATTAAAATTAATTCCTAAATTATTATTTAATTGATTCAAATTTTTATTTTGATTAAGCATACTATAATTGTTTTTTAATTCAAATATTATTAATATTATATTGTTTTCTTTTGAGATTTCTGAAATAAAAATATTAAAAAAATTTTCTCTTCTTCTTGAATTATAGTTTCTTTGTTTTTTTCATTATAATTTAATTCTTGTTCTTTAACTTTATTTAAAATTATTCATTATTATAACTTTTGAAATTAATTCTTTCTTTAAATACTTAATTCAGGTAATTTTTCAATTAATTTATTTAATATTATTTTATTTTATTGATTTTAATTCTAGTTTTGTTTTTTCTTTTTATTTCAGTTGTTTTGACACTATTTTTTTTTGTATTATTTTGATATTTTTTATTCTTCCAAATTTGATTGTTTTTTATTATTAATTTAATTTTTGGTTAAAATTAGATTAGTTTAATATGTGGTTGTTTTCTTAAATATTTTTAAAAATTATTCTTTTGGAGGGAAATGGAAATAATATAATTATTTAATTAAAAAAAATTATTTTTAGAATTCAAATGATATACAATTATTTTTGAATGAATCATAAATAATCAATTTATCAAAAAACCATAAAAATAAAATATTCAAATAATGAAAATACCTTATTAATTTATTTTATAATATTTTCAATGCAATATCAAGTTAATAAATGGGAGTATGCATTAAATTAATATGTCCCAAAAAAAAAGAAAAAAGAGCGTTAACAGAAAATAATATAAAGAATAATAAGTTAAAAAAAAGTTTATCTCTTTCTCAAATTAGCAAAAATAATAATGAATTTCAAAATGAAATAAAATTAATTTCGAATCTAAATAACTCCTCAAATATATTTATAGAAAATATCAATACTTCAAATATACAGTTTTCAAATTATATAAAAAGATCAAATACAAGTAATAAAACATTAAAAATAAATCATTTATCAACAATAACAAAAATAAAAAATTCAATAAATCCAAAATTATTAAAAAAAAAGAAAAATAAAAAAACTCAAAATAAGAATAATATTCATTCAAATTTAAAAGATAAATTAATATGTATTTTTTGTGGTGGAAAAGAATGTAAATCAGAAAATTACTTAACTAATAAAAATTTACCAAATGCAATAAGAGGATTAAATTCAAATTATATAACAGAAAAAATAATAATAGGACAAAGGCCAAGTGATTATTTAATAAATGAATATAATTTAATAGAACAATTTAAAAAATTAAATATAGGATTAATAATAAATCTTCAAAAAGAAGGAGAACATCCTTTTTGTGGTCCTAATGCAAATAAATTATTGAATTCAGGTTATTCATATAATCCTTCAAATTTTTCAGGAAATGATATTAATGTTAAATTTTTTGGTTGGAAAGAAATAAAAAGCCAGTTATCAATTAATAATATTTTATATATTGTTAAAGAAATTAGCATTTTTGTCTTAAATAAAAAGCAAAATGTTTATATTCATTGTCATTCAGGAAATAAAAGAAGTGCTGTAATTATTGCTTGTTATTTAATTTATACTACTAATGAAACTGTGAATGATGTTATTAAATATATTAAAGAAAAAAGAAGTAGTTGTTTAAAAAGTAAAAATGAAAAAAAACAAATTAAGGTTTTTAATAATTTTATTCAAGTTTCTAGACTTATTTATGGAAAAAAAGAAAAAATAGATGTTTATTTAAAAAGACAAGATGATTTATTATTCGGAGAAGAAGCTGAAAAATTTGGTTATGTTCCAAGAATAATAACAAAAACTTTAGAAAAAATTTTAGAAATTAAATTTAAATATAATTTAGATAATTTCTTCATTATGAAATTTATAAAAGGATTAGATCATAGTTGGAATAATGATTTAGAAAAAATTTTATATTTGATTAAACAAAACTTAAATCAAAATGATTGGGATATATTTTATCTAAATGAAAATTTATGTATATTTGTTGAATTATTATTTGATTTTTGTGAAGATTCAACTTATTATATTATTGATCCTGAAAAAATAGATGTTTTATTTGGCTTTGCTCTTTTTTCAAAATTTATTAACCAAAATAATTATTTATTCACTGATCAACAAAAAATAAATATATTATCATTTGTAAGGAAAGTTTTATTTGCATATGAATATTCAATTATTTTCCAAATTTCTAGTTTTTGTGCTTTATTTATTGATAATGAGCAAAATGAAAATTATAAAATTTTATTTCATGATATGGTAAATCGATTTTCTATTGAATTATTAGGTTATAATTTATCTTATATTCAAGAGGCAAAAAATCAAAGTACAATAGATTTAATTGAAAATCGAATAAGTTCTTTATCTTTAATTATTAATTTAATTGTTCGTGAAATTGTAAACCCTAAAACTTATCTTAATGAAAATAATAAAATAAATATTTTTCTTTTCCCAACAAAATTATATTATAATTTTTATGTTTTATATCATAAAAACAAAGAAAATAAAAAAAGAATTTCAAGTATAGAAACAATGACTTTAACAAATCTTAAAAATTCAATAATTAATAATGCAAATGAAAGTTCAAATGATTTATTAATAAATAATAGTTTAAATGATGAAGAAAAAAAGATAAAAAACGCTTTTGATAAAAATAATAAAAATATAAAAAGCGAAAATAAAAAAATGATATTTAATACATTTACATTGAATAATTCATCAAAAAGTTTAAAAGATAATATAAATATACCTTTATCAAAAAATCAATCTTCACTTTTAACTTTTAAATATGATATTAATTGTTTTTCTTTTGGAAGTCATCAAAATTCAAATAAATTAAAATTAAATTGTAATCAATTATATTCTCAAACTTCTTCCATAATTAATGATATACATAATTTTACAGGAAGAAAAAGTTGTAGTTACAATGGGGTAATTTTAAAATGATATTTATTTTTTAAATTACCATTTTTTGTATATTATTTATTCTATAAAATGTAATTCATATGTTAAAATTAAATATAATGATTTTTTGTACATAAATATTTAATTTGCAGTTGAAATTTTGATTTTTAAAAATTTTTTTTTTCATTAATTTAAAATAATTGATTTTAAATATTTAAAAACAAAAAAAAAACAAATTATTGATGATATTTTTCTTTTATCACAAAGTTTTTGTAATAAAAAATATAATACAACTAAAAATATAAATAAAAAAGTTATTTTCTATTTTAATTTTATCATAAGAATTTATAATTAACACCAAATTAAAATATGTTATAAACAGGTAACAACAAATGTTGTGTTTATTTTAATATTCAAACCCTTTTAATAAAAAGATTATAAATAACATACATAAATAAAATAATACAAAAATTATCTTAACCAAGAGAATAATACTAAATTTATTTATATGAAAATAAAATAATTGTTTTAATTTCTTTTCATTTCCATTTTACAATGAAAATGGTTTAAAGAGAAAATAAAATAATTACATTACCAAATGAAATAATTTTTCTTTTAAATTTTTATCATTATGCAAATAATCTTTCATTTTTTTTCTTAAAATATCTTTTTGTTCTTCATTTAACGTTTTTATTATCAAAGAAATAATTCTATGATATAAATCATTTTCAATTAAAAGATATAATAAATTATCATTTTTAATAATCATCCAAATTATTTCATTGTATTCATTATTGGCAAATTTATATATATAATTTAAAACTTTTTCAATTAATATTAAACTATTAGATTGACTAATTAAAAACTCAAAATTATGTTTAATGAAATTAATAATGAAATAACAATATTCGATTCCATATTTTTCTAATAAAAAAAATAATATAGAACAACCATATTTATTCATAACAAGATTAAAAAACAATATTTGAATAGAATTGAGTAATTGAAATCTAATATAAATATTATTATTCATTATAATAAATTTAATCACACATAAACTTCCATATAGATTATTACATATTTTATTTAAATTAGTTAAAATAAAATTATTTAAAAAACCTCTTTTATATTCAGGATAATCAATAATTATTTTTTGAATGATATGATGTGAATTTTCGTTACAAAATAATAATAATAAATTTTGATTAAGTAAATTTTCAATTATTTTTTCTTCCAAAGGAGTTTTAATAGAATCAATAAAAGCTTGAATTGAATGAGTTCCACTTTTATCAATGCAAATATCTAAAAAATTATTTTGTATAATATTTAAAATAAATAATCTTTGTTGATAATTTAATCTTTGAAAAAATTTTTGTATAAAATAATTTCCATAATGAGAACACATTACTTCAGTTAAATTAGGAGATAATTTTATTAATAATTTTTGAATATCTGAATCATCTATTAAAGATAATAAATTTTGAAGATATATACTTCCTTTATAAGTTTTCATTTGTTTAATTAATATTTGAACATCAGTTGCAAAAAAATTTATTTTTGCTTGAACTTTAATATTATTCTTATTTTCTTCTTCTTTTTTTATAAATTCATTATTTATATTTATTTTATTATTAAATATTTTTTCTTCTTCATTAATATTACTTTCTTTAAAGAGATCTTTCGGTAAAAAAGTTTCTAAATAATCATTTGAATTTTCTTCTTCATCTTCGGTTTCTTTGTTTGAATTTTCAAAGGTTTTCAAAAATTTTGATGTTTCTTTTTTTTCTGAATTTTTTTCAAAGTTATTATTTTGAAAATAAATTGAAGGTTGATCCATTTTCAATTATCAATAAATATCTTAAAATTACTTTATAATGAAAAAATTCTGAATTTATTTTTTTTTTATAATCAATTTACTTGTTTTTTATGAATAAAATTTATTTTAAGGTAAAAAATACATATTGTATTTTTTGAATGTTTGAAAAGGATTTTAGAAAAAATATAATGTTGTTAAATTTCTTATGAACATAAAAAATAATAAAATTTATTAAAAGACTAAAAGTAATTTATATATTTTAAATATAGTTTTGGATTAGCAATTTATAAATTTAAAGATTAAAAATCTAAAATAAATTAATTGAATAATAGAAAATTAAGTAATTAAAGAAATTAGACTTTATTGTATTTTGTGTATGAATAGTATCTAAATATTTTTTTGAAAAAATAAAAAAATGACTTATATATTTAAATCAAGAAGATAAAAAATAATTTATTAATTAATTCTAAATAATAGTTTAAATTGGACTTTTTATTTATTGATTTTTCATATTTTATTTATCTGAATTATACTTATTCAAATTTTTTTTCTTCTTTTAATTTTTTGTTAAGAGAATATTGATTTTATATAATAAATTTTTATATTTTTGATTTTCAATTTACGATTAATTGATAATTTTTATTGATATTATAAAACAAATTTAATAAATGTATAATAATTATTTTTTGTTCTTCTTCAAATATAGAAATTTTGTTTTCAATAAATAATTTTATTTTAAAAAACTAAATGAAATATTAATATTTATTGATAATAAAGAAGTAATTTATTCTTTTTATATTTTTATATTAATAAATATTATTTTTTAATTTTCTTTTTATTTTTAGGGAAAAAATTAGACTTTAAACAAAAAGTCATTTCTTATTTTATTTTAGAGTTTACTTATTAAAATTTTTTTGCTTCTTGTAATTCATATATATTATTATAGTATAAAGTTTGTTCATAAATTTTGTTAATAAAGATATGAAACACCGTAAAATAAAATATTATTTTGATAATTTCTTAATTTTAAAAAAAAATGAGTAAAAAATAATTTATTTTTCCTTATTTTATTTTAAATTCCAAAAATCAATATAAAAAAATAATTTTCCTAAAAAAAAATAAATAAAAAAAAATAAATTAAAAAAAAAAACAATAATAAAACTAAATAAAAAAAATAATATCCTTGAAAAAAAATTTTTAAATTAATAATCAAAAACATTATATTCTGTTCCAAGTCTTCCTTTTTTTTCATAATCTTCATAAAAATCTCTATTAAAAAAATTAACATGAAAGACTTCTAATTCAGAAATTTCAAATTCTTTTTCACCTTGAGTTAACTCTAATTTACTAGCTCCATTACCATAATTAAAAGGAAATTGACTAGTTCCTTTATTTTTAAAGAAATTATGAGGAACAATTAAATCTAAACCACCAAATTGACAAACAACACTTTCAGTACAATAAACAGCAGAAACATCTTCATTAACATCATAAATTTTTTGTGAATCTAAATTAAATAAAAAAGCAGTATTATCAATTTTTCCAACTTCAATTAATTCACCTGCTAAACTTGGTAAATTAAAATTAACTGAAATATATCCTCCAAATCTTTTTCCTGTTTTTGTTTTTATTATTAATAAATGATGATAATGAATTTTTGTTCTATTAATAAATATTTCATAAGTATCTCCATGTTTTGATGCTTGATATTCTAATCTTAATCCTACTTTTCCTAGATTATTCCTAAAAAATTCAATGTCTTTTACATCTTCTATTATATTTGATTTATATGGAAATAATATATTTTCTACTAGTGATTCTGAGTGGTATTCTCCTTTATAAGGAACTATTTTTGGAGGAAATATTTTTATGTTTTTTTCATATAAATTTATTTCTTCTTTTTTTTCGTTTTTTTTTATTTTTAATTGAGATATTTCTTTTTTTAAATTGTTATACTTTTTTATTAAGAAAATTGTTATAAGAATTGATGTTATTAATAATGTTATTAAGATTTTTTTTTTTGGAGCTTTTTTCAATGATTTTATTTTTTTTTGTTTTAATGGTTTATCATCTTTTTTTATGTATTCTATTTTTATTTCTTCTCCTTCTGACATTTTTTCTTTAAGTTATTTTTGGATATTTTTATTAGAATATTTTTTTTTAGAACTCAAAATGAAGTTTTTTTAAAAAACAATAAAAGCAAATTGATAACATAAAGTAAAAAAAAATATTAACAAAAAAAAAATATATATTTATATAAAAAGAATAGTATATAAAAAAATATAAATATAAATAATTGATATTTTTTTTGATAAAAATAAATATGTTATATTGATTGATTTAGAAGGAGTTCTAATTTATAAAAAAAGTATTGAATAATAAACATAAGAATAACTTTAAATCAATTAAAATTAAAATCATAAAATAAGGGAAAAAAAACATCACTTTTTTTTCCTTGACTTAATTAAAACTATTAGTTAAAGTTTGATTACCATTTATAAATGATGACTAATCACACATTTAAATGATTTATGAAGATTTTCTTCTTGAAAATATAACAATTATTTTAGAACAAACTGATGAATATCATTCTAATGAAAATATTCAAATGATTCTACAACAAACTTCAAATATGAATCAAATTGAATTTAAAGTGAAATTTATTTTATTTCTTTTTGAAATGAAGAAGAAAATATCAAGATTAAAAAATATAAAAAAATATTTTCAAGGCTTAAATAATTATTAATGGTTCATAAATTCAAATTATCATTAAAATAAAAATAATGATTATTTAATTATTCATATAATAATTCAATTTATTATTATATAAATACTTTAAATGATAGAATGAGAGAACCTTTTTTAAATAATGCCACAAATTTATATTTTAAGAAAAAGCAAATTATTCTCTTCCTCAATTAATGGAATCTATATTATAGTTTAATTGATTCTATAAATAATTCTTTAAATGTTACTTCTGTTAAAATTTTATTTTGAAATTTTATTAAAACTATTTGTGATAATTCAAATTATTATTATAATGAAAGTATGATTGAAGACCAAAATATTAGAAAAGATATTTATCATACTTTAACATAAAGTATATTTTAATCATTTAAATTTTTTAATAAATATAATTCTA